>Ga0315901_10001191_pt1 | contig 37635 bp, 54 predicted proteins | sample LakEriMetagenome_10_FD_203761 | JGI IMG/M metagenome (GOLD analysis project Ga0315901, IMG submission 203761) | Freshwater fungal communities from buoy surface, Lake Erie, Ohio, United States - Buoy 2 MA116 | ecosystem: Environmental > Aquatic > Freshwater > Lake | place: USA: Lake Erie, Ohio...
CAGGTGGTAGTGGTCGACAGCGAGAGTTCGGACGCGGTTCTCCTTGTCCCGCTCGGCCCGCGCCTCGTCGCGCTCGCGAGCGGCCTCCGCGCACGACGCGCAGTTCTGCAATCCGTCGTTCATGGCAATTGCACTCCGCTCTCGTCGAGAATCCGATACAGCAACTCGCGAGCCCACGCCGCGTGGTTGGCCGCGGGCTCCTCGCCGTGCTTGGCCACATTGCGTAGCTCGCGGTCCAGTTCAAGCACGACCTCGCGCCACAAATGACCCTCGAGCGCGGCGCGGTGGTCGTCGGCCTCCTCGGGCAGCGCGAATACCAGCGTGGCCTTCATGGCTCACCCAAAAACAGGTTGCCTTTGGCGGGGCGGACTTTGAGCGCCTTGGCATGCCGGCGCGCCCTTTCGATATGGGACACAGGCACCCATTTGCCTCTGCACGGACGCGGACTGCATACGCAGTAATCGAAGTGAACTCGGAACACAAAAAGGTCGCATCTTCTGCAGAAGAACATCCCGTTGCTATCCGGGACCGGATCTCCGTGCACCAACAGCGCGGCTTTCATTTCGCGGCCTCCTCGGCGATGACAGCACGGAGCTCGCGCGCGAGCTGCCGCAGGGTGTCGCGGCGCTGGTCGAGCTCCGCGGTGAAATCCGGCCTCTGTGCGAGCAGATCGGCGCACCGCGTCGCCGTGGTCTCCTCGAGCACGGCAATCGCGATCTCCGACAGCGCACGGTCCGCGCGCTCGACGCACCACGCCGCCGCCCTGGACGGGTAGCCCGCGACCATCATCGCGGCGATCCGCTCCGCGCGCGTCATACCCACCCCCCGCGGCTGCCCAGCGATGCGGGGTGCAGTTCAGTCGCCATGGTAGCGGCCCTCCGGGTACGTCTGCTCGTGCAGGCTGGGCACGCGGCGGCGCTCGATCAGGTGGGCCCAAGTCCCGTTCTCCTCGAGGACCCGGGCGACGCACTGCTGCGCACACCACAGGACCAGCATGCCGCCGCGTCCGCGCAGGCCGTTGGACCAGCCGTCAGCGTCGCGCTTCTCCGGGACGATCACCTGCACGCCGTAGACGTCGTTGCGGTCCATGGTCTGGTCGCACTGCCCGCCGACGAGGGTGCGGCACCTGCACGCGAGAATCACGACGCGCCCTCCATGGACAGCAGGCACGCAGCGAACCGGCGCAGAGCCGGGGCGCGCTCCTCGTCGAGCTCGGCCTCGGCGCTGGCCTGGGCGGCCCACGCGGCGCGGGACATGCCGAGCCACTCTCCGCGACAGACGAGCGCGGCGGCGACAGGGGCGCAGTCGGTAGGGCTCTTCCCCGTGGCGAGGAGGAGAGCGTGCAAGCGGGCGAAGCGGGCGAGGTTCATCGCTCGACCTCCTCGGCGGGAACGTCGACCGAGAACAGGCGCGCCTCGGCAGCCTCCGCGGCGGCGGACAACACCGCGCGGTGCTCCGGCGTCATCCGGCGCGAGATCAACTTGCCGCGAGACCGAGCCGCCTCGAGGTCAGCCGGCACCCGCGCAGCCTCGAGAGCCTCCCGGATGCTCTCGACCTCGGCCTGCAGTGCATCGGCCGGCGAAGGCTGCGCAGGCAGACGCGGCGCCTCCCGGGGGGTCTGGCGGTCGACCGGAGGCGCCTCGGACGGCTCTCCGTTCGTGAGCTCGCCCGACGTCGACTCGTACACGGACGCGCCGAGCACCTCCGGGCAGAACGCCCGCAGCGCTGCGCTGGTGCACCGGGCGCGCAACATCGCGGCCGGGTACTTGCGCCAGTTGTCCTTACCCGCGACGCCGGCCCGCTGGGCGTCCTCCATCGAGAACGACAGCGTCTGCCACTCGGCGTCCCCTGGCACCATGACGGCCAGCCGCGCGACGCGATCGGAGGTCTCCGCCCACCGCGTGCGGACTCCGGCTTTCCGCGCTCGGGCGAGCATCATTTCGGCGCTCATCGTCGGCTTACCCTCAACGACGTGGATCCCGCGCATCGCCTCCATCGGGCCGATACCGAGCTCGACGCCGGTCAGGATCACCGCCGCGATGGCGGGCGCCTTGCCCACCAGGTGCCGCGGGACGAATCCCTCGGCGCGAGCGAGCGCGTCCGCCAGCTTGAAGACGTCGCCCATCCCATCGAGGCGCACGCCACCCGTCAGAGCCAGTCCCGTACCGTTGCCGTCAGCCATCACACACCACCCTCGCGGCCTCGCCGCAGTTCTTCGACCCTCTGCCACCCGACGACTGCCGCCTCGCGGAGTCGCCGGATCATCTCGTCGTCGCGCTCGACGACCCACGGCACGAGGCCGCGGCGCATGCGCTCGTCCCAGCTCGCCCAGCCCCCGCCGTACACGACCAGCGCACTGTCGGCGCCTGCGACGGCCATCGCCTGCTGCACCTGCCAGACCCAGTGGCGCGCCGGTCCGCGCCGGTCGCCGCGTTGGTCGGTCTTGATCTCGACCGGGACGAGCGCCCCCGCGACACGGCACCAGCCATCCGGCGACCAGGAGAGTCGCGGCTGGTGCCGGTCGAGCAGCGGGAGCAGCTCGCGCGGCATCGCGTCGGCGTGCGTGATCGCCGGCCATCCCTGCGGCGGGGCCTCGTTCCACGCCGCGACCAGAGGCCGCTCGGCGTCGCTCCCGAGCTGGGCAGCGCGACCCGCGGACTTTGCCTTGCGGGTGCCTGCCTTGACCGCGAACAGCCGCGCCGCCGCGTCGAGGATGTACTTGGGCGTCTCGTGGTCGGGCTCCTCGAGGCCGAGCGCGAGCAGGAGCGCCAGCGCCTCCGAGGCGCCGAACGAGAGCAGCCGGCGGGCCAGCCACGGGTCGGCAGGCGGCGCGGCGTCGGTCGCGGCCGGGTACATGGCGTCGAGCGAGAAGTCGATCACCAGGCCTCCTCGAGCACGTACAAGGGGACTTCCTCCTCGACGCGCTGGCCCACGCGAGCCCACCGCTCGCGCTGCTCCGCCTCGATGAGTTCCAGCAGCGCCCAGCCGCGCCCGGGGGCGTCGGCTTCGGCGTCGTCGAGGGCGCCGACGAGCGAGTCACGCGCTTCCGCCTCGGACTCTGCGTCTGTCCAGCCGTCCGGTCCGTCCTGCGCGAGCATCTGCAGCGCGGACTCGGGGCGCAACAGGCGGAACCAGTGCCAGGCCAGGACGGCGTCGAGCGCAGCTACCGTGGGAGCGAAAACGCTGGAATCGGTGTCCACGCACAGAACAATGCGCTTTGTTGCACTAGCGCGCAAGCGCTAGGTTCTTTGAACCATGCGCAAGCTCACTCTCGCGCCGCGAGTACCACCACTCGGCGCACGGCGCCCCAGAGCGGCCAGGCCCCGGTGCACGCATCGAGGCGGACGGGCGCTTCGGCGGCGTGCGCGGCGGCAAGGAGCTCGGCCTCGACGCGGGCCGGCGGACCGACGCGGCGGCGGAGCCGGGCGTCGTCATAGACGGCGGCGGTGGCCTCCCTGATCTGCGCGATCCGGCACGCGATGGCGGAGGCCGGCGCGGTGCGGAACTGACGCCGGAGCTCTTCGAGGTCCCAGCCATGGCGCAGGGCGCGGTCGAGCTGCTGGCGAGGTACCAGCAGGGCGGCGGCGAGATAGTCCGCCGCCGCTTCGCTCTGCTCGTGACCGTCCCGGTCGAGGGCCCAGTGCCCTATCTCGTGGGCGATGCGGAGGTGCACCTGGGCCGCGGGCGTGCGGCGCCCGAGGTAGATGGTGTCCTCCATGAGGACAGCTCCGCGGAGGTCGCTGTGCTCCACGTGCAGGCCGCACGCCGCGGCGAGCTCGTAGGCGTCGACCGGCCCGCCCTCCCCGCAGAGCGACGAATCGAGCAAGTCCCGGGCGATCCCCTCCAAGCGCGTCGAGTACACGCGAGCCTGACGAGTCAACTCGCGTCGGACTGACCTAGCGGCGCTTGCCCGGCGGCACCGGGCGGCGCCCCTCGGGCACCGGTGGCGGGGGCGCCGGGTCGAGCGCGGCGGCTCGCTCGGTCGCGACCGGGAGCAAGAACACGAGCTGCTCCCTCGTCACGACCCCGTCCCAGGAGTGCAGGTCCTTGCGCAACCTCGCCACGACCTCGTCGGGGATCGGGCGGCCGGAGGCGGCGCGCTCCGCGATGAGCGCCTCGAGCTCGGGCTGGCCGGCCCGGTCGTGCTCGACCTGCGTGTCCCCTCGGAGCAGCCAGTCGACGGTCACGCCATAGAGTTCGGACAACCGCGACAAGATCGCTGCGTCCGGCGACTCCACCTTGCCGAGCTCGTAGCGGGACACGGTCATGCTCGTGACATTGATCGCCCTCGCGGCGCCCTCCTGAGTGAGGCCTTTCGCCTGTCTGGCGTGCCTGAGCCGCGCTGAGAACGTCACTGGCCTCGAGCCTCGCACCGCCGCGCGGCGGTCGCATCCGCCGCGCGTTTAGCGTACGGCTAGCTTGACACACTAGCCCGTTCGCGCTAGTTCGCAAGCGCATGACGGCGACAATAGGATCGAGGCTGCTGAAAGCACGGCTGAAGAAGAACCTGACGCAGGCCCAGCTGGCTCGGGAAAGCGGGCTGTCCTCAGAACAGCTGATCAGCCGGTACGAGCGCGGCGTGTCGACGCCCAGAGCCGGCATCATCGTCGAACTCGCTCGCGCGCTCGGCGTCTCTGCGGGATGGCTGCTTTCGGGCCCAAGCGGCTCAAGGAGGGAGCCGTGACCTCTCTGAGTCAGCTCGAGGCCGCGCTGGCCTCCCTCGGCTGCGTCCTGTCGCTGCACCACGCGGATCGCACTTGGTGGGCGACCGCGACCGTGGGCGACACGAGCCGGGCGTGCTCCGGCGACACCCTCGTCGACGCCGTCAACGAGGCGCTCCGATGGGCGAACGGTCGGCGGGGGCACGCATGAGGATTCTCCTGCGCACGCTCGCGCTCGATGCCAGCCTGCTCCTCGCGGTGGCAGCAGCGGCTGCCGCCACGACGCTCGTCGGCGAGGCGGTCTCCCTCGTGCGGGGGCTCCGATGAGCCTCCCCCCGAAGTGCACCGACTGCGACTACTGCGTCCCGCCCGGTCCGCAGGACGAACTCGTCGTCTGCCGGTACTACCCCACCCGGCCCGGGAGGCACCAGCGCCGCTCGCCGAGGCCTGAGTCCTGCCCGCTCGCGTTGCATGGGGTGCGGCTGTGACGCGGGTCGACCCCCCCGAAGTCCGGCGCGCCCAGGGTGTCGCCATGAGCGACGAGCACGATACCGTCGAGCCCGTCGAGGTGGACGCGCAGGCCGAGGCCGAGCGCCAGCAGCGGCAGTACGCGCTCCACGCCGAGTGGGTGGCCGACCAGTGGGACTCCATGCGCGACGACGAGGAGCTGCTGGTCAGCATGGGCGCGCTGCGGGTGTTCTTGCGCGGCCGGCTGTTCGACGCGTTGTCCGAGCCGTTGCTCCCGCTCAGCGAGGACAGCCCGAGCGAGGGCGAGGAGGACGTTTGATGGAAAACCTGCGCTGTCCATTCTGCGACGGAGAGCACATCCACCAAGCCCGCGTGGAGGTCGGCTTCCGACAAAAGGAAGACGAGAGAATCTCGACCCGTGTGATGGTTGCTCGCAATCAAGTGACGAGCGACCGCAAGGCGCTGGGCGGACGTCGCGACGAACTGTTCATCTATTTCTGGTGCGAACAGTGCAGCCCGGAAGCCCATGTCCACAACTTCGGGAACGAACTGGACGACGACCAAAGGGCTGATTTTGCGCTGCGAGTGTACCAGCACAAAGGCCATACGATGACGGAGTGGTGGACATATCGCATGTCCAAAATGGGGGGCAAATGACCCGCCTCGATCACCCCGACGTCGAGCGCCGCACGTGGCGCGATGCCGTCGCCGAGTCAGTCGTCGCGTGCGCGCTGGTGGCCTGCGTGGGCCTTGTGCCGGTGCTGCGGTTAGCGTCTGCCGACGCGGACGCGGCCGACGACGAGACCGCGGCCGTCATGCTCGCGAGAACCTGCGTCTCCGAGCGCGGATGGGCGGTCGAGAGCGACGACTGCGCGGCGATCGCGGAGGTCGTCCGTGGGCGCATGGAGCGCACCGGGGAGTCCTGGGTCGAAGCGCTGGGCGAGTTGTCTCCGCGCTTGCACGGTGACGCGCCCATCGGTCGCCCGTGGCTGCGCGGGCTCGTCGACGAGCGGCGTCCCGATGGCTGGCGGCTGGCTCGCTGGGAGTCCCATCGCGACGCCTGGTTGCGGACCCTCGAGGAGGCCCGCGCGCTGATCGCCGAGGAGCGCCGGGTCTGCTCGTCCGCCCCGGTGTCTTGGGGGTCGGCCGATGACGTCCGCAGACGCGCCGGCCGCGGGGCCAGGTGGCACGAGGTCGAGTGCGGGGAGACGCTGAACCGGTTCGGCTGGTGGTCGCGGTGAGGCTCGCCGGCATCGACCCGCTGCCGTCGGAACCGGTGATGCGCGCTCGAGCGAGCTCGGCCTGGTACACGCCGCCAGACGCGGCGGCAGTGGTGGCTCGCATGGCCTATTCGGCGGCGCTGCGCCGGCCCGAGGTCGCTGGCGTCGAGCCCTGGCGCATCCTGGAGCCTGCGGCGGGCCACGGCGCACTCATCGATGCCCTCGTCGGCGAGCTTGCGCCCAGCCGCGAGACCATCGTCGACGCGGTCGAGCTCGACTCGCATGCGGCGGTCGTGCTCGCCGACAAGGCCCTGTCCTGGCCGTGCCGGGCGCGGGTTCATCTCGACGACTACCTCGAGCGGCCTGCGCCGGCGCGGCCATACGACCTCGCGGTCATGAATCCGCCCTACGAGGGCGGGCTGGATTCGCTGTTCCTGCGCAAGGCCATGGACGAGAGCTTGCGGGTGGTGGCGCTCGTGCGGCTGGCGCTGCTCGAGAGCCAGCGGAGCTACGAGCGGGTGTGGTCTCGTCTCGACGGCGAGTGGCGCCTGATCGAGCTGCGGCCATTCGTCCAGCGGCCCGTGTTCGCTGCGCCCTCCTCGAGGGCGTGCGGGGGCAAGACCGCGTTCTGCGCGTTGAAGCTGTCCAGGGTCCGCGGCGAACGGGGGACGGTCGTGGGGTTCGTCCGATGAGCCTGCTCGTCCACGTCCCCGGGGACCCGGTGCCCAAGGCGCGAGCGCGCGTGGTAGGCGGGCGCGGAGTCACGCCGGCCAAGACGCGCGAGTACGAGCGCCGAGTCGGCGTGTACGCGCTGCAGGCCCGCAGCGAGCACCAGCAGTCGAAGCCCTGGTCGATGCTGGGGTGGTATCGAGTCGAGATCCGATTTTGTCGGGAAGAGGCGCGGGGAGACCTGGACAACGTGGCCAAGTCCATCCTCGACGGGCTGTGCGGCGTGCTGTACCTCGACGACGCCCGCGTCGTGTCCCTGGTCGTCGAGCGCCTGTACGAGGGCCAGGTCGGCGCCTGGGTGACGGTGACGGAGGTGCCTGCCCCCGGCGGCTCGCCAGCGCCCCGCAAGCGGCCCGCCGCCCGCGCCCCAAAGGCGGACCATCCGTGGCGGGGTCGCGCCGCGTTGCCGGCCAAAGGCTACCGGGGCGGGGCATGAACCACCGGTGGGAGCGCGAGGGGCGGCACGACACGGGCGAAGCGCGGCTGCGTTGCGCCATGTGCGGCATGCTGGCTGCCTGGCCAGGCGCGAGGCTCCCGTGCCCCGGCAGGGCGGCGCACGGCCTCGAGCTCGCCGAGGCACGCGAGCAGCTCTCCGGGGCGCGCAGGTCGCTCCGGCGGTACGAGCGCGAGCTCGTCCGATGGCGGCGCGCGCTCCTCCTCGAGGCGCGGGCGTGCCTGGGCCGGTACCGACGCGAACTCGCGGCCAAGGAGGCCGCGTGAAGCCCGCGCTCCCGAAGTGTGGGCACGTATGGCGGGCGGGGCCGCGGCCGGCTGTGTGGCGCTGCTCGCTCTGCGCGGTGCTCTCGACGTGGCCGGCTGCGAAGACGCCGTGCCTGATGCGGAACTTGACGGTGCGGCACCGGCCGCAGGAGGCGACTCGATGACTTGGTTCCGGGTGGACGATGGGTTCGGCGAGCATCCGAAGGTGGACGCCCTCGGAGCGGACCAGGGCGCCGCCCTTTCGGTCTGGTTGCTATGCGGGACCGCATGCGCTCGGACCCTCTCGGACGGGTTCGTGACCCAGGCCATGCTCGTCCGTGCATGCGCGAGCCTGGGCCCGGCGACCCGCGCCCGAGGGGTCGCCGCACTGGTAAGAGTGGGGTTGTGGGAGGAGGGCCAGAACGGCAGCCAGAACGGCTGGCGGTTCCACGACTGGCACGACCACCAGCCCTCCCGAGAGTCCGTCATCGCGAAGCGAGATGCCGAAAAAGCCAAGAAGCGCGGGCAAAGAGTACCTTTGTCCCCAGGGGACAAGTCTGGGACGTCCCCGGGTAAACCTGCAGCTTGTCCCCCGGGGAGTCCCCCGGGGAGTCCCATGGGGAGTCCCGCCCCTCCCGTCCCGACCCGTCCCGACCCGTCCCGATCCAGTACCCCTCACATACATCGTTCGGGGTCTGAGACGCGCGCGCCCGCGCCCGCGCGACCCCCGCCGTCGGGTGATGTGTTGGTCCCGGTGGTCGAGGCCACGTGGGCCGAATGGCGGCGGGTGTTCGGGCGTGTGCCAGCGGCCGGCTCGGTGCAGGCCGTCAGCGCCATCCTGCTCGGCCGGGCGGGCACTCCGACGCACGAGGAGCGCCGCACTGCCGACCGGTGCCGGGCCCTGATGGACCAGGCGCCGAGCAACGGCGAGGTTCTTTCGTGGACCAAGCGGGCAGTCGCGGCGTTCCGCCTCGACGACTACGCCGCATCGAGCGGCCATCCGTTCGCACTGTTCGCCGCCCGAGCTGGTGAGTTCGCGGCCCGGTCGGCCGTGCAGCCGAATCACGTGCCAGATGACTTTTCGGATGTTCCCAGCATCGAGTCTCGCTTCGGACCGGAGGTGTGATATGTTCTTGTCGCAGGCCCTGATTGACGTTCTCGGCACCATCCCGACCCCGAAGTCCGATGAGGAGATCCAGCGCTACGAGGCTCGAGTGCACCGCGAATCGCGGCGGGCGAACCTGCGTTCGAGCGGCATCACGAGTCACCTCGCCGAGGGCGACGAGTCCCTCGTTCTGGACGGCACCGCGAAGCAGACCGAGTCGCTGCGCTTGGTGCGCCGATGGATGGCGCTGTGGCAGTCCGGCGGAGCTCCGTGGGTCTGGATCGGTGGGCCGGTAGGCGTCGGCAAGACCATCGCGGCGGCCCACGCGCTCGCGGAGCTCGGCGGCCGGTACGTGAGCTTCCTCGACGTGATCCGCATCTATCGCGAGAGGGAGCGCTCGGTGCGGTCCGCGGCTGCGGCGTGGGCGCGGTTGGGCGGGCAGTACCTGGTGGTCTTGGACGAGGTCGGCCTCGAGGAGAAGGGGCAGGCGGAGCACGCTCGTGTGGCGCTGCACGAGTTCGTCGAGCAGCGGAGGCGCCGCTCGACTCCGACCATCGCGCTGACGAACAAGCGCTCCGAGGCCATCCGCGCGCGCTTCGCGGCGGCCTACTACGACAAGCGCACCATGAGCCGCCTCGGGCAGGTCCTCTGGAAGGACCAGGACGGCAAGGGGCTGCACGACGTGGGCGGAGTCGACCTCCGCGGGGACGGCGTCTGATGGAGTGGCTCTACAACGGGCCCGTGCAGACCCTCGGAGAGCAGGCGACACGGCGCGAGCTCGAAGGCTATCCCGAGTGGTTGAAAGCTCGCGTGGCGGTGGTCGAGATCGGCGATGGCGGTCGGTACGTGCGACTTACGCTCACGCGCCCGAAGAGGTCGTGATGGGGGCGAAAAAGACTCAGAAGCTCGCATCAAACGCGCGCGCAGGCGCGACAACAGAGACGCCTCGAGAGAGGGCTCTGGCGCAGTGGGTCGACGCCATCGCATCCGGCGTCACCGAGCGCGGGGCAGCGGTAGCGATCACGGCGGAGTACGGCTTCTCGCACGGGCAGCTCGTGGGCTGGTGCCGCTACGACCCGGATGGCTGGGGCAAGGCCCTGGCGGCGGCGCACGCGGCCAAGGTGGAGCGCCTCGAGGCGGACCTGCGCGCCATTGCCCTGGGCGAGACGGTCGAGGACCCGTCGGTGGCGAAGGTGCGGGCCTCGACGCTGCAGTGGCTGCTGAGCAAGTGGGACCGCGACCAGTACGGGGACGCGAGGCGGGTGGAGCAGACGGTGGAGCTCAAGCCTCCGGCGGACGACTCGCCCGAGTCCATCGTCGACGACGCGATCGCGCTCCTGACGCCAGAGCAGCGGGAGGCGATGGTGCGCCGCCTTGGGGGCGGCTCGTGACCCGCGAGGTTGCGCCTGGGGTGGTGCTGCGGGCTGGCGTGCTCGCCCGGGACGGCGTCGACCGCGACGCTGGCTACATCGCGAGCTCGTGGGCCGAGTCGTCGGGCTCGCAGCTCGGGGACATGACCGGCGCCAAGCCTCGCGAGTGGAAGGACCTCCTGCGCGGCCGTGTGGCGTCGGACATGCGCCGGCATCGGATCGCGGTGGCCTGCGACGTCGACGACGAGGACCGCCTGTACGGCTGGGCGTGCGGCTCGCCCGGGGTGCTGGCCTACGTCTACGTGCGCGACACGCGGCGGCGGCAGGGCATCGGCCGGGCCCTCGTCCTCGAGGTGTGCGGCGGCGTGCCGAAGCGGTGCGTGTGGCTCACGCCGAGCGTGCAGGTCCTGGCGCTCCGGCATCACGTCGAGTGGCGCCCGTGAGCGACCCGCTCACATCGTTGCGAGCTCGCATCGAGGCCCAGCGTGCCAAGCAAGCCGGCGACGGGATCCCGTACTGCCCGCACCGCCCGACGCCGCCCCAGGCTCGGTTCCTCGAGCTCGACACGCTGGAGGCGCTGTACGGCGGGGCTGCCGGCGGAGGGAAGTCCGACTGCCTGCTGATGGACATGCTCCGCTGGTGCGACCGCCCGGGCTTCCACGGGCTCGTGCTGCGCCGAACGCTCCCCGACCTCGCGTTGCCCGGCGCGATCATGGACCGAGCGAAGTCGTGGCTGGCGGGTCGGCAGGACGTTCGCTGGTCCGAGGTCGGCAAGGTCTTCACCTTCGGTAGCGGGGCTCGGCTGCAGTTCGGGTTTTGCGAGACCCCTGCCGACGTCTACCGCTACCAGGGCGCCGAGTTCCACCGCATTGCGATCGACGAGCTCACGCAGTGGCCCGAGCAGCCGTATCGGTACCTCTTGAGCCGGCTCCGACGTCGCACTGGCGACACGACCCCGCTCGGGATGCGCGCCGCGACGAATCCGGGCGGCATCGGCCACGGCTGGGTCAAGCGTCGCTTCGTGGCGCCTGGCGACCCGTCGCGGGCATTCGTGCCGGCGCGCCTCGACGACAACCCGCACTTGAACCGCGAGGAGTACGAGCGGAACCTGTCGCTGCTCGACGACGTCACGCGGCAGCAGCTCCGGGACGGCCAGTGGATCGACTCCGGCGAAGGGCTCGTGTACCGGTTCGAGCGTGGCCGGAACCTCCTCGAGGAGCTCCCGCGCCTCGACGGTTGGTATCCGGTGCTCGCGGTCGACTTGGGCAGCAGCGAGATCAAGCCCACGACGGCGTTCTGCCTGTTGTTCTGGTCTCAGCACGACACCCGGTCGGTGGTGGTGAAGGGGTGGGCGGAGGCCGGGCTCATCCCATCCACCATTGCCGAGCGGATCCGGTCGGTGCTCAGCCTCTATCCGGAGTGCCGCGTGGTGATGGACGTCGGCGCCCTGGGTTCGGGATACGCCAACGAGATGCGGTCGAGGTATCTGATTCCAGTCGAGCCCGCCGAGAAAGCGAACAAGCTCGGATTTCGGAAGCTCCTCAATGGCGCGCTCGAGCGGGGAGAGGTGGTGCTACTCGACGACGAGTGCGCTATGCTCGTCGAGGAACTGGAAGCCCTGCAGTGGGCTCCGGGCGGCCTGGACAACGACAAGACGCAGCCCAACCACTGCACCGACGCGCTCCTGTACGGGTGGCGTGCGACTCAGTCGTGGCGGGCCGCGCACCGCAAAGCGGCCGAGCCGCCGACCGAGGAGCAAGCATGGGAGCAGCGAGTGAGAGCGAAGCACGAGTCCAGGAAGCGCGATCCGTTCGCCAACTGGTAACGGACTTCGTCGACGACATGCACTCTCGCGGAGCGCGGCAGATCCAGGTTCGCGTATCGGCGGGCGGGGTGGACCTCTCGGCCTCGGTCGTGATGGGCCCTGCTCCGATGGCCACGAGCGCGGCCAGCGCTCCGTTCGAGCTCGTCGGAGCGAGCGACGTCGAGCGCGTGCTGTTCGCGCCCGAGCCTCCGGAGGAATGACGATGCCCGTGAAGATCGAACACCGGTGGTGGCTCGCGCCGAAGAACCAGGCGCACAAGGACGTCGTGGCCTCGGCGACGTTCGTCGCAGAGCGCGAGGGGTGGCGGTTCTCGGACCTGTTGACGTCCTGGCGACTGTACGACGGCCGCAAGTGGCACTCCCTGCGCCGGATGGGCCGCCAGCGCCGATGGGTCGAGGCTGCCGACGAGCTCATGCGCTACAACGTCGTGCAGTCCGTCGTCGACACCATCACGGCCAAGCTCGTGAAGTCGCTGCCGGCTCCCGAGTTCGTGACGAACGGTGCGGACTACAAGGTTCGTCGCGCAACGAAGCGGCGGAACAAGTTCGCCAAGGGCGTGCTGCACGCCTCGGGCTTCTATGGTCAGTTCGCCGAGGCCGTGAAGGAGGGCGTCAACTGCGGCACCAGCGCGGTGAAGTTCGTCGTCGACGACAAGCGCATCCGGTGCGAGCGAGCGCTGCTCTGGGAGCTCCACGTGCCGCCGTGGGAGGCCGAGCGGGGGCAGCCCACCACGCTGTTTCAGCGCTGCCAGGTCGACCGCCAGGCGCTGCTCGACCGCTTCGGGCACGGGACCGGGGCGTCCGAGCGTACGCGCGCGATCCAGGCAACGAAGGCGAACGGGGACACCGCCCCGGATCCGTCGATCGGCCGCTACGACCGCGACATGGAGGGCGCCGACGTCGTGCAGGTGATCGAGGCGTGGCACCTGGGGTGCGACGGCGAGCCGGGACGGCACGTGATCTGCGTCGATGGCGGAACGCTGCTGGACGAGGAGTGGGCCTCGAGGCGGTTCCCGTTCGCGTTCTTCCGATGGGAGGTTCCGCCCACCGGGTTCTGGGGGCGCGGTGGAGCTCTGAGGCTCTACGGGCTGCAGTACGAGATCAACTCGCTCCTGCAGTGCATCCAGGCGAACACGAAGCTGCACGCGACGCCGATCACGTATGTCGACTCTCAGTCGACCGTGATCGAGGAGCACCTGACGAACATGCCCGGCGCGACCGTGCGGTACATGGGCGGGACGCAGCCGCCGACGCGGTTGGTCGCCCCGATCATGCCGCAGGAGGTCTACTCCCAGGTGCAGGAGCGCATCCGGTGGGGGTACGAGCTGATGGGCGTCTCGCAACTGTCCGCCTCGAGCATGAAGCCGGCCGGACTGGACGCTGCGGTGGCCCTGCGCGAGTACCACGACATCGAGTCCGAGCGGTTCATCATCCCCGGGCGGCGCGTCGAGGACTTCGCGATCCAGGCTGCCCGCGTCTGCATCGACCTGGCGAACGAGATCCCCGGCTATGAGGTCGACACCATGGAGCGGCGAGGCAATCGCCGCGTGAAGTGGAGTGACCTCAAGCTGCAGGAGGACGATTTCACGCTGCAGTGCTTCCCGGTCTCGATGCTGCCGCAGACGCCCGCCGCGCGGAAACAGGCTGTGCAGGAGTACATGGCGGCGGGTCTCATCACGCCCGAGAAGGCCCGAGACCTGCTCGACATGCCGGACCTCGAGGAGGACGCCACGCTCGCGTCCGCGAGCCTCGACTACGTCCGCAAGCAGGTCGAACTCATCCTCGACGAGGAGGGCTTCGAGCCGATGGAGCCGCGGGTGAACCTCGCGCCCGCCGTTGCCTATGCGCAGGCGGTCTACCTGCGCGAACGGGCCGATGGAGCTCCGGACACGGTCCTCGAGTCGCTTCGCCGCTACATCGACCAGGGGATGGACATGCTCCGCCGCGCCCAAGAGGCCGCGCAACCGCCGATGGCGCCACCGGGCACGGGGCCCGCCGTGGCGACCGCATGAGGGACCGATGACCGAAGAGACCCAGTCCACTGCGCAGCAGACCGACGCGCAGCCCGCGCCCGACCAGAAGCCGCAGGAAGCCAAGGCTGCCGAGGAGACGCCGGAGATCCGGTCTCTCAAGGCCGAGGCGCTCAAGGCCGCCCGCGAGCTCCGCGAGGTGAAGGCTCAGCTCACCGCGTTCCAGCGGCGGGAGGCCGACCTGGCGAAGGACCGCGAGGCCCGCGAAGCCGCACAGCGCGAGCTCGACGACCTCAAGGCCAAGGACCCGCGAGCGTGGCTGTCTCGGGCAGCAGGCGAACCGCCGGAGCAGTTCGCGCGGCGCATCGCCGGGGACACGAAGGAGTCGCAGCTCGAGCGGCAGATTCTCGAGCTCCGCCAGACGCTGGCCGCGCAGCAGCAGCGCTTCGAGGAAGCGCAGAAGTCCGAGCGAGTCACTCGGGAGGAGGCTACGAGCGCCGCGGCGTATCGCGAGGTCCTCAAGGCGGCGGAGGCCAGCGAAGAGGCCGCTCTGGCGGCCGAGGAACTGCGGCGCGACCCCAAGGCTGCCCAGCGATGGATCATGTCCTGGGCAGGCTCGGAGTGGCCGTCTGTGGCTCGGGAAAAGGGCCTCGACGTCAACGACCCTGCGGCGTGCGCGCGCGAGGCAGCGGCCGAGATCGATCGCATGGTGCTTGCTCGCTGGGAGAAGCTCCGACAGAATGAGAGGGTCGCGAAGCGTCTCGGCTTCGGGGCAGTCCAGTCCACCGAGCCCCCAGCGAGTCCGGGCAACCCGCCGCCGCGCACCATCACCAGCGCTGTCGCTGGCTCGAGGTCCGCGGCTCCCGCCACAACCGCGAGCGGGGACAAGCCGATGACTCCGGCACAGCGCGATCGGGCCGCACGACTGGCCGCGATTTCCAAGCTGCAGGAGTTGTCGACGAAGCCCGCACGCACACGGGGCTGATCGCGAGCTCGTGAGTCAGTCCCAAGGACTGACTCACCATGCCCGTGTTGGACTTCGCAGGAATCCAGGCCGTTCTCAAGGAGCGGTACCCCTCCGGCCTCCCCGTCGACACCTTCTACAAGAAGGCCCCCTTCCTCGCCCTCATCCCCAAGGACCAGGATCTCGCGTTCGGCGAGGCGATCAAGGTCCCGGTCGTCTACGGCAACCCGCAGTCGGTCGGCGCGACGTTCGCGACCGCGCAGGGCAACGTCGACGGCACCCGCCAGAGCGCGTTCAAGGTCACCACCAAGAACTACTACGGCTTCGGCCAGATCACCGGCGAGGCGATCAAGAAGGGCAGCCGCGACGCCGGCTCGTTCATCGACACGCTCGACTTCCAGATCCAGGGCGCGATGACGACCGTCCGCCGGTCGCTGCTGCGCTACCTGTTCGGCAACTCCGGCGGCGCGCTCGGGCAGATCAGCGCGGGCTCGACCGTCGGCTCGGCCACCATCACCCTCGCGAACCCCTTCGACGTCGTCTACTTCGAGCCGGGGATGGTTCTCAAGACCTCGGCGACCGACGGCACGTCGGGCTCTGCGCGCGCAGGCTCCGTGACGCTGACGGCAGTCGACCGCTCGGCGGGCACGCTGACCGCGTCGGGCAACTGGTCGGCCGGCATCGCCACCGTGGCGGTGAACGACTACATCTTCCGCGACGGCGACTTCGGCCTGGTGTGGGACGGCTTCCGCTCCTGGGTGCCCGACAGCGCTCCCAGCGCGACCACCTTCTACGGGGTCAACCGGTCGCTCGACAGCCGCCTCGGCGGCATGCGCGGCGACTACTCGGCGCTCCCCATCGTCGAGGGCATCCAGAAGGCGCTCAAGGTGCTCGCGGTCGAAGAGTCGGACGGCGACTTCGGCGTGCTCAACCTCGAGGACTGGCTGAACCTGTCCTTCGCCCTGCAGGCTCGCGGCACGCTGATGACCGAGCGCGTCGAGACCGAAGTCGGCGTCGGCATCGAGGCGATCAAGGTCGGCGGCCCCGGCGGGATCTGCAAGATCATCGGCGATCCGAACGCTCCGAAGGGGCGCTTCCTCGCCGGGCAGATCGACACCTGGAAGCTCTGCACCATGGGCGACCTGGTCGACTTCCTCGACGACGACGGGATGCCGTACCTCCGGGTCGCGGCCTCCGATGCCGTCGAGCTCCGCGTCGTGAGCCGCGGGAACCTCGTCTGCTACGCGCCGGGCAAGAACGGCAACTTCCTCGTCGGGACCACCTGAGCATGGCTTCTCGTCTCTTCTCGAGGGACCTGGCGTCCCTCGACAACAACGTCGTGAAGCTGTTCTCGCGCGTCACCTTCGGCGCTTCGACGTCGATCGCCTCGCAGGACAGCAACGGCCTCGTCGTGTCGGCGCTCGGCACCGGCACGATCGACGTGCAGCTCGGCTCGGCGGCGGCGCGGGACACGTACCCGACGCTCCTGTCGATCTCGCTGACCCCGCTCGCCGCCGCGGCGACGGACACCGGCTGGCAGGTCATCGAGCAGACCATCGCCACGGACGGCACGTTCAGTCTCCGCAACGCCCCCGCGGGCGCTGCGGCGGCGCCGGTCTCCGGCACGAGCCTCTTCATCGAAGTGACGCTGCGCAACAGCGGCACGCCGCGTCGAGGCACCTGACATGGCGAAGATCGAGCTCGGTTCGATCTTCGACGAGCCCTCCGAGTCGGACACGGAGTCGGGAGAGACCGACGCCATGGACGACTCGGAGGCACTCGCTGAGGAGCTCCTCCTCGCGGTCGAGAACAAGGACGCGAAGGCGCTGGCGGGGATCCTCCGCTCGCTCCGCATGGAGGACTGAGACATGGCCCGGACGCGCACGTTGACGCAGCTCATCGCCGACGTGCGCGATCTGACCGACACCGAGAACAGCCAGCACGTCACCGACGCGCAGGTCACTCGGTACATCAACCAGTCGATCGCTGCACTCTACGCGCTGATCGTAGAGCAGGACGAGAACGACTTCGCCGCGCAGTGTTCGTTCAACACCACCGCGGGGGCAGAGACTTCGCAGATCCTCTCGGCCCCGCTCGAGGGCGTTCCGGTCCAGCCGTACAAGCTCCTCGCCGTCGACGTCGTCGACAACAACGGGCTCTCCTACCCGGTCCCCCGCTTCATGCTCGGCGAGCGAGGCTACCTCGACACGCAAGACGGCACCTGGGGCGTCCTGCAGCGCACACACTACCAGTGGCGCGGGACGGACACGCTGTACTGGTCGCCGCCGTGGGAGAGCTCGGTGCTCATCCGGGTGACGTACATCCCGAGCCCTGTAGACCTCTCGGTCGGGACCGACGCGTACGACGGGCGCGCCGGCTGGGAGGAATGGGTCACGCTGGACGCATCGATCCGCGTGATGCTCAAGGAGGAGTCCGACGTCTCGGACTTTGCCCGAGAGCGAGCCGCGGTCGAAGCGCGCATCCTACGGCAGATCACCGCCCGCGACCGGGCGCAGCCTAAGCGAATCCGCGACGTGTCCGGCGGCGAGCGGTGGTGATGCTGTCGCCAGTCGTTGGCCGGCTCCTGGTGTCACCGCGGTGGTGGACGGCACCCGTAGGCGCCGATCACGCCACTGCCACGGCATACCTCGCCCGCCGGGCAGCGAATCCCACACCCGCCGCAACTGAACTCGTCACTGAGGATCCTGCACTCGTAGACGTACGGGTTCTCGGCCGTCGGGCAGCACGTCGTGTCGGTCGCGCCCATGGGGCAGCCGCACACGGTCACGTCGGGCGGCGCGTCGCGGGGCGTGTCGACGCGGTAGATGCACCCGTGGAGGAGCAGGCAGAGCACGGCGGTCGTACGCATGAGCTCGAGCATACCTCCGGAGCGGGCTGATGCCGGTCTACACCGGCCTCCGCGCGGTTACCGGCGCGGGCATCGAGCTCCTCCGCCGCGTCGATGCGCTGCCGGTGTCCGGCACCATAGGCGAGAAGGTCGTCCTCAAGAGCACCGGCATCGTTTACGAGTGGACCGGGGCGTGGACGAGCCTGGGGCCAGCTGTCCCGACCACGCCGAGCGCAATCAGCGCCGGCACGACCATGGCGAGCTCGGGCACGGTCGCATTCGCCAACAGCAACAACGTCTCGTTCGGCCTGAGCGGGCAGACCATCACGGCCTCGGTCGGCGGCGGAGGCGGGGGCGTCGCGGTCAGCGCCGGGACCGTCAGCGTGTCGAGCGGCACGGTGGTCTTTTCGAACAGCAACGGCGTCTCGTTCGGGCTGAGCGGCTCTACCGTGACCGCCAGCGTGGCAGCGGGACCCTCGGCGGGCATCGCCGGGCTCGGAGCCGGCACGCAGACCGCGACGAGCGGCACGGTGGCGTACGCCGCCAGCAACGGCCTGTCCTTCGGCCTGTCTGGCAGCTCGCAGATCACGGGTTCGCACGATGGTCTCCGCTCTGTCTCGGCGGGCACGACTCACGCGCTCGGCCCGGGCCTGTCGCTCGCTAACAGCAACGGCCTGAGCTTCGGCGCAAACGGCTCGACCATCACCGGGTCGTACACCGTCCCGAGCACGGCCGGGCTGCTGTCGGCGGTCAACCTGTCGGCCGGCACCACCTCGCAGAACGCCAGCGCGTTCGTGTTCTCGAATGGTGGCAACGTCACTTTTGGACTCGACGGCTCGACCATTACCGCGTCTGCTCCGAGCGGCGGTGGCGGCGGCGGGGTCACGCTGTCGAGCTATGAGCCGATGCCGTTCGTTGCCAATACGGGCACGGCGGTCTGGTCTGCCACTACTGCCACCAGCGCGCCGATTGGCCTGTTTCCGGTACAGATCGATGCGCCCGTAGCCGCCGAGCTGATGGGCGTGGTTGTATCCATGTCCTTCGTGACGGGCGGCGCATCAAGCTACCGGCAGAGCGCCACGCTGAAATGGGGGCTCTACACGCGGCCCACAGGCGCGTCCTCGACGCAGCTCAATCTGCTGCAGAGCGACTCGCTGTCATACGCGGTGACGTACAACAACAGCACGATCAGCATCTCCCAGGTCACGACGACCAACGTGGGACCGACCTACGGATACGGGCAGACAACCAGCGCAGGACTAAACATCAGCAGCGGATATACGGGGCTGAAACTGCTGAATCTGGACATCGGCACGACGCTGACGGCGGGTCAATACTGGCTCGGCATCCAGCACATCAACAGCTCCTCGAGCTTCAACAGCGGCATCCGCATGAGCTTCTACGGCAGCGCGCATACGCTGACCGGGCTTGCGCCGATGGGTTCGTTCTCGTCGGCGTTCTCGACTGGCACCAACGTCGCGGGTGGTCTCGGCGGCAATCTGTACCTCGGACTCGGCAGCTATTCGGTGGCGGCATTGACCTCGCTGCCGGCGACCATCAGCCTGTCTCAAGTGACGCAAGCGGGCATCAACTTTCGGCCGTATCTGCGGTTCTCGACGCGGGTGACCTGATGACGACTGCCACGATTGCATGGGTGCGCTCGGTGCGCATCGACGACGACGGGCTGACCGTCTATGCGGACATCCACTCGCGGCTCGGCCCTGAGGTGACATCCAAGGAAATGCACGGCTTCGACGTAGACGCGTCGGCGGCGGACCTCGAGGCCGCGGTGCTCGCGCGCATCGAAGCTATCTGCCGCGACGAGCTTGGCATCCCGGTCGATGCGGACCACGCGGTTCGGATGCTAACGAGGCTGCGGTGACGATGCTCGCCATGGACGCCGTCAAGGCGCAGTCCGTCGGCCGCGGCTTCGACCTGGTCGAGCACCTTCGCGGGACGACGTACCGCGACGTCTCGACGGTCGTGCTCGTGCCCACGCGCGGCATGATCCACCACCGATGCGCGAACGCGATCCACACCATGATCGCGCCCATGAACGCCAAGCGCGCGCTGCTGTATTGCGAGGGCGACGAGGTGGGGCACGCGTACAACCGGATGATCCGGTGGGTGCTCGACCATCCGGAGCTCTCTCGGTGGAAGTACATTCTCACCGTCGAGGACGACAACATCCCGCCGCCGGATGCCCACGTGCGGCTCATCGAAAGCATCGAAGCGGGCCCCTTCGACGGCGTTGGCGCGCTGTACTTCACCAAGGGCGAGGGAGGAATGCCCATGTGTTATGGAGACCCGGTGGAGTACGCGCGGACCGGCGTGCTCGACTTCCGCCCGCGTGACGTCCGCGGCGCCATCCAGCGTGACGCGGTCGTCGAATGCAACGGCATCGCGCAGGGCTGCACGCTGTATCGCATGGACCTTTTCCGCGAGCTCGAGGCGCCCTGGTTCGTGACCGTGGCAGACGTCGTGCCCGGCGGTGGAGCCGCGGCCATGACGCAGGACCTGTACTTCTGCGAGCGCGCCAAGCGCAAGGGCAAGCGATTCGCGACCGATTGCCGAGTGAAGGTCGGGCACCTCGACGTGAACACCGGGATCGTCTGGTAGGAGACCCATGGACGGCGAGATCGAGATCATCCAAGACACCGCACCGGTCCGCATCGATCTGGCGTGCGGGCAGCGGCCTCGAGAGGGGTTCGTCGGCTACGACCTGCACGCGCCTCTCACCGACCGCGTGCGCCGCCTGGACCTTCTCCAGTTCCCATGGCCTGCCGAGTCGGCGTCCGTCGACGAGCTGCACTGCTCGCACTTCATCGAGCATATCCCGATGGCCGAGACCGCCGATGGTCAGGACCTGCTGTTCGCCTTCTTCGACGAGGCGTTCCGCATCCTCAAGCCGGGCGGCACGATGACGGTCGTCTGGCCGTCGCTCAAGTCCGTGCGCGCATTCCAGGATCCGACCCATCGCCGGTTCATCCCCGGCGAGGCCATGGGGTACCTGAACGCCGAATGGCGCAAGGCGAACGGGCTGGACCACTACCGCGTGACGTGCGACTTCGAGATCCGGTCCGTGGTGCCGACGATTCACCAGGATACCGCGCTGCGCAGCGCCGACGCACAGGCGTGGATGGTGGCCGGACTCTGGGACCGCACGGTCGACTGGCACGCTGTCCTCGCCAAGCCGGGGGCTCGCTGACATGCCCCGGCAGGCCCCGCGATACCCCGTGGAGGCAAGCGCCTCGAGGGAGTCCGTGCAGCGGGCCTTCGACTCGGTGTCGCTCGACGTCGACGAGCTCACAAGCAGCCTCGCCTCCGTCCCCTACTCCCCCGGAAACCCCTCGGACTGGTCGGGCACTCCGCCGGCCAACTTGCAGGCGGCGCTCGACCGCATCGCCGCTGCGATCGGACCCATCCCATGAGCCTACAGAAACAGGTCGTCGAGGTTCCGATCCACGCTGGTACCAGCGACCAAGTGCACGAATACGTCGCCGTCGGCCCGTCGAATGCCGAGGTGAAGGACGCGCGGTTCCAGGAGGACGGATCCATCGCGAAGCGGTTCGGCACCGAGCTCCTTCCCGACCTGGCGGGCAAGTCGGCCGCGCTTTCGGGCGAGGGCGGCGCTCACACGATCCTCGAGAGCGGCGGCCGGGTCGCGGCGCTCACGCACGACGGCCCGTTCGCGCACGACGAGGTCTACAACACCTGGTCGCCGCTCGGACGCATCGGACCGCGTCCGAGCCAAGTCCGGACCGACCCGCTGGTACGCGGCAACAACAGCCTGCGCCATGCCGACATGGCCGTCGCGACCATTTCGGGCAAGACCATCGCCCTCTGTGTCTGGCACGACCTCGAGGAGGACAAGGTCTACTACGCGTGGTGGGAGCTCCCCTCCGACGGAAGGCCAGCGGTGCCCCTGCGTCCGCCCGTCGAAGTTACCGGCGGACTGACTCGCTTCCCGAAGTGCGCGGTCGCGGGCAACCGGTTCGCCATCGTGGGGACCAACAGCACGCAGAGCGCGGTCTTCGGCACGAGCGTCGTGGTCACGTCGAGCTACACGATGCCCTCGGCGACGAGCATTCACACGTTCGCGAACCAAGTGTCGACCACGACGCTCGAGTTCTTTGCCGACGGCACAGGAGCGTCGGCTGCGTACTGGATCGTGAACGGGCACAACTCGCTGACGTACGTCTACCGTCGGAAGGACGACTTCACAGCTTCCGCGAACGCTACGATCAGCAAGGCCGGACCAGTCGGAGCGGGGCTCGCGAACGGTCACGTCGTCATCGCGCACCGCGACGGAACGGTGTCGCGCATCATCCAGGACCTGAGCGCGGCTGGCACGACGGCTGGACCGTTCTTGACGCCCTCTGCCACGACTGCAGTGCACGTCGCGACCGTGGTGCAGGCAGACAGCACGGGGCGCTTCCTCGTCGCGTGGTCGGGCGATGGATGCTCAGTCCCTGACGCAGGAGGGATCGGCAACTTTGGGCTCGACGTGGTGTTCTTCTCGAACACCTGGGCGGGGATTTCCCAGACCACGCTCGGCGGCGTGCGCCTGGGCGGGCGCGCGTGCTGGGACAACTCCACGGCCTCCCCCCTGTTCCCGCTCATCAACAGGCAGAGCAACTTCGCGGGCAGCGACCTCGCATCGCCGTCGCTGACGCAGTTCTTCTCGGGATACGTTGGGCGCCCCGTCTACACCGACGCCGCCGGCAGCGCATTCCTGCGTCTGGCGCCGGTGTGCTCCTATGGCATCGACACGGCGGACCTGTACCAGGCCAATTTCGGCACGACTCAGCCATCTTCGGGCATCTTCCGCAACCACCTGCCGAGCATGCGCGCGGTCAGCGCTGGCCGGTTCGTGATGCCGTTCGTGGTCTACACCCAGGCGTCGATCCCCATCTACAAGCGCCACGTCGACCTCCTGCGACTGGACACCGTAGGGTCCCCGTCGCTGCGCACGGTGTCGGCCCAGGGCGTGCGGCTCTCGTCGGGGGGTATCGTCAACGTGGTCGATGGCGTGGTCGGGACTGAGCTCACGCCGCCGCCGCCGGTCTACGTCGACGCAAGCACCGTCGACACGGCCTACGATTACGGGAACGTCGATCCGCGCCCGTTCGGCGTCGGTGGGGGCTCGATGCCGTGTTCCTTCGCGCTCAAGTGGCGCGACGCCGCCGGCAACGTGCACCGGTCGTTCGTGGCGAACGAGCAGATCACCAGCTGGGTTAGCTTCTCCGGCGGCCGTTGGTACGCACGGCGGTGGATCATCCCGCGGCCCTGGCCCCTGGCGCTCACCCAGGGGACGTCCCCGCAGCAGTACCAGATCGAGGTCTACCAGTCCGGCGGCGACGGTGCGTCGGCCGGAGGTACCCGCTACCTCGTGGCGGAGGCGACTCCGAAAGTGCATCCGACGCTTGCCGGGTGCGACTACGTCGTCCCCGTGCTGCCGGTGGGGCTCCTCCCGGCGACTGGGGCGCCGCACGAGCTCCCGATCGTGAACAACATTCCGAGCACCTACTTGCAGTGTTGGCAGGACACCTCGCCGAGCGAGTATGTCCACATTCCGCCTCCGCCGATGATCGACCTCTGCTCGACGCAGGAGCGCGTCTGGGGGCTCTCGGCAGAGAAGGGGCGCCTCGAGGTGTGGCCGAGCAAGCTGCTCGTCGAGGGGTTCGCTCCGGAGTTCACGCCCGATCTCGTGACGCGCATTCCGGCCGAGGGAGGCGAGTGCACCGCGATCGCAGCGCTCGACGACAAGATCGTGGTCTTCAAAGAGCGAGCGATCTTCGTCCTCTTCGGTGACCCCGGGACGAACACCGGCCAGCGCGCGACCCTGCAGACGGCGCGGCTCGTGTCGGGCGACGTCGGGTGCAGCAACCCTCGCAGCGTCGTCGAGGGCCCCTTCGGGATCGTCTTTCAGGCCAGTTCGGACAGCAACAACGCGCGCGGCGGCATCCACCAGATCGACCGCGGACTCGCGGTGACGTTCGTCGGGTTCCCAGCTAAGGACACCACTGCGGGCGTGACATTCGAGTCCGCGACACTCGTGCCGGCGGAAAAGGAAGTCCGCTGGGTGATGCCAAGCACGAACGTACTGGTGTGGAGTTACGATCTGAACCGGTGGCACGTGCAGACGCTCCGCGCTCGGTTCTCGAGCTGCCTGCGGAGGGGCCGATTCGCGAGTCTGACCAACACGACCGTCGTCTCGGCAGACCAGAACGGATGGGCGCACGATGCGGTGACGACATTCTCGTCCCACCAGACTCAGGTGGTGACAAGCTGGCTCAAGCTGGCGGGCCTGCAGGGATTTCAGCGGCTCTGGACTGCGACCTTCCTGTTCAAGTGGTACTCCGGCGGCATCACGATCGAGGGCCAGACGGACTACAACGAAAGCTGGACCGGCTCCTTCTCTCGCGTGTTCGGGTCTGCTGCGCTATCCTCACTCGCGGTTTCCGGGTCCGGGTCTCGCGTCCAGGTCTCGGTTCACCTGCCAGTCCAGAAATGCGAGGCGATCCGCTTTCGCATCACCGAGGACGCAGTGAACTCCCCGGGACGCGGCTTCGAGCTCGTCGGCTTGACGCTCGAGGCGGGAGTCAAGCGCGGCAGTTACCGCCGCAACATGACCGCAGCAGCGAGGAAGTGACCCATGCCCTTCTCCATCTTTGGCCCCCCGACGACAGACTGGACCGCCGAGTCTCGGCGTCGGCTCGGCACCACCGCTGCCGGATACGAGAACGCGATCCGCAACACGCGCAGGGATGCGCTCGGTCTCGCGCGGTCGACTGCAGGCGTCGGCTCTGGCGCGGCCGGCTCGCGCGCAGCCATGCAGGCGCTCGCTCCGGCCGTCGCTGACATGCGCGTGTCGCAGGCCGCCGCGATGGAGGAGACCAGGGCGCGCCTCGCCGAGGAGCAGCGCCTTGAGCGAGAGCGGCAGGCCGACTTCGCGAACAACTTGTTCGGCGGCCTGACCGGAGTCGCGGGCCAGGTGCTGGTGCCGCTGATCGGCGGTCTCGGTGGAGGCGGAGCGCCCGCCTCGACGCCCACCGGGACCTCGAGGCCCGCCCGAGCGCCAGCCAGCACCCCAACGCCGACGGCGACAGCGGCCACGCCCGCGTCCACCGGGCCATTCGCGCTGGGCTCCTCGACGCTTCCCGAGGAAGAGGCCGAGGAGGAGCGGCGGCGGCGAGAGGCGGCTGGGCTGGGCGGCGTTCTCCGAACCGCTGCCCCGTTCGCGGGCATGGCGAATCCGTTCGCCGGTCTCGCGCTGAACGCGGCCGGGGGGTTCTTCCGGTGAGCGACCCGGCAGACGACCTCGCCCGCGCTCTGAGCGGAGTGCCAGCGCTGGGTGCGCCCGGCCCGATCAGCCTGCCGGGGGCGCCCGTCGCGCCGTCCTACGCAGGCCCGGCTCGCGCTCGCGTGCCGCTGGTGACGCCTGCCCCCGCGGAGCCGGCGGCGCTGCCGTCCGCTCCCGCCGAGGACGCCGCCGCGGCATTCGCCCGCGAGCTCGAGGCGCGCAGCGGCCCGACCGGCGCGCTGTCCCTGCCCGGCTACAGGCCCGACGCAGCGCCCGCCGCTGCTGAGTCCCCGGAGCCCATGACTCCTGCCGAGGCCGCCTTGTGGCGGGCTGCCGCGGCCATGCCTGCGCTCGGGTCGGGCGGCACCGTGGACCTCCCGGGCACTCCTGTCCCTGCCTTCGCCGCGGCTGCCCGGCCGCGGACGTCGCTCGTCACGCCCGCCGAGGAGCCCGCGGCGGCTGGCACGGCGCCGAGCCCCGCTGCGGCCCGCCGAGGGGGCGTAGCGGCCCGCGGGCGTGGTCCCGCCACGCCTCCGGCGCCGCCGACGGAGGAGGATCTCAACGCGACGCTGATCGACGCGCTCACCAACCGCCCCCGAGACGCGCCGAGCCTGTTCGGCGAGTACGACAGCCGCACGGAGTCGCCGCTGGACCGGGACCTGCGGCTGGCCGACGAGCAGCGCCGCATCGAGCAGCGCCGGGCCGAGCTCGCCGCTATCGCTGCGGCCGAGGAGCGCGACCGCGTCGAGGCTGAGATCGGCGCACGGCAGCAGGTCGAAAATGAGCGGCGCGGGGCGACGAATGCGGCCCGCGACTCCTATCGACGGGCGGCGGACAGGGCAGCCGCCCTCTCCATCGACCCCGACGGTTTCTACCATTCGCGGGGCGTCGGAGGAACCATCGCGAGCGCCATCGCGATCGGCCTGGGCGGCTTGAGCTCCGCGGTCAGCGGCGGCCCGAATGTCGTCTACTCGATGATCAACGATGAGATCGAGCGCGACCTGGCCGCGCAGCAGCAGCGCATCGACTCAGCGTTCCGGCGGGCCGAGGCCGAGGGAACGCTCTACGACATGACGCGGCAGGAGTACGCCGACCGCAACGCCGCCATGGACGCGGCGCGCGCCCTGGCGCTCGAGAACGTGGCGGCTCAAGTCGCCGAGCGCGAGGCTAGCCTTGGGAGCGAGGAGGCTCGGGTCAACGCCGAAGCGCTCGCCGCCCAGCTCCGCGACGCAGCGGCAGCGTCGCGCGCGGAGGCCGACCGCAGCGAGACCGAGTGGCAGCTCCGGATGCGCCTGCTCGAGGCGCGAGCTCGCGAGCGCGAGGCCGCGGCCCAGCGCGCAGAACGGCGCGCGATGGGTGGCGCAGGTGGGCCTCGATACGACGAGCCTACCGAGGCCCGGCTGAACGCCGCGAACCGACTCATCGACACCGGCGTCGCTCCCTCGGCGGCGGCCGCGTCGGTCGGCATCGATCCGGCGTTGGTCGGCGGGGCTGGGCGCTTCGCCGAGGCGAGCACCGCGGACTCGGCCGGAGCTCTGGCGGCGTTGAGTTCGACTCTCGACGAGATCGAGGGGCTCATCCCGTCCAGGGCCAGCGGCGAAGATGCCCCGGGTGTGGGCATGACTGGCATGCTGCCCGACTTCCTCCTGTCCGACGAGGGCCGACAGATGCGCGAAGCGCTGCTGAATGCGACGGACCTCCTTGGGCGCCTGCGGTCCGGCGCCGCGATCTCCGCAACCGAGGAAGAGCGGTTCACCCGCATTCTTACCGGCGCCGGCACCGACGAGGCGCTGCGTCGCGGCATCGAGCGGGTGCGGTCCGAGATCGAGTCGCGGACGTCGCGTGTCCGCGAAGGCAGGCCGGCTGCTGAGGTGGAGGCGGCTGCCATCGCGGGCACCTCCGCTCGCCGGGTGGTGGACTGATGCCCGAGCCCATCGTCCCCGAGCTCGCGGGAGCAACACCCTCGCCGGCTCCCGCGACGCCGACCGGCGAGCCGGACTTCGCTCGCCGCGTTGTCTCGCGGCGCGGCGAGGTCTTCGAGGTCGACACCCCCGAGGAGGCTGCTGCGCTGCTGTCGCGGACCGATGCGCGGGGCCGGTCGCTGTTCGAGGCCGACTCTCCCGAGGCTCGTGCCGAACGCGTTCGTCGGCGCGAGTTCGGGGATCGAGCGGTGGCCGCCGGCCTCGCTGGCGCCGCGTCTGGGGCGACCCTCGGCCTGTCCGACGCGGCCGGCTCGGCCCTCGGGTTCGGCGACGAGCTTGCCGGGCTGCGCGAGTACAACCCCGAGGCGACGATCCTCGGCGAGGTGGTGGGCAGCGTGGCCCCCGTCCTGGCGACTGGCGGCCTTGGAGGGGCCGCCGAGGGAGCGGGGTTGCTGGCGCGCGGGGCGCGGGCGGTGACCGCGCCTGCTCGAGCCGTCGCCACCGCCGCGGAGGCCGCAGGAGCGGCGGCCGGCAGGCTCGCGCGCGGGGCCGGTACGTCGGCGCTGCGTCGGGCCGGCGGGACGGTCGCTCGGCTCGCGACCGAGGGCGCGGTCGAGGGCGCCCTGGGCGAGGCCGGGCGCATGATCTCGGAGGAGTCGCTCGGCGACCCCGGACTGACGGCAGAAGCCGTCCTGGCGCGTCTTGGCTCGGGCGCCCTCCTCGGCGCCGGCACTGGTGGCGTGTTGGGCGCTGGCGGCGCTGTCATCGGGGAGGGCGTGCGGGCTGCCCGGAGGGCGGCAGGAGGCGCCGCCGACCTCCTCCGCGACTCCTGGCGTCGGTCGGTCGGCACGGACCTCTCGCCGACTGTTGCGCGCGTCTGGGCGGACGTCTCGAGCCGCGTCACCGGCGCTGATGCTGGCGAGATCGAGCGAGCGCTCTCGCTCACGGCCGACGGGCGCCGGCTGCGCGAGCTCGGGGCACGGGGCGACGACGTCTTCGACGAGGGGACGCGCGAAGTGTCTCGCTCCCTCGACGCGGTCGAGCGCGCGCGCGCTCACGCCTCGGACTTCTGGTCGCGCGGCCTCAAGCGAGAGCAGGTCGTCTCGCGCGTCTCCACCGGGCGCCTCCTCGACCAGTCGGCCGCGGGCATGGACGCGATCGGGCGGGCGCGCGAGCTCACTCGCCGCGTGTTCGACCTGCCTGGGGACTACGCCCCCGGCACCCCGGGACTCATGCGACGCCTCGACCAGGTCCTCGAGGCGCGAGAGTCGTCGATTGCTCGAGCGCTCTCGACCGGGGACTCGCCCGAGGTCGCCGCCGACATTTTCTCGGCCCTCGACGAGCTCAAGCGCGAGACCGGCCGGCTCCGCACGAACCGCAATATCGTCGGCAGCGCGGCAGCGCAGCCACTCGACGAGCTCTATGAGGGGCTCCGGCAGACGCTCGAGCGGACGGACCTCTGGGGTGAGGCAGCGGAACTGCAGGCCGCGGTCAATGCCGCCTACACACGCGAGCTCGGCACGCGGCGGGCGTTCGTCCGCCGGTTCCTCGGTGGGGATGGTCTCCGCGATGACGTCGACCCGTTCCGGGCCTTGTCGACCAGCGACACGCGGGTGATCAACAGCTTCCTCCGGCAGGCAGGCACCGTCGCGAACGAGACGGCAGAAAGCACGTTCGAGGAGACGCTCGACAGCACGCGAAACCTGCTCCGCGTGATGCACGACAACCTCGACCTCCCGGCAAACATCCGGGCAGACGTCGCGGCTGGTCTCACCGCCGCCGATGGCGCGATCGGGACATTCGGGTCGGTCCGTCGTGATGCGACCGATCTCAACCAGTTCCGGCGGGTGATGGAGGCGAACGAAAGCGTGGCCCGCACCGTCACCGCGGGAGCGCTGGGCACCTTCGCCGCGGGGCCGGTGGGCGCAGCCATCGCGACGGCCGTCGCTTCGCCTGGCGTGGCCGTCCGCGCCCTCGGGACCATCGAGCGCCTCGCCGCCGGCACAGGCGGCGAGATTGTCTCCTCGGTCCGCTCATTCGTCCGGTCGGCCGTGCCGACCGCTGGGCGCGCCGCGCGCGAGGCCGCGCGCCGAGCCCGCCTCGCCGCGACGATGGGCGCCACCAACTTTCAGGCCCGCGTCCGGCAGCTCGAGAGCGAGCGCGACCCGCGCGTGATGGCAGAGCGACTCGCCGCCCGCGTCGACGGGCTCGAGGCCGCTCCTGCGGTCCGGGCGGAGATCCTCGCGACGGCGACCCGCGCCCGCGCCTACCTCGACCGGGCGCGGCCTCGCCCGCGCACCATCGACGGCCAGATCCGCCCCGCGAGCGATGCCGCCCCGAGCGCGGAGGAAATGGCCCGCTTCCTCCGCATCGCTCGCGCGGTCGACGACCCGCTGACTGTCCTCGCGGACCTGCGCGACGGCGACTTGACTCCCGAGGCTGTCGAGGCCGTCCGCAACGTGCACCCGCGGCTTTATGAGGAGATCCGGAATGCGGTGGTCCGCGAACTCGCGGCCAGCGGGAGTAGCATTCCGTATGACCGGCGCGTCACCCTCGGCGTGCTATTCTCGGCTCCGACGGACCCGGCGCTGACGCCTGCGGCCCTCGCGCTCAATCAGTCCCTCTACGCGGCCCAGACAGCGCCAGCACCCCCTCGACGCGGGACGTCTCCTGCGCCGAACGTGGCCGGAGCGAGCTTCTCTGGCATGGACTCACTCTCCGCCCGGAGGGCATGATGGGCTATCAGGCAGAGCGCGGAACCGCGTTCAACATCGTCGGCAGCGAGACCTCGTTCGCGGCTGTCAGCGTCACCTCGGCGCTGCTCGGCCCGTACCGCATCCCCGACGGGTGCCGCCGCCTCGCCATCGCGGTCTCATACAACGCCAACGCCACCCCCGGCGGCATCATCGAGCTCGTCCCGATGATCACCGACCAGATCAAGACCCCGGTCCTGACCGACGACGTCTGGACGGTCCCCGGAGTCTGGGACGGGACCGTGACTCCTGGCGCAGGAGTCGCCATCGCGACGGGGGTGGACTGGACGACGACGCCCAACTTCGGGCAGGTCGTGCACAGCCAGATGGCGCTGCGCACCCCGACGACCACGGGCGCGAGCGACAAGGTCAGAATCCGGTTCTCGATCAACGTCGAAGACGGAACGTGGCTCGGCTTCCAGATCAAGGAAGTTTCGGCGAACGCCGGGACGGCCTGGATCCGCTGCCGGTTCTACGTCTGAGGCAGCCGTGGGCCTGCCGATCCTCAAAGGGCCCATCGCGCCGGGAGCGCTGGCCCACGCCGTCATCCCGACCACCGCGCGGAACTTCCCCGACTTCGGCGTCGCTGACTTTGGCGGAGCTCCCGCGAGCGTGCAGGGACTCGAGTTCACCTCGGGCTCGCAATCCATCCTCGGTGGTGCGGGCTCGTGGAACAGCGCCATTCTGTCGGTGCTGGTGCGCTGGGTGCCGCTGACTCGGCCGGCGAATAGCACGCTGTCAATCGCCATGGTCGGCGACTTCGCCGCCAACTTCAACCTGATCACCTACGCCAACACGGGATTCACCTACGCGCCCGAAACCGCGTTCAATGGCGCGTATGCGAGCGCGCCGGGCGCTGGCATCGGCAACGGCTGCGACATCACGCAGGCAGGCCGCCTCGGCTTGATGCGGACTGACGTCGTGCGCCTCGTCAGCGGTTCCAGCATTCAGCATTGGCGAGATGGCCGACAGGTGGGCCGACAGGGCACGACTGCCGCGACGTCGCTCGGCAGCACGAACGCTCTGGCGATCAATCGCCGCGTGTCGTCGGCGACGCTGGGATACGGCAACTTTGCGCTGGTTGAGATTCGCGCGACCACAGCCGCGCTGACTGACGCTCAGATTGCGTCATGGTCGGCATCGCCCGTTGGCACCGTCTGCCCCGCCGGCGGCGAGACGAACGTGCTGGTGGCGGCCGACTTCAACGGCACGACGATTCCGCCGAGGACGGGCGGCGGCACGTATACGGCGACGGGCTCGCCCACGCTCAAGACGTACAGCCGCGCCGCGTCGGGACTAGGCAGCATTGAGGCGATGGGTGACTCCATCACGCTCGGGCGCGCATCAGGGCCAGTCGATGGCAATGGCTGGCGGCGCGAGGTGCTGCAGCTCGTCAATGCGTCCAGGCACGCCACGATGTCGGGCCAGTACACGCCAGTCACGACGAACCTGACGCCCGACTTCTCCACGAACCACACGGGCGTTTCCGGTATGGGACTCGGGGCTACTCCGGCAGGCGGCACTACGCGGCTCTCTACGGTCGCGACCGATCGCGGAATTGGCATCGGCCCCGCGGGCGTGACCATCCTGAGCTTCGGCCGGAACGACATCTATAGACGGTGTCGTGCAGCCGAGCTGAATCAGACTCCCGCTGCAGCCGTGGCCGCGATGACAACCGATTGGAACGACGAGATCGCCGGACTGCGCGTCACGCGGACGGGGCCGATCTTGGTTACGACCACGCTGCGGTGCGCCACCAGCGCCACCGAGGCAAACGAGCGCACGGCAATCGATGACTGGAACGCGGCGCTGCCTGGCCTGGTGAGCACATGGAACTCGACGCATGGCGGCGTGTACCTGTGCGATTACACGACCGCCGCCACGCCGAATCAGGCAGCCGCCGATAGCGTGGCCGTGCTGTATGACGGCACTCATCCAACCGCTGCCACCTATACGGTGATGGCTGGTGTCATTGCCAACAAGCTCTTGGCTCTGCCCTAACGAGGACTCATGGACAAGTACGAAGTCGATCTCGCCAAGTGGGAGCGCCTTGAGCGCTTCGGGACCATCGCGGCCTTCCTTCTGGCAGCGATTAGCCTGCATGCTCTGGCTGCTTCCGATGCCGTGGTCGGCGGGGCCATCGGCGCGGCGTCGGCGCTGGTGCTGCCGGGCGGCGCAGCCAGCCGTCCGCGTGCCGTGGCGCTGGCGGGTGCAGGCGCGCTCGTCGGTGCGCTGGTCGGCGGCTGGGCTCCGGGGCTGGCGTGATGCGCCTGGTTGCGCTCGTCGCGTCGTGGTGGCTGATCGGCTGCGGAGCGGGAGCCATCCAGGCTCAGGCCCGCGCCGCGACCGTGGCCGTCATCGCTCTCGAGGGGGCGCATCGGCTGACGATGGACGAGGCCGAGCGGCGCCTGGACGAGTGCCGTACGGATGCCTGCACGGGAGCGGTCGAGGCAGACCTCGCGCCCGTCGCGGCGGCGCACGACGCCGCCCGCGCGGCGCTCGCCGGATGGGTCGAGGCGCTGCAGCTCGCCCTCGTGGCCGGGGAGGACGGCGACGTGGTCGCTGCTCTCGTGGTCGCTGCCGGCCGCTGGACGGCCTTGTGGGGCGAGCTCTCGTCGGCCCTGGCAGGGCTGGGAGTGGTCCTCCCGGCGCTGCCTGCCAGCATCGCGGGCACGCCATGAGCCCCGCCAACGTGGGGGCGATCCTGGGCGAGTTGATCGCCGTCGTCGTCGACGCGGCCGGCCGTGTCGACGCGGAGCGCCGCGAGCTCATCGCCGCCGAGCTCGCCGAACTCTCGGCCCGAGTGCGGCGGTTGGCGCCCCTGAGCTCTGCCATCGCCGAGGCTGCCGCTCGCCGTCGCGCACAGCTGGCAGACCCGGAGGACGGATCGTGATCGTGGCGCTGTCGCCGCGGTCCGCACAGGAGTTGCTCGACCGCCTGCGCCGTATGGCGGACTCCCCCGCCGTTTCCGTCGATGCGCTCGACCGCCTTGCGCTCGCCTGGGCCGTGACGGTGTGCGCGGCCGAGGCCGAACGCATCGCCGGGGCGTCCAGCCGCCAGACCTGCGCTGGGTCGACATGATGCGCTCGGTCCTGGCTCGCATGGACCGAGGCGAGTCGGCCTGCCTCACGCGCGCGCAAGCGATGGCGCTCTGCTGGGGGCAGGCGTGACCGAGGTCGGCCTCCTCGTCGGCGGCAAGGTCGTGCCCGGCACCGAGCTCGTGCGTCGCTCGCCGCGGGCGTGGTGGGCGTGGGACGACCCGCGCGACCGGGCCGACCTCCGACGTCGGCCCGCTCGGGGCGACACGACGCTCCTCGTGGGGCACTGGACCGCTGGACCGATCCGCGAGGGCGAGGAGGCAGCCGTCGCGACCGTTGCGGCGATGAAGTCGCGGCAGCGCGCGGACGGCACCCCCATGAGCGTCTCGGTCCACGTCGTGGTCGGCTGGGACGGGCAGGTCTGGCAGACGGCCGACCTCTCGGTCGCGACCATCCACGCCTCGGGCGTCTCGCCGATCTCGGTCGGCGTCGAGTGCGCGTGGCCCGGCACCGCCGAGCAGGCCGACGCGATCCGTGCCTCGCTCGAGCGCCGTGGGCGACCCGTGCACCCGGGCTACCGCTCGCCCCCTGAGACCCGGATGGTCCGCGGCAGAAGGGTGCGCTGCCTGCCCCCTTCCGCGGAGCTCCTCCGAGGCTGGGTGGCCCTCGGAGAACTGCTCGCGGCGCTGCCTGCCGAGCTCGGCATCGTCATCCCCCGACAGGTCGACCCGTCCGCCAAGCGCGGAGCGTGCGAGCACCAGCACGCCCCGCGGACGACCAAGGTCGACGCCGCCGGCTACCTCGTCGACGCCCTGGCGGCGGCGGGCTGGGGCTCGGCCTGACCGTCGCTGGCCGGGTCGGCATCACGACCGGCCTCGGCTCGCCGCCGCTGGCGTCGCGGCCGCCTCCACCGCCTCGGCGAGGTCGACCCGGCCGATGGCCCGGAGCAGCGCGGCGGCCTCCTGAAGCGGACTGTAGGGGTTTTGCGTCCGACCGTGCATCGGCACCCCTCGAACCGCCTGGAATCCAGGCGCGCCCGATCTTGCCGGTTCGGCCACGTTCCCGGCGTTTCCCTTGTTTTCCCGCGCACGTGCGCGGCTTCGAATCCCGCCGCCCCGATGTTTTTCGCGCAGGAATTGGGGTGATTCCGCGCCACTGTAGGGAGGGATGTAGGGGATCTCGACCCCGCCCGACCCCTTCCCGAGGGTGACGACGTCAGCTCCTGGTCGGAGCTCGAGGCGCAGCCGGGCGACCTCGGCGCAGAGCGCCGGCCAGCCGAACCGCTGGTAGCCCGCCCGGACCTCGGAGGGCTTGGCCCACACGAGGAGGTCCAGGACGTCGCGCAGAGCTCCATCCTCCGTGCCGAGCGTGACCAGGGTCGCCCGGAGCGCATGGCGGGCCCTGCCGGTGTCCCGCAGGCCGAGCGTGCGCAGGTCCGCCAGGAGTCGCTCCCGGGCCTTGCTCCCCGCCCTGGCGACCTCCGCGCCCGCCCGGGAGGGCACGATGAGATCGTCCGGTCGAGGGTGGCGTAGGAAGAACGCCGGCCAGCCCTCGCGCCGCCACGTATCGAGCAGCGCGGCCAGGACCGCGTGCACGGGCACGAGCCGCGGCTGCTCCGTCTTGAGCTCGCGCTCCTCGCGGTCGGCGCCGATCTGCATCGCTACCGTGAGCCGGCCGAGCGGCGCTGCCCGGTCGTCGTAGTCCCGCCAGCGGAGGCCCGCGGCCTCGCTCGAGCGCAGGCCGGCCACCCCGAGGAGGGCGTAGTACACGCGCCGGTCGATCGGGATCTCGCGCGAGCCGATGAGCGCCTCGAGCTCCGAGCGCGTGTAGACAGCGCCCGCCCGCCACCGAGGGTCGGCGTCCCGCTTCTTCGGCAGCTCGCCCTTTCGCTCGCGCAGCGTGCACGGCGTCGCCGCAATGAGCTCGTCCTGCACCGCGTCGAGCATCATCGTCCGGAGCACGTCGTACACGTGCCGCACTGTCCGCGGCGCGAGGCGCTTGCCGGTGGTGGCGCTGGTGAGCGTCTGCAGCGCGAGGAGCCATGCTGCGACCTGGGGACGCCGGAGGTCGACGAGGGCGACAGAGCCGAGCGGGGCCTGCTGCTCGCCGACCTGGACGAGCGCGGGCAGGACGTAGGTGCGCAGCCGCGCCGCCTCGTCGTCGGCCGTGCGGACGCCTGCCTTCCGGCGGCGCTCGATCCACCGCTCCGCGTAGCTGGCGACGGTCTCGCGGCTCTGCCCGGCCGACTCGGGTGGAGCCCAGGTGCCGAGCTCGATGGAGCGCAATATCTCGCGCTCGCGTCTGTCCGCCGCGCGGCGGTCGGCGGTGCCCGAGCTGACTTGGTAGCGGCGTCCGTGGGCGGTGTACTCGATCCACCAGAGCCGCGTCCCCGCTCGACGGTAGACGCTCACCGGCGCCGCTCCATCCACGCCTCGACCTCGGAGCGCCGGAACCGCACCAAGCCCGGGGCGGGCTCATGCGCGGGCAGCCCCGCGGTGCGGCGCAGCTTGAGCAGCGTTTTTGTGCACACGCCGACCAGCTTGGCGGCGTCCTCGCTGGTGAGCCAGTCTGAGGCCGGCTGGGACGGCATCGCTGCCGCGATGGCACGGGCGACGAGCGCCTCGAGCTCGTCCATGTCGACGAGGGCCAAGCGGGCGGTCATTCGTGCTCCTCTTGCTCTCGCTGAGCGATGACCTCGACGAGCTGACGAGCGACGCTCACGACGCCTCCTCTGCCACGCCGCTCGTAAAGGACAGCGCCAGCGGTCCTATCGGACGCGGGCGGGATCTGTCCGATAGGACGCGCATGTAGTTTCGGGCGTTTTCGCGCCCTGTCAGTCCGTGCGCTCCGGTCGTCATTCGTCGTGTCCTTTAGGCGGGAGGCTCGTCGTTGCTCCAGGGGCCACCCGATCGCTTTCCCGCTCCGCACGGGCTCCCGCTCGCGTCCTATACCGCCCCACGAAGGAGAGGAACGGAGGGTCTTCGATGTGATCCCAGACGTACCAGCCAGGGGCCACGCCACCGTACTTGACAATCCGTCGCTTCCGCCCTCGTTTCCACCTTCTATGCGCCACGGACCATCTCCACGAGAGCCCGCAGCCGCTCGACCTCGCTCGCCGCGTCACACGTCCCGCAGCCGGGACACCGGCAGTCGCGCCCGATCATCGCCTTCCCTCCGCTGCCACGATCTCGCGCTCGATGGCATCGAGGACGCTTGCGGCTATGCGGTCTGACGCTGTTGCCGACCACCGCGCCGCCGCCTTCGCCGCCGCCTTCGCCGCCGACTGCGCCGCCTTCGCCGCTTCCGCGGCGCAGTCGGCGGCGAAGGCCGCCGTAACCGCCGCCGCCGCCGTAGCCGACGCTTCCGCCGCCCACAGCGCTGCCAACCGCTCTGACGCGGGCGCACCGCGGCGTAACCACGCGAGCACTCCGTCGATCGCCGCGAGGGTCTGCGTTTCGTGCTGTGGACAGTGCGCTCGCGCCTCGGAGACGATGGAGATCAACGCCCCAATACGGGCGCGCTCCCAACCAGCGGCATCGAGGACGTGCCACTGACGCGCGAGCGCCGCGTAGCGGCGCACGAGCGCGGGCCACGCCTCCTCGGACGGCGCGTCGTCGATCCACGGCGTCAGATGGGCCAGCCACTCAGGCATTACCTCGGCGGGGCATGTCGAGGCAGACTGAGCCTTTCCTGCTTCGGGCGCGAGCGCAGCGAGCAGGCACGCACGGTCGCGCTCGGTCCACGCGCCGCGAATGATTCGATCCTCGCGGATCAGGGCGTCGAGCCGATCAAGTCGTTCGGTGTCCATCACTCGTCTCCCGTGCTGTACCCGTCGAGGAGTGCCCGCAGCCGCTCGACCTCGGCGCGCGCGTCGTCGCGCTCGGTCCTGCGCGCAAGCTCCTCGGCCTGCCAAGCCTTGACCTGCGACAGCGCCTCGTCGCGCTCGTCAACGATCGTCGCGCAGACTTCCTCGCCGTACCGCAGCTCATCTTCCATGCCGGAGGCGTGATGCCGCAGCCGCTCGACCTCGGCCCTCGCCTCGTCGCGCTCTCGCACCAGCGTCCGCGCAGCTTCGACAATAACCTCTCGGTCAATGTCGTCGCCGTCCTGGTTGTGGACCGGGCAGCCGATCGCCTCTGCGATGCGGTCGACCCGCTCTTCCGCTTGCAGCATGGCCTCGTTGATCAGGTGGTAGTGGTCGACAGCGAGAGTTCGGACGCGGTTCTCCTTGTCCCGCTCGGCCCGCGCCTCGTCGCGCTCGCGAGCGGCCTCCGCGCACGACGCGCAGTTCTGCAATTCGTCGTTCATCGTTGGCTTTCCCGCATGGCTTCCAGCACCCGCCAGAAATGCGACCCGTCAATGCCGTAGCTATCCGCCCACGCTTTCCATCCACGCTCCGCGATGGCCTTGGCGTAGTTGTCGCAAAGCACGTGGCCTTCCGGACGGTCCTCTTCGACAAGGTGAGCGCCGCAGTGGAGGTACGGCCGGCAGGTAAAAAACACCTGCTTTGTCGTGCGCGTTGTCGGGTTGTAGTACCACGACACCCACGCGGCAGACTTGGTATCGTCGGTCACGGTCGGGTCGATCGATCGTTTGCACTTGTCGCACTCCATCATTTCGCGGCCTCCTCTGCGATGACAGCACGGAGCTCGCGCGCGAGCTGCCGCAGGGTGTCGCGGCGCTGGTCGAGCTCCGCGGTGAAATCCGGCCTCTGTGCGAGCAGATCGGCGCACCGCGTCGCCGTGGTCTCCTCGAGCA
>Ga0315901_10001196_pt1 | contig 37573 bp, 38 predicted proteins | sample LakEriMetagenome_10_FD_203761 | JGI IMG/M metagenome (GOLD analysis project Ga0315901, IMG submission 203761) | Freshwater fungal communities from buoy surface, Lake Erie, Ohio, United States - Buoy 2 MA116 | ecosystem: Environmental > Aquatic > Freshwater > Lake | place: USA: Lake Erie, Ohio...
CGTGCCGCGACCGGTGCCGCACGTATTTCTCGATATACCGCGAGAGGGCGTCGGCATCGTCGGCGAGGAAGAGATGCGTGTCGTCGATGATGTGGCGGTAGCGGGGATCCTCGAGCGGCTCCGGCTTTCGAAGCGGCGGAGATGTGGTATTCGATGGCCACCTGCATGTCGTCATCGACATCGGCCCGCCGGAGCGCGTTTGAGAACCGCGTGTATTCATCCGCCCACACGTGCCGATCCGCCGGCACGCCCCCGGTCTGCCGCTCAAATCCGTCGATCAGCCGCCGTTCGAGGCGGTTCAGATCCACGTCCTCGAGAAACTGCCGCTTCGTCTCGGCGTAGATGATCACGGCTCGCGGAGCTCCGTGTATTTCCGAGCATTGCCGCGGGCCAGGGCGACGGGATATTTCAGCTCATTCGCAGCGAGCTTATCGGCGATCGCTTTGCCGACGTCGATCTCGAGCCGATCTGCGAGCAGGAGTGCAAAGAGAAAGACGTCGGCGACCTCTTCCACGACGGCATCGCGTTTGGCATTGTCCTTCAGGTCGCGTTCGATCTCCTTGTCGGTCTTCCAGAGAAACCGTTCCTGCAGTTCCGCCGCCTCGATGGCCATGGCGGCGGCGAGATTTTTCGGCGTGTGAAACTGCGACCAGTCGCGGGCGTCGCGAAACCGGCGGGCCTCGGCCATGAGCGCCTGCCAGGAATCAAGTTTCTTGCCGATGGTGCGGCGGGCTGAAGTTGGTTTCTTCATGCCGGGGAGTGTACCGCCCGGTGGAGCGGCTCGCCCTGACGCGGCTTTATGCGCCTGCACGGGCCGGTGGAGCCTGATAGCCGATCACCGCCGCCAGGCGGTCGAGCGTGTCTGATCGCAGCGCGCGTTCGCCCGTGAGAAATTCGTCGAGTTCGACGGGCGACAGCCCGGCCTTGGTGGCGATGGCATGAAGCGGCAGATCGCTACGGTGAATCGCGTCTCGGACGGCCCCGCTGATGGACCGTTCCTCGCGGGCCGCTTTGCGCAGTTGGTCGCGAGCGATGAGGTCGGGCAGTTCTTTCGCAATGCTCTCTCGAAGCATGCGCAGGCGGTCGATTTCCGCGGGCGTCGGCTCCGGGCTACGACTCTCTCCGTTTGGCGTTGTCATCGGATCACCTATCGCGGTTCAGGCACTTCGTAGGCAGTCACGGGACACACGGTGATTTCGTCGACGGGCTCATATACGGCCATGATGTAGCGCCCATCAGAAGTGTACCCCCAGGCAACCGGGAGTAGCGAGCGACGACTGATTCCTCGGTTTACTGAATGCAGCACAACCGCCTCGAAATCTGCTGGTGACACACCGTGTTCGGCGATGTGGGCGGTGTTCTCAGTCGTCCACAAGAACTCGACATACGGCATAGGGTGGAGAGTGTACGGCAGTACACTCTTTTGTCAACTGGCTGCGTACCTAGGCGACCCCGGCCCACGGTTGCCCCGCCGGGTCGTGCACTGCCAGCCGTTCATTTGGCTCCGCGCGGTGAGATCAGTTGGCTTTGGCCGCGTAGGCCAGCCGTTCGGCGTTGTTGGAGGCGGCCGAGGCGGAGCGAGTCTGCGTGAAGGCATCTACTCTGTGAGCTACTTAGCCAGGAAAAGTTCCTTCGGCGATCAGGAGTTCGCGGAGCACCACCGCATCCGGATGGTTGATCGCAAGGCACCGCACGGTCGCTCGCCCCGTCGGGGTATCGCCGACGAGAAGTGGCCCATCCCAGTGAAAATGATCACCCCACGTATCGCGTCGCGGGTGGAACAGCGGGACGGTACGGCCGGTTTGCGGATCGACGCTCGTAAGGTTCGGCCCCTTATGGGCATTGCATCGAAAGCAACTTAGGCAGAGGTTGTCGAGCGTTTCCAAGCCCCCATGTTGCTTGGCGACGACGTGATCGATTGGAAATGTGAAGAATGGGTCCTGGTCTTCACGGATTCGGCAGTATTCGCATCGTCCGCTGGCCCGCCCGCGGACCTCGGTCCGGAGCCGAGCATCCATCAGGCTGCCCCATTGCGGCGAACAATTCCTCGGGCTTTGGCCTGCAGAATGGCGATGAACGTTCCTGCCGAGACACAGGCCTCGTACTCCTCGCGTTCCTCAGTTGACAGCGTGCCCGCTGCCGACTTCTCGGCAAGAACCTGCATACGCTGGTTTTGATCAGCCGACGCTCGGAGTTGGATCACCCTACGAGCCACGTCGGGAGTCATGCATTCGCCGAGAGGATCTAGGAGGTCGGTGAGAGCCTCGTGAACAGTTGCCATCGCGTGGTCTCGAAAGCCTTCGGTTCTAGCCGTAGAAACACTTCGCCGAGGCAAAGTATACGGTCGTATAGTTCCTTGTCAAGGGCGCGCTGACGCATCAACCGCTGTGATTCTACCCCGGCCCGCGGTTGCCACGCCGGGACGTGCGCCGCCGGCCGTTCATTCGGCTGCCCGGGGTGAGATCAGTTGGCGTTGGCCGCGTGGGCCAGCCGTTCGGTGGCAAAGCTGCAGTGCGGGCACTTCGTTGCAGGTGCGGGCGGCGTGTCGTTCAGCAGGCACTCCCGCGCGGCCATGATGTGAGGTTCGACCCAGTCGTCCCGCCCGTCATAGGCAATCACGGTCATCCGAAACCGCAGCGTCTGGTCAAACTGGTCGGCGGCCGCGTCACCATTGGCATAGACCCAGTAGGCCCTTGGTGACACCTTGAATCCGTTCTGCCGAAGCAGCCACTGGTAGATCTCGATTTGCCGCTTGTAGCCGGCGTGCCACTCTTCGTTGAGCTCCGTGATCTCGGCGGCCTTCGCGGTTGACTTGTAATCAACCACGATCAGCTCGCCTCGGGCGTTCTCCCAGAGATCGTCCACGGCGCCGGTCACGAGCATGTTGGTGGTCTTGTGCAGGGCCTGCACGCCCGTGAAGTTCGTTCGCCACTTTTCGAGTTCGGGGTGGGCAAACGGAATGGCGTCGATGCCGGCCTTCTCCATCAAGGGGTGCGGCTGCCGTTGCCGGCGGAATGTATCAAACTCCCGCTTGAGCAGGGCATCGACAGCGGAGTTGAGATTGAATGGGAAGCCCGGCGGCCGCGGAAGGCCGAGCCGCTTGTCGAAGTAGAAGCACCGCGGGCAGTCGTGGAAAAGCTCGAGGCCGCTGCGGGAGATCTTGTAGGGCTTCGTGGACTCTGGATCGAAGAGGTTACGGCTACGAGGCATGCGTGAACGTCACCGCGCGGGACCGGGACCAAGGTTGGCCCGCGGGTTCGTACACTGCCGGCCATGGAGCCCGCCGTCACCTCGCGGTTTCTGGAAGTCCCCGAGGCGGAGTGGGTCTGCGCGAATGGGCTCTGCTTCGCGATCTTCGACTCCTACCCAGTGTTGCCGGGGCACGGGGGATCACGAGGCTGCGCTATGAGCCTTGGGAGCGACGATGTTTGTCGTGGGCGAGGAGAGCGGCCAAAAGCGATGGGCGAACTCGGAAAGAGGTTTCCTGAAGCGCGGCGAATGACTGGTCCAGCGGCAGGAGATTCTTTGCCGACGCGAAAATAAGGACACCAAGCGTGCCCACCGTGGTAACGCCAAGGCGACGCGCGATGCTGGTCCCGTCCCGTTCGTCGATGAGAAGGGTCTCTGAAAACAACTGGGCCAGAACGTGCTCGGCTTTGATCAGAACCAGATAGTGCAGCGGAGAGGCATCTGAAACGACGGTCATGATCCCAGCAGCCGACGCAGCGTCGCAACCTGCTCGGCCACCTCTTCTGCAGTCACGAGATCCTCGGTGACGTTGTGCTGCTTCAGGAGCTCGTCGATCTCAAATCGTGTTTTGTCGAGCGACTCGGCGAGCTGGTGCTGCGTGATGCTGCCCTGTCGATAGAGCTCTACAAGAGCCGCTTCCTTGGCAAGGCCGTCGAGATTGGCGTGGTCCCGCCGCAACTGCTCTTCCACGCTGGCGGGGAGATCAAACGAGATCGACATCGGCAGGCCTCCAACTGGCAGGTACGAATGCGGAAAAGTGTATACGCCCGTTCATTACTCCGTCAAGATGCTTGATTCGAGCCTATGTCCCAGATTCTACCCCGGACCAAGGTTGTCCCGCGGGGTCGTACACTGCCGGCCATGGACCCTGCCCCGTCTGCGCGAATGGGCTCTGCTTCGCGATCTTCGATTCGTTTCCCGTGTCGCCAGGGCACGTGCTCGTGATCACGCGGCGGGTGGTGCCGACGTTCTTCGAGTGCACGGCCGCGGAGCAGGGGGCCCTCATGGAGCTCGTGGGCGAGGTGAAGCGGCTGCTCGATGAGCGGCTCGACCCGAAGCCCGATGGCTACAACGTCGGCTTCAACTCCGGGGCCGCCGCCGGCCAGACGGTGCCGCATGTGCACGTGCATGTGATCCCGCGGTATGCCGGCGACATGGGCGACCCCCGCGGCGGCGTGCGGCATGTGATTCCGGGGAAGGGGAATTACCTGGCGGAAGGCGAAAACTCCCTACGGAAGCCCGACTCGCAAGCGAGGGAAATGGCCGCTAATCATGCAACGCGGTCCCTCGCTCGCGCTTCGGGCTTCCGTAGCGTGAACTTGTTGCGGCCGCGCTGATTTACTCGGGGTTGCGATGGGCCTCGAAGTCCGCGGCGGTGTCAGACGGCTCGGCGAGCAGGGCGCCCACGCGGCATTCGATGCCTTTCGACCGGAGGAACTTCGCGCGGTCGAGCGCCTGCTGCATGAAGGGATAGTGCGCAGGCAGGCTGGAAAACTCATCGTCACATTCCGTCACCCAGGCCTCGTCCCGTTTGTAGACCACCATGTAGCCGTAGACGTTGAGAGAGCAGGGGCTCAGGTCCGAAGTCGCGTTCTCATCTCTCATCGTGATGTCTCCTTCTGGTGCCTCGTTGGAAAACCGTGCCGCCACGACTGGCTGCACCTATCAACCGGAGCCGGCCCATTGAGGGCTACGCGCGTCTCTTCTTATTTATCTTGTGGCCGAGCGGGGCCAAGGATTGCGGGGGGCGGCAAATCTTCTCCTCGCGTGCGCACGCGTGTGCGAGCGTCACGCACGCGTGCGCTAGGCGCGGGCGTGACGCACACGTGCACGTGCGCTCACGCGTGCGCGCTCGCATAATGCGCGCGTGCGAAGCCACTCTGTGAAGCGTCGGATGCTGAAAAATTTCTGCTGCCGATTGCTTGACGCACTCGATGTGTCGTTCTAGTTCTGAAAAAAGACGACGCCGCTGGTGGTGCCGTCGTGAACGCCACAACGAAACGAAAAGAGTGCCGCATGAACAAGCAGCTCGTGATCGCCGAAAAACCTTCCGTCGCCGCCGACATCGCCAAGGCCCTGGGCGGGTTCACCAAGCACGACGGCTATTTCGAATCGCCCACGATGCTGATCGCAGCAGCAGCGGGCCACCTGCTCGAGAGTCGGCTGCCGACGGAGCAGTGGGACCTCGATCTGCTGCCGATCCTGCCGACAACACTCGAGCTCGTGCCGAAGAGCGATCAGGAAGAGAGGCTCGAGGCTATCGTGTCGATGCTGAACCGCAGCGACGTCGTTGGCGTCATCAATGCCTGCGACGCCGGCCGTGAAGGCGAGCTGATCTTCCGGCAGATCATGCGATATGCAGGCTGCAAGAAGCCCATCCAACGGGCCTGGCTGCAATCGATGACGGCGGCGGCCATTCGTCGGGCGTTCGAAACCCTGAGGTCAGAGTCGGATGTGCAAGGGCTGGCTGCCGCTGCCGACTGCCGGACGGTGGCCGACTGGCTGATCGGTATCAACATCACCCGTGTGCTCACCGGGCTCATGAGTCGTTCCGGAGGGTTCTTCAAGACCCCGGCGGGCCGCGTTCAAACCCCCACCCTCATCATGATCACGCAGCGGGAGTTGGAAATCGAACGGTTTATCCGGCAGCCCTACTGGCAGACCGCGGGGCAGTTTGCGATGGGCGACGGCTCGCTCGTCGATGCCACGTGGGTGTCTCGGCGGAAGGCCGGCAACGAAGCGGGCGAAGATCATGGCCGCAGGATCGGCAGCCGGGAGCGGGCCGATGCGATCGTGGCGAAGGTGACGGGCCAGCCGGCGGACGTCTCAGCGAAGCGGCGCGTCGACAGGAAGCAGCCCCCGCAGCTCTTCAAGCTCAACGATCTGCTCATCGAGGCCAGCAACAGGCACCGGCTCTCCGCCGCCAAGACGCAGCGGATCGTGCAAACGCTCTATATCGATAAAAAACTGATCACGTATCCGCGGACCGAGTCTCGATACCTGCCGTCGGAAGACTATCTGGAGACGGTGCGGGACCGACTTCGGCAGATTGCGGCTGCGATGCCCGAGCTCGCGGCCCCCGCTCAGGCGGCGCTCGACCGCGGCGTCGACCCTGCCAACAAGCGAGTGTTCGACAGTTCGAAGGTGGGCGATCACTTCGCGATCATCCCTGAGCCGATCGGCCCCGATCAGCCAAAGCTCTCGGAGGATGAGCAGAAGATCTACGACCTGATCGTGAAGCGGTTCGTGGCGGCCTTCCTGCCCGCGTCGGAGACCGACGTCCAGGTCCTGACGTTCACGGTGGAGGACGAAACGTTCGAGGCAACGACCTCTTCGCTTCGCACGCCAGGCTGGCAGGCGGTGGATGGCAAGCGGGCTCAGCCCCCGGTCGCCTTGCAGGCCGACGAGGCGTCGCAGGCCAAGGCGCTCTCTGCCACGATCGAGGAACGGCTCACCACACCGCCGCCGCGTTACAACGACGGCACGCTCCTCAAGGCGATGGAGACTGCGGGCGAACGAGTGGACGACGAAGAGGCACACGAGGCAATGAAGCTCTGCGGCCTCGGCACTGCGGCCACGCGGACGGAAACCATCACCAAGCTGATCGACGACGGCTACATCAAACGCCAAAGCAGCGATCTCCACGCCCAACCGAAGGCGATGACGCTCATGCAGTTGATCGGCAGGCTCAAGCTCGAGGTGCTGTCGAGTCCGGTGATGACCGGCCAATGGGAGGCTCGCCTTGCGGAGATCGAACAGGGCAACGGCGACCCTGAGGCCTTCATGCGAGACATCCGCCAGCTCACGGCCGAACTCGTCGCCCAAGTGAAGTCCTCGCCTGCGGATCTCGTGTTGGCCGAGCTTCCCCACATCCGCCTGCCGGGCACAAGCGCTCCGCTGGTGGAGCGGCTGCTCGATTACACGACTGCCGATGGGGCCGTCCGCATTCCGAAGGTCTTGCATGGCCGCCCTCTGGCGGTGCGCGAGCTCGAGCAGCTTCTTGCGGCGGGATGGATCGGGCCGCTCGAGGGCTTCTACAGCCCGAAGAAAAAGACCCACTACGACGGCTGCCTTCGCTGGAATCGTGACACGCAGCGATGCGAGCTCTTTTTCGACAACCTCAAAGACCCGCTTGCGGCGGAGCACCCGCAGATCGGTGTCTGCCCGCACTGCGGCGGAGCCGTGCACGAGCGGCCGGCGGGCTATGTCTGCGTGAATGCGACCGGCGAGCAGCCGACGTGTGGGTTCGCCCTCAAGCGACTCTGGTGCGGCAGAGAAATCACGCGTGACCAGGCCCTGCAGCTAATCGCCCACGGCCGCACCGATGTGCTGGAGGGCTTCCGCGGCCAGAATGGCCGACGGTTCAAGGCACCGATCGTTGTCGAGGCCGATGGCAAGCCGGGGTTTGAGTTTGCGGAGCGTCGAGCTAGAAGAACATGATTCCGCCACGAGGCCGTCCACGCTCCGCTCGTTGAAAGCGATCTCATTGGCTCGCGGCAGAGTTCAGTTGGCTTTGGGCGCGTAAGCCAGCCGTTCAGCGGCAAAGCTGCAGTGCGGGCACTTCGTTGCAGGTGCGGGCGGCGTGTCGTTCAGCAGGCACTCCCGCGCGGCCATGATGTGAGGTTCGACCCAGTCGTCCCGCCCGTCATAGGCAATCACGGTCATCCGAAACCGCAGCGTCTGGTCAAACTGGTCGGCGGCCGCGTCACCATTGGCATAGACCCAGTAGGCCCTTGGTGACACCTTGAATCCGTTCTGCCGAAGCAGCCACTGGTAGATCTCGATTTGCCGCTTGTAGCCGGCGTGCCACTCTTCGTTGAGCTCCGTGATCTCGGCGGCCTTCGCGGTTGACTTGTAATCGACCACGATCAGCTCGCCTCGGGCGTTCTCCCAGAGATCGTCCACGGCGCCGGTCACGAGCATGGTGGTGGGCGTGTGCAGGGCCTGCACGCCCGTGAAGTTCGTTCGCCACTTTTCGAGTTCGGGGTGGGCAAACGGAATGGCGTCGATGCGGGACCGGGACCAAGGTTGTCCATGGGATTTGTAGACTACCGCCATGGTACCGGATGCCCCCTCGCCATTCGTAGAGCTTCCGCAAACGGATTGGGTCTGCGCGAATGCGCTTGCGTTTGCGGTCTATGACCGGTTTCCGGTGTCGCCGGGGCACGTGCTCGTGATCACGCGGCGGGTCGTGCCGACGTTTTTCGAGTGCACGGCGGACGAGCAGGCGGCGCTCATGGAGCTCGTGGGTGAGGTGAAGCGGCTGCTCGACCAGCGTGATCCCAAGCCCAATGGCTACAACGTCGGCTTCAACTCTGGGGCCGCTGCCGGGCAGACCGTGCCGCATGTGCATGTGCACGTGATCCCGCGGTATGCCGGTGACATGGCTGACCCCCGCGGCGGTGTGCGGCATGTGATCCCGGAGAAGGGGAATTATTTGGCGGAAAGTAGACCGCTTGCTCCGCAAGCGGAACCAAACAAACCGCTTGCGGAGCAAGCGGTCTACTTCCTCACCACCGGACCCGATCGGCCGCTTTGGCATCGGCTCGCCGACCGGCTCCCAGGCGCGAGCGAGATCGACCTGCTTGCGTCGTTCGTGCAGACGTCGGGGCTCGATCTTGTGGGGAAGAGTCTCTTTCGCGCGATCGCCGCGGGGGCGAAGGTGCGGCTCCTTGTGGGCGATTATTTGGGCATCACTTCGCCAGAGGCCCTGCGGCTGCTACTCGGTTGGATGGAGATGGCCGGCGCGGGCTTGGAGACGCGGCTCGCAGAGCTCGAAAACCTCCGCGGCTCGCCCGACTCGTTTCACCCGAAGGCCTGGCGGATCGCGGATGCGTCGGGCGGGATCGTGGTCGTTGGGTCGAGCAACCTCTCACGGGCGGCGCTCGAGACGGGCGTGGAGTGGAACCTCGTCGGCGAGACGTCGGGCTCAGGCACACTCGACCGCGAACTTTCCGCCGCGTTCGACGACCTCTGGCAGCAGGCCACGCCGCTGTCGGCCGAGGTGGTCGAGCGGTATGCGGCCCGGGCCGCCGAGGCAGCCGAGCTACGTCGCGCATGGGATGGCGGACCCGATGGCTCCATAAAAGCCCTGAGCGGAAGCGAGGGGATAAAGGGCAACCAACCACCCAACTCTCCATGCGCTCCGGCGCCGCCCTTCACCCCGCGGCCCTGGCAGCAGGAAGCCCTCGCCTCCCTGGCCGCGATCCGCTCCGACGGCTACTCAAAAGCCCTCGTCGCCGTGGCCACGGGCCTTGGAAAAACCTGGCTCGCGGCGTTCGACGTGATCGCCGTGGGCCGCGAGCTCGGCCGGCCGCCGCGGGTGCTCGTGATAGCCCACCGGGCGGAGATCCTCGCGCAGGCCGAGGCCACGCTCCGGCAGGCCATGGAAAGCGAATGGCGGGACGGCGCGGCATCCCCCGGCTTCCGCCGGGGGCTTCTTGGGATTCCGGTCTCCTACGTCGCCGGTTCGTCGTGCGACCTCACCGGCCAGCTCGTCATCGCCTCGATCCAAAAGCTTTCTCGTCCCGACAGTCTCGCGGCCCTCGCGGCGGCTGCCCCGTTTGATTACTGCGTGATCGACGAGGTGCACCACGCCGAGGCCCCGAGCTACCGCCGCGTGCTTGCGCGGCTGTCGGAGCTATCGCGGGCTGCCCCCTCGTTCACGCTCGGCCTCACGGCCACGCCCGAGCGGACAGACGGCGTCGACGTGGCCACGCTCTTCGACGACATCCTCGCCTATCAGGCCACGATCGGCGACGGGATTGCGGAGGGGTCGCTCGTGCCGTTTCGGTATCGGGGGCTCAAGGACGACGTCGACTTCGAGCAGATCCCCTGGCGCAACGGCCGCTTCGATCCGGCCGTACTCGAAGCGGCCCTGGAAAACGCTCCCCGCATGGAGCGCCTCTGGGCCGAGTGGGAAAAAGGTGGCTGCACCCATTTGCCGCAGGGAAATGGTGGCTGCCACCTTTTTCCCCGTCGCACGCTCGTCTTCTGCTGTTCGCGGCGGCATGCCGTGTTTGCCCGGGATTGGCTCCGGAAGCGGGGCGTGGCCGCGGCGGCCGTGTTTTCGGATGCGGCTGGCCTGGGCGGCCCCGTCTCCGACCCGCGCATGGCCTCCCTGGCCGCCTTCCACGCCGGCACCCTCTCGGCCCTCTGCGTGGTCGACCTCTTCAACGAGGGCGTCGACATCCCGCTGGTCGACCGCGTGGTGATGCTCCGGCCCACCGAATCAAAGATCGTGTTCTTGCAGCAGCTCGGCCGCGGCCTGCGGGCGGCGGACGGCAAGCTGCGGTTGGAGGTGATCGACTTCGTGGGCAATCACCGCGTGTTCGCGAGCCGGCTCGTGCATCTGCTCTCGCTCGCCCCTGCGGCCACCGCTGCCGACGCCACGGGGCTTGCCCTCTTGAAGCGGTATCTCGACGGCCGGGAGCCGGCGCTTCCGGAGGGCTGCGTGCTCGACGTGGAGCTCGAGGCGAAGGAGCTGCTCGCGCGGTTTCTGCCGGCGGGCCGGGCCGCGGTGGAGGAGGCGTATCGCGGCATGCGGGCGGAGCTCGGGCGGCGGCCGACGCCGACGGAGCTTTTGCATGCTCACTATCTGCCTCACACGTTGCGAGCGGCCCATGGCAGTTGGTTCGGGTTTTGCCGGGCCGAGGGGGATCTCGATGCGAGCGAGGAACGCATCGTCGAGCGGTTCGGGGCGTGGCTCGGGATGCTCGAGACGACGAACCTCAACAAGTCGTACAAGATGGTGGTGCTGCGGGTGCTCCTGGATCGCGACGCCTTGTGGGACGGCATGGAGATCGACGCGCTGGCCACCGCGTGCCGCCAGTTTCTCGTCTCGCATCCCGCCCTCCGCGCCGACCTCGAAGGAACGGCGTTCGCGGTTCCCCCTGTAGCGGCAGGTTGGCAACCTGCCGAATCCGGCCCCGACCCGGCATTCACGTCGTACTGGCTCGAGTGGCCGCTCTCGCGGTGGATGGCCGACCAGGCCGGCCAGCGGTGGTTCACACGCCGGGGCGACAGGTTCGTGGCGGATTTCACGTGCCCGCCTGAGCTCCGCGCGGCCTTCGAATCGCTCACGGGCGAACTCGTCGATCTCCGTCTCGCGCACTACACGCACACGCGCCTGTCTTCCCAAAAAGCCCCTCGCGGAAGCGAGGGGGCTCCGCTCTCCACCACCTTCCGCGCGAAGGTCTCCCACTCCGGCGGCAAACCGATCCTCTTTCTCCCCACCGTGGAATCCGTCCCGTCCCGCCCCACGGGCCCCACGCGCGTCCGCCTCCCCGACGGCCGGGAGTGGGTCTTCCGGTTCGTGAAGGTGGCGTGCAACGTCGCCCATCCGGCCGACGCCGCGAGTGCCCGTGGCAACAACGCTCTCCCCGCGCTGCTCCGCGACTGGTTCGGCCCCGACGCGGGTCTCCCGGGCACCAACTTCGAAGTCGAGTTCACCGCTACAGACGGACAGTGGCTCGCCATGCCTCATAAAAGCCCCGAGCGCGAGCGAGGGGGCTCCGGGTCTGAACCGCCACCCAATCATCAACGCCCATCAATCGCCCCGCCTCCACCCCTCACCGACTCCCCACCCCCCGCCGCCCGCTACACCACCCACGTCCCGGTCTACGACCTCACCGCCGCGGCGGGCTTCTGGGGACCGGAGAGCGTGCCGGAGGAGATCGGCTGGACGGAGGTGCCGGGCGTTTCGCTCAAGCCCGGCATGTTTGTGTCGCGGGTGACGGGCACGTCGATGGAGCCGCTGATCCCGGACGGCTCATGGTGCCTGTTCCGCCAGTGTCCGGCGGGCTCGCGCGAGGGCCGGATCGTGCTCGTGCAGCTGGGCACGGACGGCTCGGGCGAAAACGGCGGCCGGTTCACCGTCAAGAAGTACCACTCGGAGAAGACCGTCACCGCCGAAGGCTGGCGACATGACCGAATTCAACTGCTGCCCGTGAATCCGGCGTTCGAGCTGATCGAAATCGAGCCTGGAGACGCTGTTGATTTGATAATCGTCGGAGAGTTTGCGATTCGATGCTAACGAGGGGGAGCGTCTCTTGATTGTCTGTCTGTAAAAACCGCCCGTAATTCATCGAACAACTGCTGGGCGTCGGTCGTGATCGTCGCGAGTTTCGTTGAGTTATCAACATGCCACCGCGGCACCTGATTCCGCCAGTTGGCTACGGCAAGAAACTCAACTCGGTTGGTAAAGTCCGCCTTCGCCAGCGGGAAGATGTGATCAATGCACCACTTGCCGGGCCCCTTCCCGTAATTGGCCCATGTCATTTCCGGCTCCCAGAGGGACTCCAGGTGTTTTTTGAACTGAGCGATCGGCATCCCAAGATCATCGACCGCTGAGCCCGCACGGTATCCGCCACGTACGGCCGCATTCATTCGGGACCGCAGTTGTCGTGCCAATTTGAACTGCACGTCTTCCTGCAATCGCCTGGCGACGTACTGTCGATGATTCGCGTTGATTTCTTCCCGCCTCGCCTCACGTCGTGCGCGTATCTTTTCCGGGTTGTTCTTCCGCCATTCTCGATTGGTGGCCGTCAGCCGCTCCCGATTGGCTTGCCGATAGGCTCTCTCCGCGGCCTTAACTTCCTCCCTTTTGCGCCGTTCACGATGGTTTGCAGCCAACTGGCCTCGATACTTTTCCCGGTACCGCGCGTGGGTCTCTTGCCTTCGTCGTTCACGTTCATCCGGCGGGAGAGGTTCGCGGATCACGCTGCCTCGCCGTATCCGTTGCCGCTCAAGCCGGCGAAGCTTTTGCTCAGGTGAAAGCTTTGCGCGGTATCGCCGTGAATACGCACGGTTGCGGCTCGCCGTAGAGGATTGGTTTTCCGGCGAGCGCCCTTTAGGTCGTATTGATATACCGAATCTTAGTAACCACGGTCGCACGGTCGACGGATGGCAGCCGATGACTTCAGCCACCTGCTCTATCGTCCTGCGTTCTTTTTCATAGAGCTTACGAAGTTGCTGCTCAGATACGGAGTATTTCTGCCGTGCCATTGATTTCCTTCTTAACGATTAGCGGATCTTGGTTACGTGGAAGCCCGGTCGATGCGACGGCGGTGGGCTTCCCAACCCGGCATGCAACGATCGAGATGCCGCCAAAAGGCTCTGTCATGCCGCGGGTGCCGAAGGTGGCACAGCTCGTGGATAAGCAGGTAATCGATGCATCCCGCTGGTAACTTCACGGCGTCGACATTCATCAATATCCGTCCCGCCGGTGAGCAACTTCCCCACCGAAGCTTGATCGACCGGACGATCAATGGGGGTGCGGAGTCCAAACCAAGCCTGGGAAGCGAGTGGATGAGGCGGGCGATTCGTCGCTCGAACACGTCACGTGCCCTGACCAAATACCAACGGGCCATCAATTCCCGCACCTTTCGGCGGTCGCTGGGATCCGGAAGCACGACCTCGAAGTAGCGGCCGATCAAACGGACATTCGGCACGTCAGCCGTGCGAATCCGAAGGCGATACTGGCGGCCGAGATACCAGTGGGTTTCTCCGCTCACCCACTCCTTCTCGGGCATCTCGGCGGGCAAAGCCGCCGTCTCCCTCATCTGCCGCAGGATCCATGGCTTCCTACGCCGGAGCGTCCGCTCGATTTGGTCCGTCGTGGCTGCCTTCGGCGCCGTCACCCGCAATTCACCGCGATACGTCACGGTGATCCCGAGCGTGCGTCGAGGGCTGCGACGAAGCTCATACTCGATCTCCTCGCCGCCGAGCCTGACCGTCCTGCAGCATTCCACTCTGGGGGGACTCATCGGCGGGACCTCGTTCTAGCCGTGGCGATGCTCTGGTCCAGGATGCGGTCGATGACCTCAAACCCCAACTTCACACCGTGGTTCTTCTGCCAATCGAAAATGGCATCCTCGATGTCGTTCTTCATCCGATTCTGAACGTCTGGGTCGTCCTGCCAGTCGACGATGGATCGCTGCTCCACCGTCTTCTCGATAGCAGCTGCCAGGGAGGCCACTGCCGCTCCATCCACTCCGGCGAGTTCGCCGTCTGCAGCGGTCGCCACAATGCTCTGGTAGACCGTGCGATCGTCGACCTGCTCTCGTCGCCGGATACTGTCGGCCATCTGTTCCATGTCGGCGAGGAGCTGTGAGCCATCGATTCGCTTCTGGTGGTAACGGTCCAGTGCGGCCTTCAGCAGATCCCCCATGGACTGGAAGAAAGCCGGATCCTCGTCCATCTTCTCGTGTATCGTTCGGTTGATTCGATTCGCGATGACCTCCGCCTTGGCATCCGGGCTGGTGAACTCGGTCAGTTCACCGAGGAGTCGCTGCTCGTCGAAGATGGTTGTGGGTGCGACCAGGATTTGAGGGGCATCTGCCCCGACGTATTCGTTGAGCAGTTTTCGAATCGCCCCCTCGTATTGCCCGAAATCAACGGTCTCTGCGTAACGGATCGCAACAGACCGCCGAAGCTCGAGGAGGTACTTGAGGTCGCGTCGGTAACGCTCGATGCGTTCCGGCGGCGTGTCGGTCCAGAATGACTCACTGCCGAGGGCCAGTTTCAGGTAGCGCGCGAACTCCGCCAGCTTGTCGTAGAAATCCTTGCGGGCATCCGCGTCGTGCATCGCCCGTTCCTGGGCCTCACGGTCATTTCCAGCCGCCTTGAAGCAATCCCATACGGCGGCGTGGGCTCCAGGCAGTGCGTGAATGGCCTGACGGATGTCGGTGAGGACGTCATCGAGATCGTCGCGGTCGTATTCGCCCTTGAAGGTGGAGTAGAGGTCCACGGCCTCACCCAGCGCGTCCACCACGCCGAAGTAATCGATGATCAAGCCGTGGTCCTTCCCAGCGTAGACGCGATTCACGCGGGCGATCGCCTGCAGGAGATTGTGTCCCTCCAGCGGTCGCGTGAGGTAGAGACACGCATTCCGTGGCGCATCAAAGCCAGTCAGGAGCATGTCGACGACGATGATGATCTCCGGGTCGCGCTCCTGCTTGAACCGACGAATGACTTCCTTCCGATACCTCTCCTCCGACCCATATTCGTCGATGCGTTGCTTCCAGAAGGCTTGGACGACATCACGGTCGGCCTGGTCGATGGCCTTGTTGCCTTCCCGGGTGTCGGGAGGCGAGATCAAGACCTCACACGTGACACCAAGTCCGGATGCATCGATGCATTCCTTGTAACGAATCGCAGCGGCCTTCGACGGGGCCACGAGTTGGGCCTTGAAGGGAGTGGTTCCCTGGAAGCAGGTCTTGAAGTGCGTCGCGATATCGAACGCCTGCTGCCGAATTCGCTCAGCGGTTTCATTCAGCGCGGCAAGGCCGGCATACCGCTCCTTCAGTTTCTGGATCTGGTCGTCGTTGAGGGTGTGGGTGTGATGCTCCAGCCACGTATCGATCGGCTCGGCGTTGACGTGCTGTCTTGAATACCGTCCCTCGTAGACCAGGTTCACGACCGCCTTGTCGGCGACCGCCTGCCTGATCGTATAGGTGTCGATGATGCCGCCGAAGGAGAGAGCCGTCTGCTTCTCACCGCTGAGGATGGGCGTGCCGGTGAATCCCACCAGGCACGACACGGGCAGTGCCCGCCGCATCGCGGCATGGAGGCTACCCGTCTGGGTGCGGTGCCCCTCATCGACGAACACAAACACGTTCGGATCCACGATCGGCTTGCCGGCCCCGCTGGTGATCTTTTTGGCGAACGCGTCGAACTTGTGGATCGTGGTGGTGATGACCCGCGTGCGTGCATCGTTCAGCAGGGTCTCGAGCTGGCCCCCAGACGTGGCACGGACGACGTTCTCATCCCCCAGGACCCGCCGGAACGTTTCGGCGATTTGCTCGTCCAGATCGATGCGGTCAGTGACCACGACCACCCGGGGAGAGAGCGGTGCGTACGCGGCCATGACCTGCGACGCGAGCATGCACATCGTCAGGCTCTTGCCACTTCCCTGGGTGTGCCACACGATCCCGCCCGTCCGTCGCCCATCGCTACCGACCGTCTCGAACCGGCGGAGGCATTTCTTGACGCACGTGTATTGCTGGTAGCGGGCGACCTTACGCTGCCCTTCCTCGAACAGCGTGAAAGACCGCGCGAGTTCCATCAGGCGGGCGGGGCTACACACCGATTGCAGGAGTCGATCCTGGATCGTCGGCAGACGGTCGCGTGAAAGCGATTCGTAGACACGCTCGGCCTCGGCTGCTGCCGTTGGGCGCTGCCGATGATCCGCCTGCCCCAGCAACTGCCGCACTTCGGCGATCTCGGAGGGAGTCATGGCGGCGACGAGCTTCGCGAGCGACTCGCCGGAAAACTCGTCTTCGTGCCACGAGGCCCAGTAGGCGGCGTCGGTGCCAGTGGCCCCGTACTTAGCCTGGTTCACGGAGGTCGCCAAAAGCAGCTGGGCGTAGTGAAAAAGGTGCGGGATCTCATCGGCCCGCTGGTTGCGAAGCTGCTGGGAGATGGCCTCGGCGAGGGGATCCTTTCCGTCACGGATCGCCGCCGACTTGCACTCCACCACGATGAACGGAATGCCGTTCACGAAGCAGACGATGTCGGGCCGCCGAGTCCGGTCCTGACCGCCACCGCGGCGGTCTACGGAAAACTCCTCGGTCACGTGAAAGACGTTGCGGCCTATATCCTCCCAATCGACATATCGGAAGGGCACGCCCCGTTTCCGGCCGTCCACAGTGGCATCGATCGAGATGCCGAGTCGGATCATGTCCCAGACGGCCTCGTTTGTGCCCACGAGTCCTTCGTCGGCCGGCTGCTCAAGCCTTCTCACGGCGCTGGCGATTGCCTCACGGCCGAAGGACACCAGACCCTGTTTCGTCTCGATCCGATTGAGGGAGCCGAGTTTCTCCGTGAGGACCGATGTCAGTAGAACGCTGCTCTGCCGCCCGCCGCGAAGTGCAAGAGCCTCGTCGGGCGAGATGTACGTCCAGCCGAGCCGGTGCAGCAGCACCAGCGCGGGAATCTGGCTCGAGGCGTCTTCGCCTCGGCCGGGAGCTGAGTCCATCGAAGTGTTACTCAAGAGTTGGCCTCACGAATTCGTGTAACTTCTAGGTCACCAACAAATACGCGACGAAACACCTCGCGCCGTAGCCGGAGCAGGCAATCGCGCTGCCGCTCCATGCTCCGCACACCACAACTCATGTTTCGAAACAAGGAGCAAATACGGTGTTGTTCCCCTAGGTCTGGCAGGTGGAATTCGAAGTTCTGGACAAACGCTTTGGCGACCCTTTTCTGGCCGGCCGATCCAGTCATGTTCGAGGCACCCCTTCGGCGAAATCGTGCAGATGTGACATGCAGCCACAGGTACTCCGGCAAGCATCGAGAAGTACACCGAAGAACGTAAAACTCTGTGGATCCAAGGCCGCCATCGTTCAGTAGACCGGTGGCCAGCCACGCCTTGCCATTCTCGAAGCAGGGTGTGATCTTGGCGACAAGAATGTCGCCTTCAACGAACGCGCTGTAACCAGACGCGATGCTGCCAGCTGGGGTCTCGCCGTCACCAACGCGATCTCCGCTTTCGCTGATATCGGCCATGGGCACGAACGACACTGGCGTGTCGTTGCTGCACCGAAAACGCGTGGGTGGATCAATGTCGGCAACTTCACTCAAGCGGACCACGGGGCACGAGGCTTTAGGCCCTGGAAAACGCAACGTGCCGTTTAGCATCACCTGGGCGAGCCCATCAATCCGGCGTCGCCCGTGCCGCATTGCGGCGTCATACAAGTCAATGGCCTGTTGAAACTGCTCGTATAGTCGCAGCGCGCGGTCCTGGATCGCCTGCGGAGGACAAGGAATGGTTATGCCCTGCAACTTCTCTTGCCGCAGGTTGTTGATGTTCGTGCCGCGTGCCCCTCGACCCAGAGCACCGTCGCCCAGGCCGCATGCGAAGAATGCAGCGACCCACTTCGGATTCACTTTCGGGTCGACTACCCGCGCGCGGATCGTGAACCCAGAGTGACTCGTCGGCTGGTCCAGTTGGCCAACCTCCGCGCACCGGCCGACCAAATCGCGGCTGCCATTGGATCGCACGAAGAGGAGATCACCAGGCCGCAGGAGCGCGGCATCGGGGAGATTGCCCGGTGCCCGAATCGTCTCGTAGCCTGCGGCTGGCAGTCGCCCTCCCCGGCTTACGTCCGCGACACCAATGATCGCCAGTCCCTCGCCGCGGTCTGCCGCGGCGTAGCTGAGGCCGTTGCGAAACTCCATCAAGTCGCCAAGGCGACGCTGCGGCCAGTTCATAGCCCGAGCTCCCGGAGGGATTTGTCCAGCTCTTTCCTCGATTCGGCGAGCTGGGCATCGAGCGTCGCGATCTCGGCCTTCAACGCAGCCAGGTCGACAGCCTCCTCCTCCTCGAACGTATCGACGTAGAGCGACACATTCAGGTTGAAATCATTGGCCTCGATCTCGTTCATTGGGGCGACGTGGGCGTAACGCAAAATGTCCTTGCCCTGCTCCCAGGTCTCGACGATCTGGTTGAGGTCCTCCGGCCGAAGGACGTTCTGGTTTTTGCCCTTCTCGAAGTCGCGGCTGGCGTCAATGAAAAAGACGCCATCGTCTGGACGGCGCCCATGCCGCAGGAGGAGGAGCGCCGCGGGAATGCCCACACCGTAGAACAAGTTGGCAGGAAGGCCGATTACGCCGTCGACGAGGTTTTCCTTTAGGACGGCGGTGCGGATCCGTTTCTCGCTGGCACCGCGGAAGAGGACTCCATGGGGCACGACCACGCCCATGCGTCCATCGACCTTGTCGAGCGTCTCGATCATGTGGCTGATGAAGGCCCAGTCGCCCCGCGTGCGGGGAGGCACCCCGCGGTGAAACCGGCCGTAGCGGTCCGATCCAGCCCCGTCGTGGCCCCACTTGTCGAGCGAAAACGGTGGGTTGGCAACCACGACGTTGAACCGCATCAACCCCTGGTCATCCACGAGTTCCGGGGAGCGGATCGTGTCGCCCCGCTCGATCCGAGCCCGGTCGAGGCCGTGCAGGAACATGTTCATCTTGCAGAGCGCCCACGTGGCCCCATTGAGCTCCTGCCCGAAGGGCATCACGTTCCGAAGGCCGTCCCGGTCCGGGGGCACCTGCTGGCACGCACGAATCAATAGGGATCCCGACCCGCAGCAGGGATCGCAGACTCGATCCCCGGCCTTCGCCTTCAGGATCCGGGCCAGCAGTTGGGCGACCTGTGACGGCGTGTAGAACTCACCGCCCTTTTTGCCGGAGTCGCCCGCGAAGTTCGCCACGAGAAACTCGTAGGCGTCACCGAGCACGTCTTGCGACTCGAGGTGGCTGGGTCGCAGGTCGAGCCGCTCGTCATTGAAATCCTCGAGCAGGTGCTTGAGCTTGGCATTCCTGGTCTTGGTGTCGCCCAGATTGGCCTCGCTATTGAAGTCGATGTTCCGGAAGACGCCGGCCAGTTTCGCGGTGTTGTCGTCTTCGATCCGCTCCAAGACCTTGTTGATCCGGTCGCCGATATCGGGCTCGGTGCGTTGTGCATAGAGTGCGGCAAAGTTGCACCCATCGGCCAGCACGAATCGCTCGCGCTTCATGGCACGTTCGACCCGGGCCTCGTCGCCGCCGTACTCCTTCAGGTACCGCTCCCGTTGATCAGCCACGAGATCGGAGACGTACTTCAGGAAGAGAAGGACCAGGATGTAGTCCTTGTATTGCGTGGGATCGATCGTCCCCCGAAGGGTGTCGCACGCCTTCCAGACGACGTCGTTGATGTCCTTCTGGGTCGTTACTTGTGGCCGTACCATTTCGACATCCTCCGTAGTGCTTCTTGGTCAGTCTGTGCCTTGTCGACGGCCTTCATGCCGGCAGCGTCGATATATTGCGTTAGATGGCTGTCGCGCTCCGCGGCCAGGCGGACAGCCCGCTGCTGAGCCCCCCAGGCGGCGGCGATCAATTCCTGCAGGTGCCGGTGGGGCAACCGCACGGCGAGGCGGCGAATCTCCTTCATCGGGATGAACTGCAGCGTGGCTCCCTTCGAGACCTGCTTGAGACGCTGCATGGTTTCAGGGTGACGCAGGTACCACGCGATGTAGCCAGGCTCGGCCAGGCTCCGGTCGACCGTCAACACGGCCATCTGCCCCACGGCCACCAGCGGCGGAACGTCGTCTAAAAACGTGGGCATCTCGTGACAGCGCTGCCATACATCTCCATCGAGGTAAACGAGCCGGAACGGCCAGCGCAAGAAAAACACGATGTCGTGCTGCTTGACCACGTAACGGGCCCCCGACTCGCGTTCCGGTCGAATGGTGTAGAGCTCGGCAGGATTGATGCCACCACGATCCGTCAATGCACCGGGACATAACGCCGTATACATGGCCTGGCCACCGCCGACGGTCTTCTTCACCATCGGCAGGGCCGGCCGTAGTCGACCCACGTCAGCCAGCGAGACGCTGATGTCCATACGTCGGCCGTTTAATGGATCGCCTCGCATTTACGCTCCAACTGCTGCAAGTGACTGGACGGTGGCCGCGACTGCCTTGGCGAATTGCTCCGCTTCGGCTGGGGTCGGGTTCTGCGGACGGTTCCACGTCACGGCCACACCGCAGCCGAGATCGAGGACCACCTGCGGCTCCTTAGCGATGCGACGGATGCCGCGTTGTGAGGCAGACTTCTTGGCCGGCTTCGCGTCCGCGACCGGCGCTGTAACGTCGCCGCGTGGTTGCGCCTTGCTCTGCTTTGCAAGCCTTTCTTTCCGACGGCGGCGTGCCCGTTCCGACTGGCCCCACTTTTCGAACTCAGCGGCACGGCCCGCAGCGACAGCTGCCACACTAGGGGACCGATAGACCCATTCAATCCGTGTCTGGTGGCCGGAACGGCCGACGATATGGCGGACGACCCCGAGGCCGTGCAGCTCCTTGAACACTTCAATCACTGCCCGCTTGGAAGGACGCTCACCGAGCTTCTCGTGGAGTTCGGTACGGGCTGTGGCAAGGGCTGTTTCCCGCCATGCCCGCTGCGTTCGGTCAGCGGCGGCATCAAGCAAGGTGCGAGCCAAGCGATTGCGGGCATAAAGGTCACGCAGTCGCTCGACCGGCGTTGGCACAGCAGGGGCAAGCGGGAGGCTCGCCCGAAGAGAGGCAGCGGCAGAAATCATGGGGGACATCCTTTCAGTTGAGGTTAGCAGTACCGGGAGTCAAGCCGAGCGTCGCGATCACGGAAGGGTTGTGTCGAGCTTCGTCGGTCAGTGCACCGACCTGCATATGGAGGACGCGGCCACTCGTCATCTCCACACGAACAACGTGGTGCCGCCCTTGATCGTCACTCCGGACGGTGAAGCCTTGGGCTTCGATACCCTGACTCAGGGCGGAAGCCTTGATTGAATACGCTCGCTCGCGTGCCGACGTGGTCACTGCCGACTTTGCGATGCGGTTCGCCATGAGCGCTCGTGCCTCGAGGCGTGCCAGGATCTCAGGCACGGCAGCGCGACACAGGTCACGGAACGAGGCTCGAGAATTCTTAGCGGTGCCCTTCATTTGCCAGCCTCCCCCGTGGAGCCGGTGCCCTCGGCAGGCGTGGGCTTGACTGCTTTCTGGTGATGCCGGGATGGAAGCAGACGAGGCGGATGACCTTCGGCGGCATCCGGCTCGACGCTCGCGATGTAGTCGCGGTAGGTCATCTCCCCATTGAGGTAGTTCCGGATGACATTCAGGGCCGCAGACTCGACTCCCAGCTCCATGCGAGTCAGCGCTCGCGACGGCAACCCAGATGGAGGGATGCCGACACTCTGTGGATCCGTCAGGCTGCGGCAGTAGGCAATGGCACGAAATGCGATCTCCACCTGCGGCGGGATCTCGTGGGCAGTGAAACCGGGGTCTTCTGGCTTGAACTCGATCATGAGCGTTCCTCCGGGTCGCTTTCACCTTGGCTGACCTAGCATTTACTCGCTAGTGGATTTCAGCTTCGGTGGCTCGCGGACAGTCTATCGGCACGAAATCGGCTGTCAAGTCGTAGGGACTTAGTGCATCCGACGTTTTCGGTCGAATTGCGTTTTTTAGCGTCAAAACGCCATTTTTCGGACGGAAAAATTTCCGTCGGTGGCCCTTGCAGACGCCGTCGCAGACTGGGCGGACACTTTCCAGACCGAGGCGGACGGCGTTGGTTGGCCCATCAGACTTCGGTCACCCCGAGGCTCGCGAGGTATTGATGGACCCCCTCGTAGAACCCTGGGCTCCGCGTCTTGTCGCGTTTTGCCCCCGGCGGGACGAAGATCACCATCCCCTGCCGGGCCCGCGTGAGCAACACGCGGTAGGCGTTCTTCAGATACTGCCGCCGCTCGGGCTTCTTCACATCCGTCCACTTCGCCCCGCGAAAATTGTGATAGCTCCAGTCGTCGCCCGACCAGCGTAAGTCGGCGTCCCACGTGACGATCGTCCAGTCGAGCTCCAGCCCCTGCACCTGAAACTCCGTCGCCGCGTCTTCGAGATAGAGCGACGAGCGGGTGTCTTTCGCGGGGCTCAGAAACCAGTGCACCGGGTCGATGTTCACCCGAATGTCGATCGCGTGGGGCTTGAGCCGCTGGGCGGATGAGGAGGCCACCAGCCCCGCTCGCTCCGTGCCCCGCCGCTGCTGGCGGATCCACCGCCGGGCCGCCCGCATGCTCCGCGTGAGCACGATTGGATACTGCTCGCGAAACGACTCGAGCAGCTTCCGCCCCGCCTCCGCCTCGCCGTCGAGCAACGCCTTCACGAAGCGGGAGAGCGATTCGGCACGGAAGGAACGCATCGAGGTGGCCAGGTGCAAGGCCGGCTCGAACGTGGCGGCCGCCGCACCGGCCCGCGATTCCGTGATCCGAGCGAGGGCACCGGTGGCCGCATACTCGGAGTCGGTCAGATGCGGCGAAATGAAGACGTCCCAGCCGGGGAACGCCGTGCGGACGCTCTCGAGCCACGCCCCGATCCCCGCCTCGCCCGTGTTGATCTCCTGGCCGCCCCCCACGAGACAGACCACCACGGCCCAGTCGTCATGCCGGTCGAGCGCCGAAAGCAACAGCTCCGACTCCGACTGCGTGAACCCCGGCCGCCCCTTCTTCCGCTTCATGAAGCTCGCGAGCTGCCGGGCATCCCACGCCCGCTGGGCCTCGTCGAACACCACGACATGGTCGTCGGGCGGAGCGGGGTCGCGGAGCGTGTCGTCGCGGAAGTGGTGGACGTTTTGAATGAAGGCTTTGACGGCGCTTCTGGAGGTGCCGATGCGGGCCTTCGGGTCGGTGCGCCTCGCGCGGTCGAGGTCGTCGCGGGCCAGGGCCTCCCGCAGCACCGCCACCAGCGGGCCGTTGCCCGAGAGGAACACCGCGTGGGCCGCGTCGGACCGCTCGCCGTGCCGCGTGGCCACGTTCAAGCCCACGAGCGTCTTGCCCGCTCCGGGAACGCCGGTGACAAACACGATCGCCTTCCGCCGCCCGGCCTTCGCCGCGGCGATGATCCGCTCGATGCACCCGCTCGTGGCGGCGAGGTTCACGGCCCCCGCGTCGCTGCGGGTGATGTCGTGGACCGTGTGGCGGGCGTAGAGCGACCGGGCCGCCTCGATGATCGTGGGTGTGGGGGAATAGGAGCCCGTGCCCCAGGTGGCGGGGTCGATCGCGGCGGGGGAGGGCGGGGCGGCGGCTGATTCGAGGGCGAGCCGGATCGCGCGGCCGAGCGACTCGCCATTGCAGCAAAACGGCGGGCGGACGCCGTCGGCGTGGGGCGGCTTCCAGCGGCGGTCGCTGTCGCGGGCTTCCGTGGCACAGAGGATCGGGAAGATCGGGGCGGCGTGGCTCGGGGCGTGGAAGTTTTTCAGGTCGAGGCCGTAGTCCCAGGCCTGTTCGTAGTCGAGCCGCTCGAACCTCTTCGCGCCCACCTTGAACTCGATCGGGATGACGCACGCACTCGTGACGAGCACCGCATCGACCCGCCGGCCAAGCCGCGGGATGTCGAACTCGAGGTGGATCCAGGGGGCGGGGGAACCGGGGACAGGCACCGCTAAAGCAGAGCCAGCTCCCTTTTCGCTCAAGGCCTCGCGGAGCACCGGCAGCTGCAGCCGCCACGCGGAGAGCTGCTCGGGGGCGAGCGTGTAGCCATGAGGGCTCGCGAGCGGCGCGTAGACCTCGCTATCGACCGCGCGGAGAAACTCCTCGACCGGCGCGGCGTAGTAGGCGGCATTGAGGCGGGGGCCCGACATGGCGGAGAGCCTACCAGAGCGGGGGGACAACCTTGGTCCGGGGCGGGTTGACGCCAGGGAATCCCGGGCCAAAGGCTTGACGCCGGAATGTACGGGCGTATACTCTTTCGGCAGTGCGTGGCTAGGCCCGTTACGATGGGTGACAGGCAAACCGCGAGGAGCAGTCATGATCTCTATCCCGCTCGACAAGATGTCGCTCGCTGAAAAGCTCGAGGCCATGGAGGCTCTCTGGGCTGACCTCTCGCGGACGCCGGCCGATGTCCCGGTGCCGCAATGGCATCGCGACGTGCTGAAGGCACGCCAGGAATCGCCAGCAACTTGGCTCGACTGGGAGCAGGTCAAGGCGTCGCTACGGGAAATGGCACGGCAGGAAGGCGATGGCCTCGATGATCATCGAGATTCGTGAACAGGCTCGCGAAGACCTGCAACTCGGATTTCGGTTCTACGAGGAACAGTCGCCCGAGCTGGGGCGATACTTTCTTGAGTGCCTCTTTGCCGACATCGACTCATTGGCAAAGTTTGCAGGCATTCACGAAACGGTGGATGGCTTCCAGCGGCTTCTCTCAAAGCGTTTTCCGTTTGCGATTTACTACACGGTGACCAACGAACACATCAGGGTGTCAGCCGTCTTGGACTGCCGCCGCGACCCATACTGGATCCAACGCCGACTGCGACGGGCTGATGGTAGTTGATTTGTCACGCAAGGCGGGCAGCCTTGAGAAACAACGGCGAGCCAATACACATCCCCTCTCTCGCGGGGCGCGCTTCCCCGCGACGTTTCCCCGGGAGAAGGTCTCGCATGTCGCAGCCCGGACGATGAACGTCGATGAAGACGGTCTCTCGTGGCGCAAGGCCGTTAAGATCAGCGGAATGGCTTAGGTTGCCGCTGCAAGCCGGCCGACGTGAAGAAATACCAGTCGAAGATCAGCGGCCCGATCTCCGACCGCATCGATCTGCAGGTGACGCTCAAGCCGCTCACGACCGACGAACGCTTCGCGCCGACGGAGGACGACGTCTCGCCGAAGCTGAGGGCCCAGGTGGAGGCGGCGCGGCAGCGGCAGGCGGATCGATTTCAGGGAACGGAGATCGCGATGAACGCCGCGATCCCGGGCGGGGCGGTGATGGACTATTGCAAGCTCTCGCCGGCTGCGCTCGAGCACTACAAGGCGACGATCGACGCCAACACGCTCTCGACGCGGTCGATGGACCGGCTGGCGAAGGTGGCCCGCACGGCGGCCGACCTCGCGGAGAGCGACACGACAGAGCCCGAGCACATCGATACGGCGGCAAGGTTGGTGATCGGCGGGACGCTGCGCGAGAATTTCTGACGCGCGGGACTGGCAGCGAGGCCAGGGAAACGGGGTGCAGCTGTTTTCGAAGACCTTTCGAAGACGCGACCTAGTGGCAAGACGTGGCCTGCGGGCAGCTTAAGAGATCTTGCATCAAATCGTTCTTACAGGGATTATCCCCCTCCGTTAGGAGGAATCCGCGTGGGCTACCTCCCTGGCCTGACAAAGATGACGAACCCGGTTCGCGGAGGATGACAAATGTCCCGCTCTGTTCTGTTAGCTATTCGTTTTCTATCGGCTCTCAGCCCGATCATTTTCTCTGGGTGCGCTGTCTATATGGCGGCGAAGGGAAGGCCGGAGCCAATTGCGCTCGGAACGGTCATCGGAGAGGATCGCAATAAAATGATCACTAGCTTTGGCCCGCCCAAGGAATCGGTTGATTCAGACGGCGGGAGAGTTGAAGTCTATGAATACAAGAGCGGGACCCAGCCGGCTCCTTGGCGAGCAGTTGTCCACGGAATTCTTGACTTAAGCAGTTTAGGATTATGGGAAGTCGTTGGTACGCCGATTGAAATGGCTCAAAGCGGAAAAGAGCGGATCACAGTCGAGTACGACGAAAGCGGAAAAGTTGTCAACATTTTGCCGAATGGCGCTTCTGCGGCTGGTGCTAGGTCCCCCAATTCGACTGGCAACGAAAAACACGCCTCTACTAAACGTTGAAGTATGTGCCTGGCTTGTGCGGCCATGAAACTCAACTACCACGCTGACACCGACTCGCTGTACATCGAGTTTTCCGAGCGGCCGAGCGTAGACAGCCGTGAAATCTCGGAAGGTGTGGTCGTCGACTATGACGCCCAAGGCCGAGTTGTCGGGATCGATATCGACAACGCCGGGAACAAGATCGACCTTGAGCGGGTGTTGCTCAGCAAGCTGCCAGGCACGGTTGAAACCGAAGCGGCCTAAACCTGCAGCACTCCCAGGTCGGTGAGGTACTCGCTCACGCCTTGATAGAACCCCGGGCTCCGCGTCTTGTCGCGTTTGGCCCCCGGCGGGACGAAGATCACCATCCCCTGCCGGGCCCGTGTGAGCAACACGCGGTAGGCGTTCTTGAGATACCGCCGCCGCTCCAGAGCGGGGGACAAACTTGGTCCCAGTGGGGCTTGCTGTGATCAGCCATGCCGCCGCCCGCCTGAGCCGGGTGCCGCGAATCGCGGTGCTCCAGCAGGAGGCCCGGCAGTGGTGGGTCGACTGCCGGCCCTGCTACCGCGTGGTGGTGTCGCAGTTCGTGATCGACGAGGCCAACATGGGCGATCCCGACGCCGCGGCCCGCCGGCTGGAAATGCTCGCCGACGTGGAAGTGCTGCCAAACTCCGAGGCGGTGTTTGAACTGGCGGAGATGCTCGTCGTCGGCCGGCTGATTCCCGTCGATGCGAAGCTCGATGCATTTCATGTGGCTTCGGCGGCTGTCGCGAACGTAGACTATTTGGCGACGCAGAATTTCACGCATATCGCCAATGCGAAGATGATTCCTGCGATTTATTCTGCTTTGGAGCGAATGGGTTTTCGCCGGCTGTTGATCTGCACGCCGGCCGATTTTCTTGGAGAGCTCGACAATGGCCCGAAATAAAATTCTCGACGAACTGCACGCTGCTCGGGCGAAGCTGCTCGCCGACGCGGGGGGCGATTTGCGGCGATATTTTGACGAGGCGACCGAACGCCTGAAGGCGTCGGGCTGTCCGATCGCCAAGCTCCCTAAGAAGACCAAGCAGCGAGGCAAGAAGACGGGCTGATTTTGCGGCGAGGCACGGGTCCATGACCGAAAATCCGAAATCCGACGAAGAGGACGACGACCCGATCGTGGCGGAGGTGCGGGCGATGCGCCGGCAGTTGCTCGAGAAGCATGGTGGGATCGAGGGTTATCTTCGGCATATACGGGAACTAGACGCCCAGCGACATGCTCGAGAACGCGATCTCGCCGAGCAACGCGAAACTGATGAAGCCAGGAATCGCCTGCCCTAAGCCCGTCGTTGGCACCGCCGGCCTGGTCGCCAAGAATATACACCAGTACACTACCTGGGCGCGTTGCTTGAATGCTGCAACAGAATGCAGTACGCTTCGAGGATGTCGGTGTCATGCGATGGACGCAGGTTGTCTGGGACCCCACGCCAGGCGGCAACGTCGCGCATATCGAGGAACACGGACTAACGACCGACGAGGTCGACTATGTTCTGCAGCATCACGATAGGCGTGCAATCAGCAAAAGTAGCGGCCGAGGGTGCGTATTCGGCCATGTTCCGGATGGCCGATACATCATCGTCGTATTCGAAGAGAACGGGCACATCGTCGTCCCAGTGACGGCGTACGAGATATCCGGACCCTGACGGTTGCAATCGACAATGCCGGCAAAGCTCCAGCATGTAAACCGACGACTGACCGCCCGGGAGCGGGCTCGGCACGCGAAGGTGCGCGACGCGATCGTGCGCGAGATTCCACCAAAGCGCATGCCCGCCGACGCTAGGGGAGGGATTGCCGCGCAAATCCGGGCCGAACGGGAGGCGCGGCAGCTGACCTGGTATGCACTCGCGAAAATGGCGGGTATTCCCAATCAGGCGACGATCCGCGCGATAGAACAGGGGAAGGACGTGCGGCTATCAAACGTGGAGCGTGTCGCCCGAGCCCTAGGCCTTACGCTCGAGCTCGTCCGCTGAAGCCTGGCTGGAGACCCGGCGGTTCAGCTCCGCCGGCGGTTGATCGCCCGCAGGCCCGTACGGCAGGCCATGACGAACCGGCACCTTCTCGGGGCTACACTCGTCGTTCATGGAGACTTTCCGTCTACTCCTCTTCACGACGCTCTGGACCGCCATCTGGGCGGCGCCGCTGCCGAAGCTCTCCCGCCGCGTGGAACTCGTCGCCGGGCTGATCCCGTTTGCCGCCTTCGGTCTGCGGGTGTTCGGGGCCTGCTTCATCGGCGTGCCGGCCGACGATCCCGTGCGGCTGGCGGTGGCGCCACTCGTCGACTGGATCAACGGCGTCTCAGGCCCGGTGCCGTTTCAGTGGGTGCTCGATGTCACCGTGGCGATCGGGCTCGTCTGGCTCGCGTCGATCGCGAACATTTCCCGGCGGTGGCGGTTAGCCACGATCTGGGTCATGCCCGCCGTGGCCCTCGCGAGCCTCGCAATGACGTCCCGCTGAGCATCACTTCATCGGGTGCTGCTGGAAGAACTCCCACATCATGTCGTTGGCGGAGATATCTCGCGTGCTGGCGCCCAAGGCCCGCATGCGTGGCTCTCTCCCGGGCCACGTGTGCCCTCCACCTTCGATCACCACGAGCACGACCTCCGCGCCGTCTCGGCCGGACGCGTAGCGGACCTCCTTCACGGTCGTGCCGTCGTCCGCCCGATCCGGAAGCCGCGTCGTCTGGGGAGTGGGCCGACACCCATTCGCAGCGACCCACGCATCGATCGAGTGCTGCACCGAGTAGAAGTCGGTGCCGGAAGGGCCGCGGCCTCGGCCGCCCTTGAATGGCGCACACTCGTCGGCATCCCCATGAAAGTGCATCACGGATACGGCTCGCCCGGGCCGACAGTCTTTCGTGCCCATCGGCCCGGCGACCGGGGCGATCGCGGCGATGCGATCCGATAGCTCCGCAGCGAGCCGGTAGCTCATCATCGCGCCGTTCGACATGCCCGTGGCAAACACCCGCCGTCGATCGACGTTTGCGATGCGCTCGAGATCGTCGAGCACCAAGCGGGTGAAGGCGACGTCGTCGATCTTGCTCTCCGCTGCTTTTCCGCAGCAGTTGCCCGCGTTGAATGTCAGCATCCGCGGGAGCCGGCCGCTTCCCTCCGGATACACCACGATGAATCCGGCCTGATCCGCCTTCTCGTTGAGCCCGCTGAACGCGACCATGTTGTCCGCATTTGCACCGCCGCCGTGAAAGGCCAGCACCACCGGCATCGGCGCGGCCGGGTCGTATTGCGGGGGCACGTGCACGAGGTAGGTGCGCTCGCCGCCATCCACCTCGAGCGACCGTGAGTGGTCGCCGGGCCGCAAAGCCGCAGGCTCGCCCGCCAGAAGCATCAGGAGAATCGCGAGGAATTGCATGCTGAACTCCGGGGGGACAGCGCATTCAACGGGGCCGTCGCGGAAAAGTTTTCCCGACACAGGCCGCATCTGGTGGACAGCCTATAATCCGGTTGTCGTTCCCCGGTGACGGCTGGGGAGATAACCGCCCGGCGGCGATCTCGCAGTGATCGCGACGGCTGGGATTCCTTTCGCGAAAGGAGGTGGTCTAGTGACGCAAGACTGTACCGGAGGGCTGCGCCGATAGCGGCGAGTCGACGGGCCTGCCGTCTGATGCAGCCCACCAAATGGTTCCTACGGCTGCCGCCCCCTCGTGGGGCGGCAGCTTTTTTGATACACCCAGTTGCCGATCGCCAGAAGGAACGCCGCCTGCATCATGAACGGCATCCGCAATTTTCTTGCTGCGGTTTTTAAAACGCCGCCGGACGACGTGCCCCCGTGTGTCGCCCAGGCGAATTCGTTTCGCGAGGTCGTGTCGCTGCAGGCGTTGTTCGTCACGTTGACCGTGGGCCTTCTCGCGTATGTCAGAAGCTCGCCGACGTTTGACCTGCGGGTGGACCTGCTCTTCGCCGTGCTGGCGGCGATTCCCTTGATGGGCCTCTACCACATCGTGACGAGCCGCGTGAGGGCTGAGTCGGGCGACGTCTACGTGTGCACGAAGCCGATCCGCACATTCGCCCGGCAGGCGATGATCCTCGACATCGCGATCGTGGTCGCCGTGTCGTTGCTCTATTGGGGCCGACAGCTCCCCGGCCAATGATGCCCGGTGGCAGGCCGCAGGGTTTGCCTGGCCTCGCCACTTGAACGCAGGCCGGGCAAAGTCCGGAGATTCCCCACATCCATCCGCACGCCCCTGCCGATGGTATCGAGAAATCCGAAGAGCGGGGCTGGCGACGTGGAAAGGCGGCATCATGCCACTGGGCGGTTGATGCGATGGCTGGCCGCCGGGCTGTGGTGCTGCCTCATCGGCACCGTCGCTGCGGACGATCCGCCGCAGCCCTATCTCGAAGAGCCAGAGTATGAAATGGCTCCACATCTCCTCGGCTCGCCGGACGGGTTTCGCGAGCGGTTGGCCGATGCCGGCGTGACCGTGCTCGCCGACAACACCGGCTTCTACATCGGCAACACCAACGGCGGCTTTGCGCAGGCCTTCGATTACGCCGGGCACGGCGACTATTGCGTGATCGCCGACGCCGGCAAGCTCGGCGTGCACGAGGGGCTCTATCTCAAGCTCCGCGCCGAGCACCGCTACGGCGAAACGATCGTCGGCAACGTGGGCTGCTTCATCTCGCCGACACTGATCGCCGACCTGCCGATCTACAACAGCGAAGAGCTGTATCTGACAAACGTCCTGCTCACGCAGGAACTCTCCGACGCCTTCTCTGTGTTCGCCGGCAAGATGGACACGCTCGACGGCGACATGAACGCCTTCGCCCACGGCCGCGGCAAGACGCAGTTTTCCAACATGGGGTTTGTGTTCAACCCGATCGTGGGCGCGACGGTGCCCTATTCCACGCTGGGGGCCGGGTTTGTCTTCCATCCAGACGACGGGCCGATGGCGATGGTGACCGTGCTCAACTCGACCGACACGACGGCCACGAGCGGCTTCGACACGCTGTTCAGCGATGGGCTGCTCCTGTCGGCGGCCGTGCGGGTGCCCACGAACCTCTTTGACCGCCCGGGCCACCAGCTGCTCGGCGGCACCTGGAACAGCCGCACCTACACCTCGATCGCCGAGGCCTACATTCCCTATCCAGACGTGCCTCTCCCAACGACGCGCGGCTCATGGTGCCTGTATTGGAACTTCGATCAGGTTGTGTTCGTCGATCCGGCCGACGATGCGCGGGGCTGGGGCCCCTTTGGTCGCGCGGGCATCGCGGATCCAAACACGAGCCCCATCGACGCCTTCTTGAGCTTCGGCGTCGGAGGCAACGTGCTGGGCCGGATGCGGCGCAGCGACACGTTTGGCGTGGGCTGGTATTGGGCGTCGGCGAGCCCCCAGATCGGCACGCTGATCACATCGCAGTTTGGCCCGGTCGGCGACGGCCAGGGCATCGAGTGTTTTTATAACTACGCGCTCACGCCTGCCGTCCGCATCACGCCCGACGTGCAATATGTCGTGCCAACGCTCCGGTCGGCGGAGCCCGCGCTGATCGCCGGCGCGAGAGCGCTTGTGAGCTTCTGAATCACCGCGTCATCGCCGGGGACGCCTGCTCTTCACCATCGTGCGCGGGCCGGTCGTCATAGACGCCATCGAAGACGGCGAGGTCGATTTCGAACGGCCGCTTCGACACCGACAGCTCGCCGGCGAACGGGTAGGCCAAGAGACAGACGATGTAGAGATTGAGGCTGATGACGAGGGCCGCCAAGGTGGTGATCACGATCTGGAGACGAATGTTTCCAACGCTGAACAGGCCCGCGAAGAACATTGTTACGATGCCGCCCAGGATGAGCGACACCCACTCCACCGTGGGAATTCCATACTCGGCCATGCCCGCCCGCTCGCGCCGCCTGTCCCAGAGGTCCTCGATTTTCTCGAGGATGTTTGGGTAGACCGTTTTGTCCACCTCGGTCTTGGGTTCGAAATCATGGAGTGACCGCGCCAAAGCCAGTGCGGTACGCCGGGCCTCCACGCTCATCTTCGCCCGCTCCATGGCGGGCCATTCGAATTTCACCACCTGATCGGCGTAGTCTCGGCAGAGGCCCTGCACCCGAGCCCGCTGCGGCTCGGGGAGCCTATCGGCCAACAGATACGCATCGGCGAGAGAGTTTGCTTCCGACTGCACGGTGTCCATCGCCTTCTCAAAATGCGTCATCGCATCGACGACGATCAGCCCCAAGAGGACGGCGTAGAGGGTGCCGACGATTGCCAGGACGTTGCCGGTGGCATCGTGCCCCCTCCGCAAGGCATCGGCGGAAAAGAGCCACCGGGCGATGGCCACGGCCACGAGAGCAGCCACCATGCCGCTCACGACGATCGCAATTCCGATCCAGCACCCCGAATACTCCACCGTCACTCCTCCTTGAGCAGAGAACAGACACAAGCGCGAGCAGATACAAGCCCGCGACAACGAACACCCACGACAGGGCTTTTTGGAGTTCCAGTCAACGCGTGCCACGATCCGTGGCATCAAGGTACGATACTTTATCTCTCGAGCGACAGAGGGGTTTCATGTCACCGTTGCTTCAGACGACGCTCCTGCTGATCTGCTCGCACGTGTTCATGACGTTCGCCGTGCTCTATATCAAGCAGCCGCTGAAGCTCAACTACCTGCGGGCGGCCCCGCGAACGCTCAGAGCGGCACTCGCCCTAACAACGCAAGGATCAGCAGGATCACCAGGATCAGGCCGATCAGCCCGCGCCCCGAGTCAGATCCATTTCCGTCGCAGGAGCCACGTCTTGACTCCCTGCGTCAGCAGGGCATAGCTCAGGATCGAGAGCAGGAGCAACGGCCAGTAAAGCGTGGGCAGCCGCGTGAACCCAAGGTAGCCACCCACGGACGAGAACGGGATTGCCACGCCGACCGCCATGACCAACGATGACACGACCACCAATGGCCACGAGGGGCGGCTCTGGAGGAACGGGATTTTGTTCGTGCGAATGATGTAAATGATCAGCGTCTGCGTGAGTAGGCTCTCAACGAACCAGCCGGTCTGAAAAAGGCTGGCACTCTGCCGTGCGATTTCCGGGGTGCTGGTGTCCCAGCAGTTGAACACGTACAGCATCATGAAGTATGTCGTGTAGTCGAACAGCGATGAACACGGGCCAATGAAGACGATGAACCGTGTGAGCTGGCCCATATCCCAGGGCCGTGGCTTTTCGACCTGCTCCGGATCGACGTCGTCGGTGGGAATGGCGGTCTGGCTGATGTCGTAGAGCAGATTGTTGGTGAGAATCTGAATCGGCATCATGGGCAGGTAGGGAACGAATACGCTCGCCCCCAAGACGCTGAACATATTCCCGAAGTTACTGCTCGCGCCCATCCTGACGTACTTGAGGATATTGGCAAAAACCCTCCGCCCCTCGACGACACCGGCCTCCAGGACGAGAAGCGACTTCTCCAGAAGGATCATGTCGGCCGAGGCTTTCGTGATATCGACCGCTGTGTCGACGCTGATGCCGACGTCGGCCGCCCGGAGGGCGACGGCGTCGTTGATGCCGTCGCCCATGAAGCCCACGGTGTGATCCTGTGCCTGCAGCGCCCGAATGATTCGTCGCTTGTGCGACGGGGAGACCCGGGCAAAGAGAGTCGTCTTCTTCACGACGTTGGCGAGGTGTTTGTCATCCATGGCCTCGATGTCGGCGCCGAGAAGCACGTGCTCCGTGGACAAGCCGACTTCCTTGCAGATTTTGCGGGCCACCAGGTCGTTGTCACCGGTGAGCACCTTGACCTCCACGCCGCGGCGATGCAGCGACGTGATGGCGGCGGCGGCCGTCTCCTTGGGGGGATCCAGGAATGCGACATATCCGTTGAGAATCAGGTCCGACTCATCGGCCTGCGAATACGGCGTCGCATCACCGGCGACGATGCCGTGAGGGTCCATTTCCTTGGAGGCGATGGCGAGCACCCGAAAACCGTCTGCGGAGAGCCGCTCGTACTCCGTTCTGAGAGTGTCGATGTGGGCGTGATCCATCGGATACAGCGTGCCGCCGAGCGTGAACGACACGCACCGCGGGAAGATCGCCTCCGGCGCCCCCTTGCTGATGATGAGATCCTTGCCAGCGGGCGTCCTCACGACAACCGACATGATGCGTCGCTGAAAGTCGAAGGGGACTTCGTCCACCTTGGTGTATTCGGGAATCTGTGCGTGCGAGTGGGTTTCGGTATGTGCGAGCACCGCGCGGTCCAGCACGTTTTTCAAGCCTGTCTGAAAGTGGCTGTTCATGTACGCCAGCGCGAGGACCTCTTCGCTCTCCTTCAAGGCCACATCGCAATGCCGTTCCAGGATCACGCGGTCCATCGTCAACGTGCCCGTCTTGTCGGTACATAAGACGTCCATCGCACCCAGGTTTTGAATGGCATTGAGCCGCTTGACGATGACCCGCTCGCGGCTCATGCGGATCGCTCCTTTCGACAGGCAGACCGCCACCACCATGGGCAGCATCTCCGGCGTCAGGCCGACGGCGACGGCGATGGCAAAAAAGAACGCCTCGTGCCAATTGCCCTTGGTGAAACCGTTGATGAGAAACACCAGCGGGACCATGACCACCACAAACCGCAGGATCAGCCACGTGAAGCGTTCGATTCCCTTGTCGAACGACGTGGGCGGTTCCTCCTCGGTCAGGGATCTTGCCGTGCCGCCCAGATACGTATCCTGGCCGGTGGCGACCACGCCCGCGGTGCCCGAACCGCTCTCCACGCTGGTGCCCAGGAATGCCACGCTTGTGAATTCCACCGGTGCTCTGGCCGCCGGGTTTTTCTCGGCCTCGAACTTCTCGACCGGAAAGCTCTCCCCAGTCAGCGTGCTCTGGTTCACGAACAGATCCTTCGCCGTGAGCACGCGCACATCGGCAGGGATCATGTCGCCGGCCGCCAACGCCACGATGTCGCCCGGCACGAGGTGCGAGATGGGGATGTCCCTGGCCTGACCGTCGCGGATCACGGTCGCGCTGACGGAGATCATTGCCTTGAGCTTGGCGGCCGCGCTGTCGGCCCGCGCCTCCTGGACCAACTTCAGGCCTGCGCCCAGGCCGATCATGACCGCCATCATCGTTCCCGCGCGAATGTCACCGGTAGCGAAGGAAATGCTCGCGAGGATGGCGAGCAGGATCACGAGGGGGTTGAGCACGGCATGCCCGATCAGCGTGAGGACACCCGCCCGCATGTCTTTGGCGAGGACGTTCGGCCCGTGCTCGCCAAGACGCTTTGCGGCTTCCTCATCGGTCAGTCCCTCAGGACGGGTCTCCAGCCGCCGGCAGACTCCCACGACATCCGCTGCTGCCGAATCGACAAGGGCTTTTGAGATGTGGACACGATGTCGGTCGTGCCACACTCCGGCGACAAGGTGCTTTGGAATCACGGCGCGCCCCGCTGTACGGCAGTTGCGGCCGGGAAGTCTCAGAGCGGTGGCGATGTGCCGCGACGCCCCATGAACAACGCGATCACAAACAGCACCAGAAACACCACGAAGAGCAGCCGGGCAATATCGGTCGCAGCTGCTGCAATGCCACCGAAGCCGAACACCCCGGCAATGATGGCGACGATCAGAAACAAGATGGCCCACCGCAACATTGCAACGCCTCCTTCCCTACAGCGAAGGCGTCCCGTTGCCGGAAAACACGTCATCCCAATGAGTGAGCATGACGCCACGCGTGCGCCGGTGTGCGCCGGCGGATCTCACATCCCTACGCTACGGCGAAGCCCCGCGTGTCGACTGCTCACGACAGAAAACCGCGGGCAATGCGTGTCCTCGCAGGGAGACACTGCCCGTGGCTCCGCATACGCGGCTTTGTCGCTGCGTGCAGGGCCTTACGCCTGCGACCGGCCTTTCCTTGCGGCGTGGCGCTGTGCAGGAAGTGTCCTGCATGCCGCTCGTCCCAAAACCGTACCGAGGAGTGCGCGTCGCGATCCCAGCGAGGCCCGCGCTATCGTTCCCTCGCATGATGCCAGTTGCTTTCAGCGGGTCCGCGCGAACGGGACCCGCACGGACACCATCTTGATCGTCTGACATGAGGTGAGCCCATGCCTCGCTCTTGGTGGCTGCTCAGCGCAGCGGTTCTTGTGTCCTGCAATGGCTGCACGCAGGCCCCGGTCGAGCACACGGTACGCAAAGTCACAACCGAGGATGTCCGTCGCGACACGGAAAAGGCTGTCGATACTGCCACTCGGGCTGCCGCGCAGTCCAAGGAAGATTTCGAAACTCGCCTCAAGGCCCACCTCGCGGAAATGGACGAGGAAATTGGAAGACTGCACGAAAAAGGACACGCCCTAAAAGACGAGGCCAAGGCCCGCTGGAAAGAGAAGATGGCTGACCTCGAGGCCAAGCAGAAGATCGCCAGCGAAAAGTTGGATGAGGTTCGCACATCCACTGGCGAGGCGTGGGGGCACTTGGAGAAGGGCGCACAGGCAGCGTGGGAGGACGTGCGAAAGGCCCTGCAAGAGGCCGCCAAAGAGTTCTGAACAGGCGACGACGCGCGACCTCTATCGCTTCGCCTTGAAGCGTGCCGTCACGCGAAACGGTCCTGAACCATCACCTGGGACATGGCAAGTTGGCCGCCCTTCGGCATGGCCCATTGATTGGTCGCGTCGAACGTGTCCATGTAAAATTCGTTCTTCGTGTCTGGGAGCTATCGCCGATGCCGTTGTACGAATATTCCTGTGAGAAGTGCAGCCGGAAGATCGAGTTGCTCATCCGCGGGGACGAGAAGCCTGAGTGCCCGCACTGCCATAGCACCAAGCTCACCAAGCTCTTGAGCGTCGTCAGCGGCCACGTGGCAGGCGACGGCGGAAACTCCGCGGCGGCCGAGGGCTGCGGCCGCCCGCAGTGTGGCATGGGCGGCTGCGCGGGCCTCAGTCGAGGTCTGAAAGTACTCCCGACAGGGATCGAACAAACGGAGTGTAGCCCGAGGAAAACCTAAAAAGAGGAGGCCACCCGGCGCAAAATCCGGCACCACAAAACAGGGCGGTCGCCGCGCGGCCGCCAAGCAGGCCAAGAAGACCAACCGCCGGAAGGGAGGTGCGAAATGATGCACCTCCGCCAACCCCTCCAGCTGCCGAAGGGCCGCGAGCTTCGCGTCCTGATCCATGCCCGGTTTTCGACCGAGGAGCAGCGGCAGTCGAGCATCGACGATCAGATCACCGCCTGCCGGG
>Ga0315901_10001197_pt1 | contig 37566 bp, 34 predicted proteins | sample LakEriMetagenome_10_FD_203761 | JGI IMG/M metagenome (GOLD analysis project Ga0315901, IMG submission 203761) | Freshwater fungal communities from buoy surface, Lake Erie, Ohio, United States - Buoy 2 MA116 | ecosystem: Environmental > Aquatic > Freshwater > Lake | place: USA: Lake Erie, Ohio...
GGTTTGTGGAAGAGACGGCGTCGCTGCCGGGCAGCATCCATGCTCCCGCGGGCATGCCGCCGAAACACCTGCTGCGGGCGGCCGCGTCTGATCTAGTGCCTCCCGACGTGTTCAAACGGCCCAAGACTGGCTTCTCTCTGCCGATCGGCGACTGGATATTTGGCAAACTGCGGGAACAGTGTGAAGCAGCGATAGACGCGGCCAACGCGTGCCCGATACTGGCCCCGGGCTCGCCACGACGACTGTGGAATTATTTTTTTGAGAATCGGAACCGCTTGTACTGGAACCGACCGCTCGGGCTCGTCGTCCTCGGAAGTTATCTCAACCATGTACGCCAGCTAAGTGATCGACTGGCTTCGCAGCAAAAGTCCACGTAACGTACTCGCGCACCGAATTGTGCCGCAGGCCAGCGTTGCGGTCAGCGCGTCATTCGCCTCTAAGGGAACTCGCTAGGATTCGGTCTCGATCGCAGAGAGAAGTTCGGGGGCGACCATCGTCGCCCCCGACGAGGAGACGTGAACGCGATCTATGAACAGGAGATTACCCCTGTGGTCCCACAGGTGAAGTGCACCCGGATCGTCCAGAAAAAAGCGGTCGAGGTCGATGATTCGCACGCTTTGAGATGTCAGCCCTCGCAAGGCCTCGTTTACCGCTCCATCGGGGATTTTTGTGGGTAGCTCCGTAAGGGAGAATGCAGTCTTACCCCGGAGGCAAGGCGCATGTTCGACACGGAGCTCTACCAGCAGGTTCTTGGCTTGACCGCCCCTTGGAAGGTGACGGACGTGAGGCTCGACGTCGAGTCAAAAGATTTTCGTCCATGTGGACCATCCCTAAGGCTGCCGCTGGAGCTGTCCGGATTGTAGCCGTGAGCTTGCCTGCTACGACCATGCCCCGGAGCGGCAGTGGCGGCATCTCAACACCTGCCAGTTCCACACCCTGGTCCATGCCCGTGTCCCACGAGTCGAGTGCCCAACCACGGAGTGGTGCAGGTCAAGGTGGCGTGGGCGGAGCCCCACGGCCGCTTCACCCTGCTCATGGAACGATTCGTAATCGACGTCCTCCAGGCCTGCCAGACGGTGAAGGGATCATGCACGCTCGTCGGCATCACATGGGATCAGGCCAGGCACGTCCTGGAGCGAGCCGTCGCTCCCGGGCTGGCCCGCAAGCAAGCAACCGCCAGACGGCAGTTGAAAACGGCGCGGTGCGGTCGAAAATAGTGCCGCTGAGTAGTATTGACCTCTCCTGATTCCGTGGGAGGCGCCGGTTGTTCGGTCGCCTCGTCAGTCTGTCCGCCGATGTCGTGAGCATGGCATGTTCGGAGAAGGTGCGGGTGCCGTTTCGCGACCATCGGTTGGTTGAGCAGGTGTACCGAATGCAATCGGACGTAAAGTACACTGTCTGGATCAAGCGCGGCGGCCGGCCCAGGGCACAGTTGGAGCGTCCCGCCGCCCGCTCTGGTGGGCGCCTGCGCCGACGGTACGATCTTGTCGCGTAGGCTTTCTGGGTTTTGCCGGCGCGGCGTCGTGCCATTTCTGTCGGCGATCCTGCCCCTGCTGGAAGGAGTGAGGCCTGTGGGTTACCACGCCGGGATTGTCTCCAGTCGAGCGGCGATAAGCGCATGCGCGGCTCTGTCTCTGTTCGCGGCATTACTGTTGGCGATCCCTTTGGTTGGATGCGCTACCGTGTGCGTCGACGACTTCGTGTGGATCACAATGGCCCGCGCGAAAGGAACGCTGCCAGAGGCGATGGCAGCCTCTTGGAATGCGTATATCTTTTTCCGCCCGATTGATGTCATCGCGAACTGGTTTGTCGAACCCATTACTCTCAGCATCGCCCCCATTTTGCCGTTTCAATTCGCCGGGCTATGCATGTTGACCCATGCGGTTTGGCGTCTCCAGCTATTGCTGGGCACCGCATCGTGGTTTTCTAGGCTTGCGGCAACCGCGTGGCTGTGGCTTCATCCGGCAACCCAGGTATCGTTATGGGCGGCGGGGGCGACGAGTCAGACGTGGTGCGCTGCAACAGGCATATGGCTGATAAACCTGGTTCTCGAAGACCAAGACCGCCCGGAACTCGATGCTGGCAGACTGATCAAGTATGCGGTCATGTCTGCACTCGGTGTCGTGCTCAAGGAACTCTTCGTGGGCTGGGCGACGGCGGCCGCCGCAACGGTTTTACTGCTGGCCTGGATGCCGCGATCAATTCCCGGGCTGAAGCCGAAGGGCGCGACTCCTTCCCTGAAGGTCCCGCTGCTTTCGCTCGCCGCCATACTTGTACCCCCGGCAGCCTGGGTCGGCATACGGTTGCTCGTGCCCAAGTTCGGGAACATCGTGCTGATCGACACCACCCATCACTACTCCTTGCACGGGCCGGAAACGGTGGTCTTTAACATCGGCCTGGCACTTCTCGGAATGTTCGTGCAGGGGCCCATTCATTGGGCGCGACTGCTTCCGTTCCCGTGGGCAGCAGTCCCTTTTGTCGGAGCCTTCCTGTCACTGGCGTGGGCTGGTTACGGCGCGACGACGGTGAGCCACGCTAGCCTCAAAGCACTCCCGGGAGGAACTCTCGTGTGGTTCATTGCAATGGGCTTGTTAGCGCTGTGGCCGGCTTTTGGCATCGACCACGTTTCCGAGTTGTACCTTATGGGGCCCAATGCTCTTGTCGCCACCCTCTTGGGTCTCGGGGTGGGGGCCTTTTTTGCGCCACACGAGGGATCACCGCGGGCTTCTCACGGGCTGTGGGAAATCTGCAGCGCGACTCTTCTTGCCCTCGTGGCGATCGCGGGTTTTGTCACGCGGACGGCCCACTACGCAGTCACGTGGAGTCACGCTCGCGCCTTGCGTCAATCCGTCGAGGAAATCGTGCGCAACCAGCCCGGGCTGGATGGCGTGACGGTGATCATTCCCGAGTCTCTCACCAGGGGGGCCACGCATTGCAAGTACATCGTCCCGCCCACGTGGGCCGCGGACGTGGAGAGCACGTGCCGCGTGTTAGGCATGAGCGACGCGCGTTATGCGAACGTCACGTTCGTGATCCGGAAGGACGCCGCCACGGATCCCGGCGGACGTTCCGCTGTTCTGACGCCGAAACTCCGTGACAGGCCGGCGTGGTGAAAGGTTCCGGTCGCGCCAACAGTAGGCCACGGCTAGCGGACATCCGCCGGACCTGTCCGTCGACGATCAGGGTCGAAGCGTTGTGAGACCGTGGTAGAGGTCGAGCATGCTCCGTCCGACGGCGGGCCACGTGAAGCTCGACTCGACCATCCGGCGGCCCTGTTGGCCTAGCAGGTCGCGTTCTTCATCGGTCAGTTGCGTTGCGGCGGAGATCGCACCGGCGAGCGAGTCCGCGTCGGCGGGAACGCACCATCCACATCGGCCGGCAATCTGCGACCAAGGCGTCGCGGTCGTCGTGATCACGGGTGTACCCGCCGCCAGTGCCTCCGCGACGACCATGCCAAAATTCTCGCTTCGAGACGGTAGGATGACGACATCGGCTTCGGCAAGAGCGGCTTCTTTGTCGGCGTTGTAGACCGGCTCCGCCAGGCGGACGCCGCAGGAAGCGGCATCCACTGCCGCAGGAAGGCCGAGTTGCCGAAGTTTTCTTTGCAGCTCGGCGCGGACACCATGGCTGTCTGGCCCGACGATCATGAGCTGCCAGCCGGCGGGCCGCGACTGTTTCCAGGCCTCGAGGAGCGTTGGCAGGCCTTTAAGCGGATGCAGCCTTCCCAGGTACAGCATCCGACGCACAGCGGAAGGCTGTGCATCCCGTGGAGCGGTCGGCAGGTGCACGCCGCAGGGAATAACGGCGATTGGCGGGCTAAACCGTGGCGCGACATAGCGACGCACCCAGTCACCCTCCGCCTTGCTGGTCACATGAATGGCGTCTGCATGCCGGAGGCACCACCGGTCGAGGAAGCCTACGGCCGTTTTCTTGATCGTGGAATGCACGAGCCGCACGGGATCAAGGGCACCATGTGGTGAAATCACGAGCGGCTTGCCCAGAGTGAAGGCTCTGCGCGACGCCCACCACACCGGGAACGTCCAAGCCGAGTGCACGTGCACGATGTCGGCGTCGGCTACAAGCCCGGCCAGCCCGTAGGCCATGTCCAAGGAGAAATATGCTGCCCTGGGTATCGACGGCCGAAACCGCACGATCGTCACGCCGCTGTCTTGCGCTTGCGAAGCGGTTGCCGAGAGCCTTGCATCCGGGTCCGCAACGAGCGCAATCGTGACCCGGTGCCCTGCCCGTGAAGTTTCGGCGGCCAACATCGGGACGAATTCCGCGAGCCCACCCCCCTCCCGCGGGAGGCCGGCGACGACATGGAGAATCTTCATCTGATAAAATCGTCATGCCGAGATCCGGCGATTCACGCCGGTCCGCGGACTGCAAACACGTAGCCGAGCGAACCATGGGGTGCCATCGTTACATCAAAGCCGTGGCTTGTGAGTATGGCCTCCAGCCTCCGGCCGTCTTCCGCGGTCCAATGATATTCCAACGCGACGCGTCGGACCCGGTCCAGCCAGTCCGCTCCGGGCGTTATAAGTGCGTGTTCGGCGCCTTCAATGTCGCATTTGAGGAAGTCGCAGATCATTCCCTCGGGTAGGCAGTCAGTGACTTCGCATCGAGGGGCCGCGGGGCCACTACTGCCGTCGGCGGCGATCGTTCCCCCGAGACAGCCCCACTTCAGCGATACGCGATCAGAGAGGGCATTCATTTCGATATTACGTGAAAACTGGGCTGCGGCTTTGGAGTTCATTTCAACCGCGAGGATCCGTGCATCCGGACAGCGTGCAGCCATCGCGAGGCTGGCTATCCCGACGTTGGCACCGAGATCGATGAGGAACCGCTGGTCCGCTCCTAATGTGCCCAGCCGGTAACAGTCTGCGCCGATGACTTCCCGGCAGACCCCCAAAGGCGTCGGTTCCACTTGGATCGTCTTCCCGAACACTCGAAACCGTGTAACGGGCCCGTGAAAATCGTCTGCTACGGCGAGCGATTTGCTGCGCAGGATTGCGGGTGAGTTGAGCACGACTCCGGTCAGCCAGACGGCACACCGCCAAGGGCCGAGCATGCGGGCGACACCGACGATTTCGGTAAAAATTCTAGCAAACATGTGGAATCACTTTAGGCTGGAAATCGGATGGGCGAGACCTTGGCACGCCGCGCAGACGGCTGTGGCCCGCCGAAACCAGGAAGTGGCAGCGTCAATCTCGCGGCTTCTTTCGCTGTCTTGCGTGGAACGATGGGCGAGGTGCAGGTTGGCTTGGCCAAGCAGCGTCATGAGACGGGCGTTTCCTTCATCCCAATGCACCATGGCGACCCCGGCTGCGATGGCAAGGCGCAGCGAATCATCCGCTGGTTGGGCTCCCGGACTCCTGCCAAAGATGCGATCAGCGACGATCGCCTCCCGCAGTTGGCGTTCCACTGCGGCCGAGACACCATCCCGACAGGCGTAGAGCAGGGCTATACCGCAAGTCGCTCCGAGAAGGAAGCGGGGGAGCCATTCTGGAATGAGGCTCCACCATCCGGACTTGAGTGTCGCCGACGGAGGAACGCTGGAATAGGCCAGTCCGGCGACGATACAGGCCAGAAAAGCGTTCGCCGGCAGGTGCAGATTCCAGTCAAACGCTGAGTGTGCGACCGTGCCCGCCACGGCCGCCCACGGTCCGGCATTGAGCAGCCGATAATCACCCGTCGCGTCACGACAAAAACGGAAACATCGCCAGGAAAGAAGCGTCAACAGCCAAAGCACGATCGCCGCTCCGACGAGGCCCGTCTCGGCAAGAATCTGGGCATATTCGTTGTGGGCGTAGTAGAGGCCGAACCGGTCGTCTCGAAATCGGGGAAAGATGAGCCTGTAACTGTCCAGGCCGGTGCCGAATATGGGCGACGCACGAAACATTCGGATTGCCACGTTGGCCGCGATGCACCGTGGGTCGGAAAGGATCGCGGCAAGCCGCTCGTGAAAGATGGGTATCGTGAAGCCCCCTGCGGCGGTGAACGCAAAGACCAGCAGGCCGATGATGGCGACGGTGGCGGCCGCAAGTAGCGCGAATAGGCCGTAAGCGATACGCCGCGACCACTGCCCAACGGCCGTCAATGCGGCGAGTGCGGCAAAGCCCAGCAGAAGCGACAGCGTTCCGGCTCGCGATTCCGCCCGCACGGCGACGGTCCAGATCCCAAGTCCTGCCGGCACCAAAACGGCAAGAAGCCGTCCCGCCAGGGGGAGGCGTCCGCGGGAAATCCAAAGCCATCCCGCCAATCCCACCGGTAGCGTGAGTATCAGGGCGTTGGCGTAGTGATTACTGTAGATGTACGAGCCGAAGCCGTCGCCGACGCCGGCGGCCTGGACGAAGTAGCGGAACCCCGCCACATCGACCGTTTCCCGAACGCCGCCGCCAGCAGACTGCATCGGCGTGATGAGCACATTGTGGGTTGGCAGCGTGACGCCCTTCAGATCGACGAAGCCGAGCAGGATGTGATTGGCGTCGGCGGGGCCGAAGGTGAGCCCCAGGCCAAGGATGCCCAGGGCGGAGACCGATAGGGCGGCGAGCAACCGACGGCGGTGCGACTGGTAGCGGCCGAGTCCTGCGACGGCGGCGACGACGGCCAGGCCGAGCAGCAGGCTGCGAACGGCAGCGATGGAAGCCGCGGGGTCCACTGCTGCCGTGCCCCATGAGCGGTTCATGCCATGAGCGAGTTTCCACGCTCCAGCGGAAATGGGTGCGATGGAAACCAGGAGATCGTCAGAAAGGGGCATGATCTGCAGCGACAGAAGACCAGCGACGATGATCGGCATCAGCGCGAGCGTCATTGGGCGGCGGTCGGAGACGAGCCAGAGCAGCACTCCGAGTCCCATGGCGGCTTCGAGGCCTAGTTTGGCCCAAGTGCCTGAACAGCCGACCACCGTCGGGGCGATGATCGCGGCAAGGGAAAGCACCCAGCAGGCAGCCACTTCCGCGAACGGTCGGCGCGACGAAGGTGCCAGGACGTCACCGCGCGGCAAGCCTTTCAGCGGAGAGTGGCTATTGGTCATCTGGGTCACGTTCTCACGAAAGTGCCGCGCCGAGGACTACAAGCGATACGATCCGCATCCACGGATGGGGAGACTCCGGTCTCGCCAGTTGCTGCCAGAGGCGGCGGGTGGCCTTGGGATCGACGGCCGGGCAGGCGCACAGCCTGTCCACGGCGGCCTCGCAAGGATCTCTCAGCGGCCCGGTGATCCAGTCGCGAATGGGCAGGGTGAATCCAGTCTTCGGGCGTCGCAAAACCTTCTCAGGAAGTTCCGGGGCGAAGGCACGTCGCAGCAAATTCTTGAATGGCCCGCCAGCAGGGAGGTGAAACGTACCCGGCAGGGAGGTCGCCAGTTCAACGACACGACGGTCAAGGTAAGGCACGCGGATTTCCAGCGATGTCGCCATTCCCATCACATCGGCGTCGCGCAGGAGTGTGTTGCTCAGATAGAGCATCGTCTCTGCCTGTTGGATGGCATGGAACGCTTCCTGCCCTGGCGCGGACAGGAAATCGGTCCAGCGTGCGGGCATCCAATGGGTGTCGAACCTGGTGGCCGCTGGGATCACATCGTGGATGGCGGCATCCCACATGAGCCGCCGCCACTGCGCGGTGAGGCGAGCCGGATGCGCTTCGCAGGCCGCGAGGTCGGTAAACTTGCCACGCAGTGCCGGAGGCATGGCGATACTCGCCAGTGCCGCTCCATGCCGTCTTGCAACGCTCGGCACCCAGCCGGCCACCTGCAGATACGGAAGCAGCGCTGGAATGCGACGGAAGTGCTGGTAGCCGGCGAACAGTTCGTCGGCTCCGGCGCCGGACATCGCCACCGTCATTCCGCCGTCCCGGGCTGCGATGCTCACGAGCAAGGTGTTCAGGCCATCGACGCTCGGCCTGTCCATGTGCGCCAGCCAACGATCCCACGTCGGTCGTATTGAGGCGTTCGAGATGCGCACGTTCGTATGCGTAGCACCGATCGCGGCAGCTGTCTCGGCGGCGATGGCCGCCTCGCTGGCCATCACTTCGCTCTCGAAGTCGACCGAGAAGGTGTGCAGGCGCGCGATGCTCTTGCGTGCGAGCAGGGCGAGAATCGTGCTGTCGATTCCAGCGGACAGGAAAACCCCGACAGGCACGTCGGCAATGGCGTGGGATGCCACCGCCGCTGTCAGGGCATCGCGCACCTGTTCGGTCGCGTGCTCGAGCGAGCACTCGATGCGTGGAGCAGGAAACCGCCAATACCGGACGGGCGCGGCGTTGCGGGAGTACTTGGCTGACTCCAACCATTGAAAGTGTCCGGCAGGAAAAGAACGGATGGCGGCGTGGATCGTCAATGGGTCCTGCGTTGCTCCGTAGGCGAGCATCGACGCCATGCCGTCAGGATCCGGAGTGTTGGGAACGACCCCCGATGCGAGGAGCGGGCGGATCTCGCTTGCAAACACCAAGCCGGCGTCGACGTCGGCCACGTAAAGGGGTTTGATCCCGAGCGGATCACGGGCCAGGAGTAGCCTTTGCCCGGCCTTGTCGAAGAACGCGAAGGCGAACATACCCTCGAGTTGCTCGAGCGCCCGTTCACCCCAGAGGGAGAGGGCCTGCAGCAAGACCTCGGTATCGCTACGGCCGCGAAACGGAGCCCCGTGCCCCTCGAGTTTCCGGCGCAGACCGTGGAAGTTGTAGAGTTCGCCGTTAAAGACGAGCCAGTTGCCCGTGGCCGGATCGTGCATCGGCTGGTGGCCGGCGGGCGAAAGGTCCTGAATCGCCAAGCGCCGAAACCCCAGCCCGAGGCAAAGCGATTCGCCGTCGGGCGCCCGCAGGCGGACTTCCTCGTAGCCTGAATCGTCGGGCCCACGATGGACCATGCGACCGGTCATCGCGGCAACAACGGGCCTCACGTCCGAGGCGCCCGCGGTCAACATTCCAGCGATACCACACATGATTTGCGTGCCGGTAGGTTACGCGTCAACCCAGGAAAGGGTTGCGGCTGATGCCAGTCGTTCTTCGATGGGAGTGCCTGCGAGCCATACCAGCGCACACGGCCCATGCGCTCACATCACCCGGCAGGGAATCCTCGATCGTCACGCTTTTAGATTTCGCAATCCCAGTGAAAACGTCGAGCTGCACCGCAGTAAAGGAGGCAATCTCGCGGCACCACTTTTCGTCCGAGGTGCTCGGTTTTGTGAAGCGAGAGCACGATGATCAGGTTCTTGCCAGTGCGAACGGGCCACGGCTAAAACGGATTTCAAGTACTCGTGTGAAGCTGCTCATGCTTCCCGGGCCGAGATTCATCTTCACCGGGAAAAAGTCTAAAAAGTTCGTGTCGAGTTGCTCATCGGAAACAAAATGATCCGGCAAGTATCCCTAAATAGTAGCCCCAAAAATGGCTATTGGGTTACCGGTAGCAATTCGTCTCTCTACAAGTGCCTTGTCTCGCAGGAAAATGAGATTGGGTGGTCGCGAGGCTGCCCCCGCTTGCGGAATCAGCTGTCTTTTAAGAGGCGAGTAGGTAAATGGTTCAAATCCATGGCCTGCGAGTTGAGCCATCACTTGGTCGTCCGAGTGTCCGTACATAGCTCCCGATCCATTGAGTTCAACAATGAGTGCTTTGAGTTCCGGCCTGGCCAGCGTGTGATGTGCGCCTTCCAGCACGGGCTTCTCGAAGCCCTCGACATCCAGCTTTATCATCGTCACGGGCTGCCGAACAGTGTCATCTAGGCGACTGACCGGCACCTTCGCTACATCGCTGTGAGTCGGGCCCGCAACAACCCTGTTCATGCAGTCTCTGTCGAGCGAAAAAACGAGTTCGCCGGTACTGGCTCCGAGCGCTCGATTATAGGCGGATACGCGATCGCCTATGTTGTTTAGTTCGATGTTGGCCTCGAGCCGGTGGTAAGTGGTCGGAATCGGTTCGAAACTGATCGATCTCGCCCCCACCGCCCCACTGGCCAGAATCGTGTAGATCCCGGCATTGGCGCCGATGTCCACGAAAACGTCGTCCTCCCTGAGGAAGTGAAGCAAAAACGACATTTCCTCGAAATCCGAGAGCCCGTTGTAGATATTGCCTGTGACTCCTGCTTCACCGTGGGAGGCGAAAAATCTGGTTTCCCGAATCCAGTCGACAGCGATCTTCCCGGGGGCGCAGCGGCTGGCTATCTGCCAGAGTACAAACCTACGCATGGCGGCTAATGGGGCTTGCCGATTGAGCGGATGACTCAGGATATTTCGAAGCACATTGTACAGGTGTCTCATGAGAGGGAATGAGGTTTTACAACCTTTGAAAGGTGAGCATCAGGTGGCAGCGAAGGCTTGTAGGAGCGCAGCGAACGTGCCGCGAGAGGGCAATGGAGCCTGATTCATCAGGACGCCTGGAGACGTGGCGTGAGCGGCAGGTTTGAAAGAGCCAGGATTCTACACATCGACCCAGGGAAGGGATGCGGTTGTCGGGAACCGTTCCCGAATGCCCCAGACCACTTTGGGATGCGAAAAACAAGTTCGCGGATCGATTTCCGGGAAGACGTCATCGCCGAGACCGTTCCGGACGAAAAAAGCGTTGAATCCATATCGATTCACTCCGACAAGTCGATAGCCCTTTCGGTGAGCGAGTTTCACGAACGCACCGAGCGATGCGCCGGCGAAGTTGGGCATGCCCCCTGTCTTGGGGAAAGAGTCGCACAAGAAATCGTCCGCGTACGGAACGGTGCAGGCCCGTTCAGGGCCCAGCATATCTTGGTACTCCACGATCACGACCCGAGGAGTCACCACCTCGATTGCGTCCCAGATCCAATAGTCGACGCCGTCCAGGTCAAGGGAGAGCAGGCCGATGTCCCCGCTGAATCCATGATCGCGCAAGAGAGAATTGATCCCGTGCCTCGTCACCCATGAACGAACGAAGCGGGGGGGGAATACACGCGTGTTCGGCAAGGTTCGATAAAACTCAGTGCCCTTCGCAACGCGGGCATTGTCCCCGTCCGCCAGCAGGCCGTGCCACCCGTGGTTGATGATGAGATTCGCGGTGTTGCATTCAATGCCGTCACCCGCACAGATCTCGACGCACGTCTTGTTGTCCATGCCGATGATGGAAAACAGGCAGAGTAATATGCCATCCTCATCTGTCTGCGAGAACGCCTTGAATCCAGTGTCCGCCAGCGGTGGCAGTGGTTGTCCTGCCATAACCATGTTGCGATATGTCAGCATGAGCGCAAGTTGGCTCGCTGCGTCTGGGAGGGGGGGGTATCGCGCAAGTATCCCTGAATAGGTGAAGCGAGATAACGGCGGATGCGATCGGCCAGCCTGCGGTTGAGAATGCTCATGGAATTGTGATTTGCCCGTTGGAACGTGAAACATGAAACTACATCATCGCTGTGGGTCGCTTGCCTTGACGGCATGTATGGTCCGGCGCAAACCCTCTTCGAGGCTCACTCGCGGGCGGAAACCCGTGGAGAGCACCTTGTCGGCCGCAAACCGAGTCGGCGTGTTGAGTTTTGCGACCCGTGCCCGGGTCACGGGAAGATTCAAGCCCGTGACTCGGGCGACCAGATCGAACGGCAGCGCCGCCGCCATGCCGAGTCCGAGTGGCAGCCGAAACGAGGGCGGGGCTCTGCCGAGTTCCCGAAAGATGAACCGATCGAGTTCGGCCACGGTCATATCGGGACCGTCCACGTAATTGAAAACGCCACGGTATGAATCGCCGGCCTGGCGGTCGGCGTTCGCGATGCCCCATAGATGGAGGGTGGCGTCGACGACGTTGTCCACGTACGCCAGGCTCTTGTGGTTGCCTCCGGAGCCGACCGGGAAATAGCGTCGGCGGAAGATGTGACGGATCAGTTTGTATACGTTGGCACGGCTTTCCGGCCCGAAGACCACCGTAGGGCGGATCACCAGCGCCGCGCGATCCGGGGCGGCTGTGGTCCAGTCGGCGATGACGTCTTCCGCGGCAAGTTTGCTCTCGCCATAGGCGTGCTCAGGTCGCGGCGGGGCAGATTCGTCACGGATGCAGGAGTCGCTGCCGTAGACTGCCACCGACGAGAAAAAACAGAGTTTGGCGATGCCAGCGTCCTTCAACGCCTGGCACAAGGCCCGCATACCGTTCACATTGACGTCGAAATAGGCCTGCCGGGAGATGCCGAAATCTGAATGGTTCGCGGCCAGGTGAAGGACGCGATCGCAACCAGCCACGGCGTCCCTGCACGTGGCGGCGTCGCGCACGTCGCCTTGCACGAATTGCTCTGACTTGCGGTAGCCGGCCGGGTCGGCGACGAGGTCGAGCACGACAACCCGGTGCCCGAGGTCGGCCAAGGCCTGCCGCATGCGGCGACCGATGAATCCCGATCCACCTGTGATGCAGAGTTTCATGCCGGGGCCGGGGGGCTAGAACTCGTTCCGAAGCGGCACGTTGTACGGTCGAGCGACTCGGGCAGGTGCCACAGGCTCTGGAATCGCACACGGGCCTCTGTCAGAGAATACTTTGTTTTGTACGCATGTGCTGCCCGGTCCGCCATTCTCCGGCACTCGGCAGGATGATCCGCGAGGCGCCGCAGCGCTTCGGCAAGAACGGCTGGGTCATGCGGGGGCACGACCAAACCGCATGCTTCCTCGCGAATTACTATCGCCGTCTCGCAGTCGTCCGGCACGGCCGCCAGAACGGGGCGGCCCGCGGCCAGGATCCCGTAAAGCTTGCACGGCACAGCAACTCCGGTCAGCCCGTCACGCTGCGAAACAAGCGCGACGTCGCTCGATGCGAGGAGCCCGCCAAGTTCCTCGAGAGGCACGAAGTCGCTCCACGAGATATTGTCGAGCCCGAGTTCCATGGCCCGCCGCTCCGCGGCTGGGCGTCGTTTCCCACCGCCCACCATACGAATTGCGATGCGGCGATCGCTGGCGAGCAGCCTTGCCGACTCGACGATCGTGTCGATGTCATGCCAGGCTCCCATGTTGCCGGAGTACACCGCCACAAACGTGGAACTCGGCGAGGAACGGTCGGGGGTGTGCGCCGCCGAAAATGCGGTCGGGCTCCAGTTGGGGATGATGGCAATGCGGTCGCGACCCACCGCATACCGCTCATGAACAAGATCAGCCATATCGCGGCCCAGGACGATGATCGACGCTGCCCCGCCGTACGCGATCCTGTTGAGCGCTCGCCAGACTACGGCTACGACGGATCGTGGAGAAAGCATGTCGATCGCAATCAGGCCGTCGGGGTAGACATCGTGCAGGAGGAGGTCATAGGGCGTCCGCGTGAACCGCGTGATGAGCCACATCCAGATCGGGGAGTAGGGCGGGTTGGAGACTGCACAGATCCGCCGGGGCCGCAGTCGCAGCAACTCCCAGGTCGCTCCGAGCGTGAAACTCAGATAGCGGAGGAGGCGGTTTACGAGCGAACGCTTGCCATCGATCCGCAGGCCGCAACGCCTGATCATGATCGCCGAGAGCGAATCGTCGCGGCCGTTGTGGGCGGGATCGATCCGCTCCTTCCCGCACAACACCGCGAGCGAGCCTGGCGCGACTTCCCAGCCTGAGAACAGGGCCGTGAGCAACTGACTCGTGGATTGCGGATTAGGGTGAAAAATCTCCGAAACGAACGCCAGCCGAGGGGGCATTGTCTTCACGTGTCGCAGATTGCCCTACGCTATACTTCTTCTCGAGGAGAAATCCTCGCGCAAGAGAGATGACGGAGGGCACCATGCTGATGGATGATTGGGGAGATCTGCCGTCATCGTATCGGATTCTGCCGTATTCTATACCTTTTCGAGTGCCCGGCTTCCACAATCAGGCACGACCAACGGATCGCGTGCTGGCTCCCGAGGCCTGTGACTGCGACGCGTGGTTCGATTCGTTTGCCGATCGGGTGGCCTCCGCCGTTGGTCGTGCGTTCGTTCCCGTGTGTCGCATGAGCGATGGCGAGTTTTTTTTCCTGTTCGGTCAACAGCCTCCCAGCCTGCGACTTCGGCCGCGCGTCCGATTGGTGCGACGGGTCGGGCAAATGTTGGCGGGCGTCCGACGCTTGAAGAAGGGGTTTCACGCATCAACCGCCCCAGGGGTTTCTTCCGGCGCCTTCAGTCCAAGGGAATGGCGGGAATACCGCCCCGTCCTGGGGCGGCACTTTCTCGAGGTTCTGGACAAGGGTGTCCTCGGCATTCATCTATCTTACGGCAAGAGCCCGTTTCAGGAGCATTACTTCCCGGCTCTCGGCCGCTGGCTGCGGGATGCCGGCAGGCGGTTGACCATCGACAATTACGTGCCTTTCTATGACGTCTATGCGTTGCTGCGCGGGCCGAGAATGCGAGAGCTTGCTGCCGGCCGACGGCTGCTCGTCGTGCACTCAGCAGTCGGCGACAAACGGGAGTCGATTTCCAGCGCCCTGACCAAGGTCGGCTTCCGGTCGGTCCAGTGGCTGACGATCTCACCGACACGTTCGTTCGCCGACACGATCGACCTCGCCTCGCTTGCCGACTCCCCCGATATCTGTCTCGTCGGGGCGGGCATCGGCAAGCCTAGCATCCTCATGCAACTCGAACCCCTCAACGTGCCGTGTATCGACGCCGGGTACGCTTTCGAGGCCTGGGCCAATCCCGATCGCCAATGGGACCGCCCATACATGACGCCCGACGCGCACTTCGACGTGGATCGCGTGCGGTTTCTCGCAGCAAAGGATCGCGAGATGCTGGGGCGATCGTGAATATGCTCAGCTAAAGTCGTGCCTGTGGTAGCCACGCAGGGCACTTCGTTCACGCCTGGTAGTAGCGAGACGGCCGCTTCCGTACGGCGTTTCGGCAGTCCACCACAGGCACCCCGAGGGCCGCGAAGTCGACGGCGGCATACTCCTTATGATGCGTGCAGACCACGATGAGGTCGTAGCTGGGCTCGATAGGCTGTGATTTCCGCCCTGCAACCCAATGGTGGCTCCGTCCAGGACGAATCTCGGCGATGTGAGGGTCATTGTAGGCCACCGTGCCGCCACGTTCCTCGAGCAACGAGATGATCTCGTACGTTGGCGACTCGCGGTCATCGTCAACGTCCGGCTTGTACGCGAGGCCGAGCAGCAGAATGCGGGCACCGCGCACCGATTTTCCATCGTCATTGAGAGCCCGGGTCACCTGAGCCACCACGTATTCCGGCATGGCCGTATTGATTTCGCCCGACAACTCGATCAGCCTGGTGCGCTGGCCATACTCTAGCGCTTTGTAAGTCAGATAGAATGGATCGATCGGTATGCAATGCCCGCCCAGTCCGGGGCCCGGATAAAATGGCATGAACCCGAAGGGCTTGGTGGAAGCGGCTGCTATTACCTCCCAGATATCGATGCCCATCGCGGCATAGATGACCTTAAGTTCGTTGACAAGCGCGATGTTGACCGACCGGAAGATGTTCTCGAGCAGTTTCGCGGCCTCGGCGACGCGGCAACTCGAAACTGGCACTACCTGCCGGACGATTCCCCGGTAAATCTCGCACGCGCGAGTGCACGATTCGGAATCGATGCCCCCGACCAGTTTCGGGATCTCGCTCAAACCGGAGGCCAGGTTACCTGGGTCCTCGCGCTCCGGTGAGTACGCCACGAGAAAATCTGCGCCTGCCCTGAGGCCGCTACCCTTCTCGAGGATGGGAACCATGACCTCATCAGTCGTGCCCGGATACGTCGTCGACTCCAGCACGACCAAATGGCCACGCCTGAGGTGCGGCGCGATCGACCGCGCCGTGGATTCGACGTACGAAAGGTCAGGAGTGCGGTACGCCGTGAGCGGCGTGGGCACGCAGATGAGGACTGCATGCGTGAGCCGCACGCAGGCGAAATCGGAACTCGGGATAAGTTGCCCGGTCGCCACGGCCTTCCGTAGCGGCTCGCTAGGAATGTGCTTGATGTAGCTCTCTCCGCTTGCAATGGCAGCCACTTTGTGGGCGTCATTGTCGAGGCCGTAGACCCGATTACCGGCTCGCACCAGTGCCATCGCGAGGGGCAGGCCAACATATCCCATCCCGACGACTGCAATCGTTTCGTTTTTCGTCTCGTTACGTTCCGTCACGGTTGTCCTCGATTCGGTTCCAGGCTGGTGGTTTCGGTGGACACAGTTCGACTTCTCTCACAGAGGCAGGCCTTTAGCCGCACGCTGCTTTTCGATGACCATCTGCACAAACATCGTGTCGTAGATGAAGTATCGCCGACAAAAATGAAGTGCGGCCATCCCGTCGAGAAAGCCGAGCCGATAGACGTACATGTAAAGGAACCGGGCCAGCGGCCGCCACCGCCATAATCGTGCCGCCAAGGCGCGGAGTCGCGCCTTCCTCACGGTGCCATAGTTTCCCGCCCGCCCGCTTGTCATGAGGCTGCACTGCATTTCGGCATCCCAGGACGCGTACCGGACGTGCCGGGCGATCCAGTCGTCCATTCCCTTGCAGTTGGCAAAGTGGTCATACGGCTCGTGGATCCGGCCGACATGGCCCTGAGTATCAAAATGCTCCCATACGCCGCCCGCAAATCGTGCGGCGCCGAGTCTGAGGAGCCGGGGATGCCAGTTGGGGTATCCCAGCGTGCGCTTGAGCCACGTGCCCCAAAAAAGATAGCGGGGGGTGAGTTCGTAAGCGGCATGCGGCTCACCGGGCGTTGTCGCAATCTTCCGGAGAGAGTCCTGCAGGGCGGCCGTCACGACTTCATCGGCATCGAGAAAGAGAACCCACTGGGTGCGGATGGCACACGAGTCGAGCGCCCAGTTTCGTTGGGCGTCGATTCGAAACGGAGGAGGCTGGACGTGGGTGTACACGTCCGCGCCCTTTTCTTCGGCCACGGCGACTGTCCGGTCGGTGCTTCCGGAGTCGACGACGATCGTGCGGCGACAAAACGAGAGCGACTCCAGCGCCCGTGCGAGCGTGAGCTCCTCGTTTTTCGTGAGCACGATCGCAGTGATGTCAGCGGTGTTAGTTGTCACGCAAAACCTTCTCGTAGAGGCCGGCGATGCCAGCTGCGGTGGCGCGTGGCGAGAACCGCGCAGCCAGGAGCGAACGGATCGCGACGGGTACGCGGCCGCGAGTCTCTGTATGCCCCGCCTGGTCTTGCAGCCGCGTGAGAGCCTGACCCCAGGCTATCACATCGAGCGGCAGGATCGAGGTGCCGGGCAGGTCATGCGCGAGGAACGCCGCTCCGACATTCGTCGAGGCAAGAACCGGTGTCTCGCACAGCAGGGCTTCGAGCAGCACGTTGCCGAAGTTCTCGTGCCGGCTCGGCATGGCCAGCACATCCGCTGCCGAGTATGCGGCTGCAAGTTCACCTGCATCCGGGGTGTCCGCGACACGCACGACACGGCAGGGGAAGCCGCGCATACGCGACGCGAGCTGTGCCTCATGGCGCGGTTTGAGGGCGGAGCCGACGATCGCGAGTGTCAGCCGGCACTTGTCGGCAGCAATCCTCATGGCTTCCACGAGAAACTCGACGTTCTTCTTGGGCTCGACACGCCCCACATGCATGACCACAAACTCGTCGGCGGCGATGCGGTGCCTCGATCGCCATGCTTGTCGCCCCGACGGGCTGAAGGACCACAGGGCCGCATCCACGGCGTTGGGCACCGTAGCAACCGACTGACAGGGAAGAAGGCGGCAGAGTTCCTGCTCCTCCAGTGGCGAAGTGGAGTGGAGCATGCTGGCGTCACTGGCGATGCGTCGCTCGACGAGGCTCCAATAGGGGATCTTCTTCCAGCTGCCGTGCGAGAACGAGAACGGACTCAACGCGCCGCGGGGTGAAACTATGTAGGGCTTTTTGCGGCGAGTGGCCGCGGCATGGGCACGCCTGCCTGTCGGTTGCCACACCGCCGTGAGGTGAAGAACATCGTGTTTGCGGAGAGCACAGTCGAGGATGTCGTTCAGGACGGGAGCGTCCACTCCCAGTGGCGTACGGATGAACGGCACGTAGATGACGCCCACGCCGTTGCGCTCGAGCTGGACGGTAGTGCCGGATCGCTCGTGATCGGTGCCGGCGGTCGTCGTCGCTACCGTCACATGGTGCCCCAATTTCACGAGCGTCTCACAGAGGAGCGTGGTCGAACGCACCACGCCGCCATAGCGCCATGCCGGGGCATACATCGGGGTGAAATGCAGGACTCTCATCAGTACTGTTGCCCGCCGAGTGCGGGTGGGTGGTTTTGCGGGCGGTCACGCCGGAGGGCGGGCAGGATCCGGAACTCCGCTTCCTCGGGAGAACGAGACGAACGTCTCGGCCCACTGCTCGACGCTTCTTCTCTTCGCGACGGCGAGGCTCTCACGGTGGCCTGCATCGAGTGCCGCATCGGGCAGTGCGGCAAGTTCACGGAACGCCGACGCGAGGGCGCAACTGTCATCCGTCGGTACGACGCGGGAGTTTGCCGCGGTGGCAAACTCACCGATCGCTCCAACTGCCGAACTCAATACCAGCATGCACCCAGACAGCACCGCCTCGTGCACGACCAGTCCCCAATGCTCATGCTTGCTCGGCAGCACGAACCAGCGACTCGTCGTCATCCATTCGCGGATACGATCGGGGGGGGCGAAGTCCTCGATCGTGATCGAGGGGTGCGAGGGCAGGCGGTCGCGCAAGGGGCCGGAGCCCACGAGGAGCAACTGAGGCGGATCCGATGAGTCACCGAAGGCTTGGAGAAATGCGGCACAGAGCAGTTGGACGTTTTTTCGTTCAATGAACTGGCCGACAAAGAGGAATCGTCGAGGTCGGGATGTAATGCCCGGCGACTTTTGAAAGACGAAGGTATCGGCGGAGTACAGCCCGGTGGCGACACGGTCGCGAGGCATGCCCAGCTTCGCCGCCAGGCGGGCCCCCGATTGACCAGGAACCCAGAAGTAGTCGTACAGGCCCCGCAGACGGAGGCGGAAATAGACCGCACCCAATGCCTGCCTCCAGGTGCCGCGGAGGTTGTTGTCGATCATTCCGATGGTCGTGCCGCCGGCGTCGCGAACCTCGTGGGCGAGCCTCATAAAGACGGGTTCCGACCAGCCGGTGAAGAAAAAGGTTTGCGGAACGGGCAGGCCGAGCGAGCGCCAGGTGACCACGTCTCGGGATCCGACCCACCGGACGGGCTGGCCGACGATTGCGTCCATGCCCTGGGCAGGCACGTCCGGGGGAGTACCCAACACGGCTACCGGCTCGCCGAGCCGTTCCACTCCGGCACGTATGAGCCGTGCTCCATAGCAGGGAAGCCCGCTCCAGGCGATCGCCGTTTGCGTCACGCTTCCCTGGCCGCCGTGGACTGGAGAAAATCCCACAATCTTCCCGCCTGGATCGACCACAGTCGCGAGGTGGCGAGGAAATGCTCGACGCGACGCGCCATGTCGACCCGGTCGGCATGGCCCATAGAAAGGGCCTGATCGATCGCCGCAGCGAGATCCGTTGGACCGTCGGACTTCGCCGGGATGGTGAGTTCCGCATAGCAAGGCGCCACGCCGGGGGTCATCGTGGTGACGACAGGCCGACTGTACGTGAGGTACTCCAGCAGTTTCGACGGGAAGTTCATCTGGTTGCCCGGTACATCGAGCGGCCGCGGATTGATCAGCACGGCTGCCTCTTCTGCAAGTTGTAGGAGTGTAGCCTCGTTCACTCGGCCTCGATATTCCACGCCAGGCGTGTTCTCCAGCCTTTTCCTCATCGCCGGCCACTGGCTCCAGCCCGTAACGACCAGCGTCGCGTTCGGGACTCGCAGTCTCTCGAATGCGTTAAGGAGTTGATGGATACCGCCCCACTGGTCGAGTGCACCCGTGTAGAGCAACCTCGGCTTCACCGAGCGATGAATCGGGAACCCCTTGCTGGCCTCCGTTACTCCCCCGTCGAGATGCAAAGACGGTGAACCCGAGTGTTGGCTGTGAGCCCACCAACTCAGATAGACCGCACCGGCGGTCCCGCGCAGCAAGGCATCTTCGCCGGACCAGACGTTGCCGACGAGTTTGTGGTCGAGAATGACGGGTATCCAAGGTGCCCGCGTGCCGAAAGACCTCGCGATCGCCTCGCGGACGTGATCATCGGCGTTGTACGAAACGATCACCGGCCTGCCCCGGCCTCGCGAATGAAGCCGCGACAGCGCGGACGCATAGTTTCTCGCGAGCGAACCGGAACGGAGTCCGCGAAGATTGGTGTAAGGAACGAGTGTTTGGCAAAAGGCTCCGTCCAGTTCCGCCTCCGATCCCGGCCGCATTTGACCGTAAGGCCATGTCCTTTCCGGGCAGTGTCCCACAATCTGGAGGTCAGGAACGATTGCCCTGAGTCCTCCGAGCAGTCCCCGTTGCCAACGTTGGGCTGCAGGCGATACCGCGAATCGGGAGAGAATGACGTCTGGCTTGAGGCAGGCGCCGATCCACACCAGGGTCTCAGGCGCAGATCCGGTCGCCGCCCCCGAAGATCCGTCATGCAGCGGTGAAACGACCATCATGCGTTCCGCGGGGTGGCCCGCCTACGAGCAACGTCGTCATATACCGCGGCGACTGCATCGACGTGGGTGGTGATCGAGAATCGGTCGCCGATGCTCTGCCTCGCCGCGGCGCCCAAGTCGCGGGCCCAGGCAGGCCGACTGCACAATTCCTCGATCGCAGCGGCCAGTGCGGCGGCATCTCCCGCGGGGCAAAGCAGCCCTGTGGCACGGTCGTCGATGATCTCCGTCACCCCAGGTAGCCTCGAGGCAATCGTCGGCACGCCAACCGCCGCCGCCTCGATCACGGGTCGGGCGAAGTGCGGCCGTATGGCAGGAAAGACGAGCACGTCCGCCAGGCTGAGGTAGCGCTCGATATTCAGGCAGAAGGGGAGCCGCCGCACCCGTTCGGCGAATCCCGGTTTCGAGAGTTGGGCCTCCCACCTCTGGTGGGGCAGGGGCAGCCCTACACGCGGCGCGAGCCAGCGGGCCGCTTTCGACAGCGGCGACGCGGGTGGCGCGGCCCCCGCGTTGGTCATCAACAGGAACGTCTCGGCGTGCCTCGTGAACACCGCTGGCAGAGCCCGGAGAAGCACATCGATCCCTTTTATCTCGGCCAATCCGCCGACATAGCAGATCAAGAAGGCGTCACGCGGGATACCGAGCCCTTCACGGGTCGGCGCATCAGCAGGCTTAGGCTCACCAAGGCTGCGGTTTGGGACGCAGTTGTAAATCACCCGGCCACGCTCATCGTGCACCCATGCGGTTCGATCTGCTTGTGAGATGAATATCAATTCGTCGGGGAGTGTCTTCATGTCATGTGCCAGCAGGCCCGTTCGAATCCCGAACAGGCCGTGCACTGGAGACTCACGGACGTGCCACACGAACGGCATGCCAAGGGCATGAAGGGCCCGGGCCGCGTACGAGAGCACGGCCGAATTGAGATGTACGATATCCGGATTGACGCTATGGACGAGTCGCCGCAAGGCCGAGACGCCGTCGGACTTCCGCAGGTGGTTGGACACGGCCCAGGCGAGGGTGCGCGGTTTTCGCAAAGTGGCCCAGCCAGCGGTCGTGTGTTGGAAGGTGGGCAGTTGATGCAGGTCATGGACGGCCACCCCGTCAGCTGCGTAGAGAGCCCCGAGATCACCAGTCGGGTGCAACAGGGCGACATGCAGTTCGTATCCGCGCTCCGCCAGCGAGGCCATGAGGTATCGCAGGCTGACTGCCGATCCCCCCAGGCCCGAAGCATGCTGCACAAAAAGAATGCGGCGTGGGGAACGCACGTCATCATCATCCTGCGGCCGAAAGTGGATGCGGCAGCAGCGCCGGTCGATTGGCCTGGGCACGGTGCCGAAGGTAGAACCCGGACACGATGCCCGCAGGAAGATAGAACCATGTTCCACCTTCCTGATGAATGAAATATTGACCGGAAAATCCCCCCACGATCGCGGTAATGAGCACACCAAACGCCATGATCTCGATGTCGGCGGGCATCTTCTCGCCGAGAGCCTTCAGGCAGTCCCAGCAGAACAGGAAGATGAAGCAGCAGAGAACACCGCCGGGAACCAGGCCCATGTAGTAGAGAACCTCGAGGTAGGCGTTGTGCAGGCCGATCTTCACGTTGTATGCCCGGCCTTTGTAGAGCATTTCGATCGACTGGCCACCGGGCACGAAGAGGATGTCCGCCACGGGCCGCGAGGCGAAGGCAGTCATCGCCTGACTCCAAATCAAGCCCCGGTCTTCGACCATTTTCCACCACATGTACTTGGAGAGAGACTGCTCGCGGGTCACCTCCTCCGCCTCCATCGTGTCCTTGTTCAAGGTCACGTAGGCGGTCGTCATGATCATCGCGGTCGCCACGATCACGACCAGCGGTCTGCGGAGGATTCGGCCGATACCCAGGACTTGCCTGGTCGCGAAAATCGCAGTCAGTGCACCCGAAATCCAAAGCAAGAGCAATGTCCCGGTGCTCCACGGGCCGAGCACGCACCGCCAACATGAGATGGCAAACGTGACCGCCGCAACGACTCCAGCCGGGGAAAACGGCCGCGTGACGAGAATGTAGGTTGCGGCCGCCGAAACGAACGGCGCAAGCGTCCAGATCAATCGATGGTCGAGGTAACCGAGTGATGATAGGCCGTAGAAAATTAGGCCGGCCGGCAAAAAGAAGCCGGACAACAGCTTCACGCTCGGCCCGTAGGTGTGCGCGAGAATCACGCCGTAGAAAAAACCACCCGCTGTCAACGTCGCGCGGAATGGGCTCGACCATCCCCGCTCTCCGGCGACGGCACCCCGATACGCCGCGATCAACGTGAACACGATGAGCAGCACCAACACAGCAAACCGTCGGTCTATTAGGGGCTTGCCCGGGAGTTGTGGATAAGCGCCACGAAAGACCATATACCGCAGGATCATCAAAGACACACCGAAGATGTACGCATATCCCTCGAGGCCCGTTGCGCTATCGGTATACATTCCGCGCACGGATGCGCCCTGAAAACTCTGCCACGAGAGCGAGGTCAGAAGCAGCGGGGTGAGGCTGTCAAATCGTGCAGACCATATGATCGGCGTCTGCACGACGGCCCGCGCCAGCAGGCCGATGTTTGGGGAAATGACGTGGAGCGGCAGAACTGCAATTGCCAGGAATGACTGCCATATCGTGGTGGCCGAGTAGAGCCCGGGCCGTCTGGCCGCCATTGCCGGCGGCGGATGCTCGGTGATGGCGGCGAAAATTTCTACGGTGGCCATGGTGGCTGCCTTTAGGTCGTCGCGGGCTGCGTCATCCGCTCGAGCAATAGTTCCAGCCTGCGACTGTACGCCGGAAACGAGAACTGCTCGACGACAAACTCCCGCCCCCGGCGCCCCATGGCATCCCGATCATCCGCTGAAAGTCTGAAGATCGTGCCGATTCCATCGGCTATCGTCGCAGCGGAAGTCGGATCCACGAGGATCCCTGTTCGACTATTCTGGATGGTTTCAGGGCAGCCACCATGTGTGCTCGTGAGCACCGGTCGGCCGCATGCCGCGGCCTCGATATTCACGACGCCGAAGCCTTCGCCCCATACGTCGTTTCCGATGCTGACGACGCGGCTTGGAAAGACGAAAAGATCAGCCGTCGCGAGTTGGCGCACGAGCTCCGCACGCGACAACTTCCCTGGAAATCGCACCTGGTCGGCGATACCCAATCGGCTGGCGAGTTGCTGGAGGACAGGCAGTCGCGGCCCGCCGCCGCCAATCGTGAGCGTCATGGGCAGGGAAGGCTCTCGTTTGCGGAGCAGCGCCAGGGCTTCGAGCACGAGATCATAGCCCTTGTGTTGCGTGTCTTGGTCATGCCGTCCCACGGTGAATAGCGACCATCGATTCACGCCAGCCGCATCTGGCAAGGGGTGGAAGACGTCGGTATCGACCGGATTCGGGATCACCATCGGCCGGTGACGTTCGCCAATCGCGTCCACAACCGTGTCGCTTGTGTGCTTGCTCACTGCGACAAGCAAGTCGGCCTGCCGCAACGCCGGGCCATACGTGCTCGCAAATGCTCCCCAGACCTCGCGGCCGTGGAGCCAGGCGACGACGCCGGGCCGCAACGAACCAGACGGCAGGCATCGCTGCACGAACGGCAGGAGATGACAGTGGCAGACGATCACCACGTCGCACCACTCGAGCATGCGTCGCAGTCTGCCGCCGCTTGTCAGACTCTGCCAGCGAACGTGAAGGCTGTGCAACCAGCGGCTGCGAGGGGCCAGCCCGACCACCTTGTATCCATCCGCCTGCGAGGAATCGGGCATGTTCGCGGCTGCGCATTCCACGGTATGGCCAAGCTTCGCCAGGGCCTTCGCAAGCCCCGCAGAAACAATTTCCAGGCCACCCGCTGCATCGAAACGAAAACCAACAAGTAGGACTTTCATGACTCCACCGAATATGGCCGCACTTTGCGAGCCAACGCCAGCCCCTTTTTGATGCCGCGGTGATAAGCCCTGTCAAACCGTCTCTCAATAGCGGGTTGCAACAGCGATCGCACTGACCTGACCAGTCGTCGTAGTAAACCATCACGCGGGGCAGGTACGCCCCGAATCGCCTTCAACAATGCATTTGACGCGACGGCCGATTCAACCAAGTCGAGAAAATAGACTTCATTGAGTCGCTCTTTCGGAATAACATGAGTTAATTCAAGATTTGGGAAACGGCCAATTCCCAAGCCTATGTCTATCGCGGTGTAGGCGAGATCGATGTCTTCGCACCGCGAGAGCGTTGAACCTGTCGGCCCAAGCGATTGCCTTACGACGTCCTGCTGCAACTTTGCTGCGTACGCGGTGGTGACGATCTTGCGAATACACAGTCCGGCCCCGATGGGCGTTGCCTGCGGCCGAAAATATTCATTCGTCCATACCGGTCTTGGACAATCATCCGCACGAACTGCAATATAATCGAGTCGACTCAAGGCCCAGCTTGGCGGAGGCGACTCGAACTCTCCCTCTGCCACGCCGCCCCACGCCCCAAGAAACGGATATTTCTTTTCTATGGCGAGGGCATCGGAAACATAGTTTGGGCACAAGAGATTGTCGTCATCGACAGTGATGATTAAAGGCGATCGGGCCTCCGCAAAACCCAGAAGCGTCGCATGGGTTTTGCCCACTCTCGGCTCCGAGAGCACACGGGCGTTTGGGTGCCACGATAGATCCAGTTTTCCCGCAAGGGGTTCCCGAGAGCAATTGTCGATGATCAGGAGTTCCCAACTGTTGGCTGGCTCCGCCTGCGCCTTCAGGGCGGCCAAGGCCCGCGCAAAAGTCTGCATCCGCGGGTTGTGCGTGCAAATTAAAATGGTCGCAAGGTAATTCATACGGGTGCAGTTTTGAGCCCGCCGACAGGAATCGCCGTGATGGCCGGACGGGCTCGGTTAACCATCTGTTGCGAGCGATTTAATACGTTCCATGGCTCGCTTTGCTCCTCGTCGAGAGGCACGTCGAAAGGCCCGATCAGTCACGCTGAGTCGCGCATCGCTGGCCAACTGTAGAAGTTCCCGCGCGGCCAACTCGAACCGACAAGTCAGCGCCTTCAACAAGATGCTCGCCATCGAAGGGTCGGAATAGTCTGCGCTGCTGACACGGCCATGCACTGCAGCAAATAGGATTCGCGAGTAGGCGTGCCCCTCGGCCAATTGCAATAGATACGATTCCTTTATGCGACGAACGGGTATGAGGTGGACAAGTTTCAATTCGGGAAATATTCCGTACCCCAATCCATTCCGGCAAGAGATCCATGAGAACTCGTCATCGCCACATGAGTTTAATTCGTTCCCTTTTCTGTCAAAATCGCGCTTCGTTTGGTTCGCGTCGACCTCCGCCGCGACTGCATCGGCAATCTTCCGAGTAACCACCATCCCGGCCCCCCAGGGGAGCCGACGGTCTTTAGGATCATTGGACCAATAGCTGGACGACTCGGTCCGGAGAGCGAGCATGGGAAGATACGGGTTGAGATGCGATTGAGGCGTTTCCTCGTATTCCGGCACGATCTGGCCGGCGCCGAGGCAGCCAAGCATGGGCATGGCAGTGACCAAACGCAGCGCCTCCTCGAGGTAATTGGGCTCGAGAACGTTGTCATCGTCCACAAACACCAGCACATCGCTGGTTGTCTCCCGAATCGCGCGGAGACGTGCGCTCGTGAGCCCCAGTGCTGATTCACGTACAATTCGTGATGCGGGATGCCAGTCGGTGGCCGCGAAGTCTTCAACGGCGGGAGAACTACAGTTGTCGACGATTATCAGCGTCCAATCTTCGGCAGGCAGTGTTTGCCGTTGCAGTCCGGCAAGCGTTCGCTTGAGGTAGTCGGCACGCGGATTGTGCGTGCAGATGACGACCGCAACGGAATGCTGGGAAGCAGCCAGTGAACTCATGAAGAAATAGTGGGACTCGGGCTGTCTAGTGGCTCAGGTGAACAAACGTCTTGCAAGCTGGAGAACTCGTCTCCTGAGCCGCCACGTCGTCGGCACGTGCCGACGCACGAAGGCGAGATTACAGGTGACGGCCTCATCGTCGCTCTTACTGCGAAAGTAGTCCAGTTGATCCATCGCTTGTCGACAAAGGGCGGCCGTCGCCACCTCCCGGTCGAATGAAGGGTATCGCGATGCGAAGAGGTCCAATCGCCGCTTCAGATCGCGGAGGTTGTCAGCGCTTCGCGCGAAGGCCCCTGAGTGATTGTTGGGGTAAAAGCGATAGGCAGAAAGAACGTCCGGCAGCACGACGCCACCAGCTAATCCAACGACGCGGGCCCACATCTCGACGTCGATGCAGTGGGAAATGCCAGGTGTAAATCCACCATGCGACTCATAGAACCAGCGCCGCACCGCCACCCCCGGGCACTGAATCGGCGTCCGGTAGTAAAACGGAGCCACGTCCCTGCCTGCAGCCTCGAGCGACGGCAGTCGCTCGGTCACACCGAGCACAATCCCGGATTCGTCAATAAAGAGAGCGCGGCATGCGACGAGTCCGACTTCCGGGAAGCGATCAGCGGCTTTGGAAAGGGCGTCATAAAAGCCCGGCAGCACGAAATCGTCGTCGTGCAAGATGTGCACGAGATGTCCACGGGCATGCGCGATACAGGCATTCCAATTGTCGCAAATGGAAACGTGTTGCGGCTGGCGCACGATTTCGATGCGACCGCCTTCCCACCCGGCGAGAAAGGCCGCCCAGTCGATTGGCTGTGTCGAGTTGTCGACGACGCAGATCTGCATCGCGCCGGCAGGGATGCCCTGCGACACCACACTGTCGATCGTCTGACGGAGGAACGTCGTGCGGTTGCAGACGGGAATCATGACCGACCACGATGGACGGACGATCCCTTCTGGCAAGGCCGGAATCGGCGGTGCTTCGGCGTGGATCGTCATATGTCACTCGTGCCGAACGACCTCGCTACCTGCCGCCCCCGGAGCACACAATCGTCCGTCCAGAAATATTTCCACTGCGCGAATCGTCCGGCCATCACGAGCCGCCCGCCGGGCGGTTGCGGATCGGAGGGCCAGTCGGTGGCCGCTTCCAAGTCATCCGGCTCTCTTGCGAGCCCGAACTTTGAAAGCCAGCCGAAGATGTGATCGAGGGCCTCCCGTCGACCATGCGTAAACATCACGTTGGCATAAGGGCACCATCGCGAGCCGACGGTGACGCGGCCGGCGGCGAGGTCGCCTGGATCCACGAATCCCAAGGTCACCAACTCGGTCGCGACACGCGCGGCGATCTCCGCGGGACTCGCCAGCAGCGGCCGGCGTCGGCTGAAGTACACTTCGACTTGGACGCCGGTTTTGCCAGCCGGCGCATTTCCGGGGGCGAGCGCCTCGACGCAGTGAATGCGGGTGCTGAGCAGGTCCTCGTCGTACACGTAAAACCAGCGGTAGTCCGAGTGCATGATCTTGGGGGCGAAGACGTCCACCAACAGGAGTTGGGAGCATTCGAGACCGTTGGCGGCGGCCCGCACGGAGTCGGGCGCGTCGTGGCACAGACCCACGAACTCAGGGAGTGGAATCGTCGACACAAGGCGGTTGAAAGACAGCACGCCTTCATCACGGAGGGTGACGCGACCGGCACGGAGATCGATCGCGGTCGCCTCGCAGCCGAATCGCACATTGGCACCTTCGGCAAAGCGGTCGAAGAACCGCTGATAGCCCCCGGTCACGGGATACCTTCCGGACGTGATGTAGTACCCCGAGTTGCGGCTGCCGGCGACCAGGGCGGCGTCGATTTCGGAGACGCTAGGCGTGTGCATTCGCGGCCCCAGCCAGTCGGTGGTCATGTCCGCCGGGTCGACCGTCCAGTACTTTCGGGTGTAGGCGGCGGGTAGCGTGGCCGCGAAGGTCGCGCCAAAGGAGCGGGACAGCCACTCGCCGTAATCGCGAGGGGGCATCGTTTTTGCACCATCGGCTTCCCGGCGGACTGCGGCGGCCCGCATGTCGGCGGCGCACCGCGATCGCAGCGGCTCCGGCAGTTGCCAAAGATGGACCTGGGCCGGGTGGTCTACGATGCATCCCCGATGGAAGTTGGCGACGTTGATCGGGAACTCATGGTACGCATCCCGCACGTTTTCCGCGAAGAGATTCCTTACATAGTCATGTTTCGTGAACGACACATGCGGACCGTGGTCCAGCGTGTAGCCTTCCTTCCGCACCGACCGGGCATGGCCGCCGATAGCGTCGCTCTTCTCGACGATCACGACATCGCGGTGGCCGCAATGCCAGGAAACCGACAGGCCGGCCAGCCCCGCTCCGAGAATGAGAATCAAAGCGTCAACTCCGGCACGTATCGCATGACCTCACCAGCGCGGTACGGAATCGCCCCGGGCAGCAGCCGCCCCTTCGCCCCCCACTCCTTCCACCAGTGCTCGGCGAACGCGAGCACGGTGGTGGGCCGTCCGCTGCCCACGTTGTGCACCTCGGGACGGCCCGGTTGCAGCCGCCGGTTGACGCAGACGTCGAGAAACGTCTTGGCCACTTCGGCCACGGGCATGAAGTCTCGAACCTGCTCACCGAGCGTCATCGGATAGTCCGCCCCCGATAAGGCTGCAGCGCGGAGCGACGGCCACAGTCTACCGGCCTCCTCGCCCTCGCCAAACACATGAAAGGGCCGCAGAACGATGCATTCCGTGAGGGTGTGATGAGACAACGCAAGAGCAGCCAATGTTCCGGCAGCCTTCGACGCATGATATGGCCCAGTGGGTTCCAGAGGTGCGGTTGGGGGAATCGCGTCGTAGCGATTCCCGCTTGCCCCATACTCGAAGCAACTGCCGCAGACGATCAGCCGTCGCACCCCGCCACACAGAGCGGCGTCCCAGAACGCCATTGAATCCATGACATTGGTGCCGAAGCATCCAGACCAGTTTAGGATCGGATGCGAAACGCCCGCGGCGGCGAAGTGCACGACCGAGTCTATGTTTCGGCAATCGTCGGCACCGACCGCGGCGAGTGGCTTCTCCAACCACGACACTTGTTCCGAGACCCGGACTCTCGGCCGTGAGCCCGGCCTGCGGAGCGCGACTACGTCGTGTCCCGCGGCGCTGGCAACGTTCGTGAAGTGCGAGCCGATAAAGCCCGTCGCGCCAGTAACCAGGATTCGCATCGTGCGGTTAGAATTCGTACGGCGGCTTAGGAATTGCGGGTGAAAAACGATTCGATCCGACTCGCAGTGAACTCGAGCATCTCGTCCGTCAGTCCCGGATAGACGCCGATGAACAGCGTCTGGTTCATGATCGTGTCGGTGCCCGAGAGATCGCCGTGCACGCGACGGGGCACGTTCGCAAATCCCGGCTGCTTGAGAATGTTGCCGCCGAAAACGAGCCTCGTCTCGATGTTCGCCTCCTCCAGCCACTGAATGAACTGCCGACGGTCGACGTGCGGACGCAACGTCATCGGAAACCCAAACCACGAGGGTTGCGCCTTCGCGGGCCATCGCGGAAGGACGATGTGTTGCTCCAAGGGCCGCAGCCTCTCGAGATAGAAGGCGGCATTGCGGCGGCGGGCTGCGATGAACCGTGGGAGCTTCTCGAACTGGGCACATCCGAGCGCGGCCTGCATCTCGCTCACCTTCAGGTTGTAGCCGAGGTTGGAGTAGATGTATTTGTGGTCGTAGCCATAGGGTAGCTGCCCGAGTTGCCACTCAAAACGCATGCCGCAGGTGTTGTTCACGCCAGGTTCGCACCAGCAGTCACGGCCCCAGTCGCGGAGCGAGAGGCAGGTGCGGCGAATGCCGTTGTCGTTGACTACGACCATGCCCCCTTCGCCCATCGTCATGTGATGCGCTGGATAGAAGGAGATCGAAGACATCGATCCGAACGTGCCGACGAGCTTTCCATCCCACGTCGCACCGAGCGCGTCACATCCGTCCTCCAGCACCCACAGGTCGTGCCGCTTGGCAATGTCCATGATCGCGTCCATGTCGCAAGGAATGCCCACCGTGTGAGGCACGAAGATGCACCGGGTCTTGGGGCCGATCGCAGCCTCGAGTTGCGACACGTCGACGTCGTACTCGCCCGGCTGACAATCCACGAACACCGGCACGAGCCCATGTTGCACGATCGGCGTGAGGGTCGTGGGAAACGTGACGGCAGGTGTGAGAACCTCGTCCCCGGGCTCCAGGCGGCCCTTGACCTGCGGACTGCAGAGCGTGGCGATCATCAGCAGGTTCGCCGACGATCCCGAATTGACGAGAAATGCGGCGTGAGAGGCGAAGAAAGTCTTCATCGTCTCCTCGAACTTCCGCGCAAACGGCCCGGCTGTCAGCCAGTATTGGAGGATGCTCTCGACGCCTTGCTTCATCTCCTCGCTGTCGTAGACGCGGCCGGCGTAGGAGACCTTCGTCTTGCCAGGCACGAACGGCTTTCGCTGATGGGCCACCGCATGGTGTTCCTCCACGAGCCGAAAAATCTCCGCCTCGATCTCTTCCTTGGTGCGGGTTGGCCGAGGGGATGCCACGCTCATGTCGTCGCCTTTCGTGCCGTGGGCTGGTCGGTCGCGGGGGTATAGCCCACCGCGATGTGACGCGCCCTGGGGAAAATACCCGGTGCGAACATGCGCCGGGCATCGAGAAACACCTTGGATTCGAGAAGTGTCGGGGTCGTGGCCAGGGCCTCGTACTCGGGCCACCGCGTCGCAAGAACGACACCGTCGGCGACCGAGATCGCCGCCTGCCAGTCATCAACGAGTTCGACAACGCCGGGCCCCAAGGCCGCGACGGCATTCGCCGCGGCAATCGGGTCGTGGGCCAGCACCCGGACGCCGAGGTCGGCAAGATAGCGGGCCATCACCAGCGATGCCGACTCGCGGACATCGTCCGTTCCGGGTTTGAAGGCAAGGCCGAGAAGCAGCACGCTGCGGCCACGCGGGTCTTCCCCGAACGCAGCAAGAAACGGACGCAGCACCGAGACAGGCTGCGCCGCGTTGACGTCGAGCACGGCCTGGAGAACTCGGGGTTCGATCCCGGCCGAGGACGCCAGCGTACGCATGGCCTCGACATCCTTCGGGAAACAACTGCCGCCGAACCCGCAGCCCGGCACGAGATAGGAAAGGATCGCCGGGTTCGCCCGGCGGCCTTCGGCCTGCGGAGGGTTCCACCGCTTGTCTGCGGCAACACCGCGGACCACGTGCATGAAGTCGATGCCGCCGACTGCGGCAGCTACGTTCGCCAGTTCATTCACCGCCGATATCTGCAGGGCGAGCATGCAGTTGTTGGCGTACTTGATCATCTCAGCCGTCCTGCTGTTGACCGCGATCTTTTCGCAGTTCCAAGGGGCGTACATGCGACGCAGGAGGTCGAGTGTGCCGTCATCTTCGTGACCGAACACGATCCGGTCGGGATGCATGAAATCTTCGACGGCCTCTCCTTCGCGAAGGAACTCCGGATTCATGCCGAGCCCAAATTGTCCCGCTGAGACGCGGCGGCCCGATTCGGCCTCGAGCACTTCCCGAACGACCGTGTCGGTGGTGCCCGGCACGACGGTGCTTTTCACCACCACCGCAGCGAAACGCTCCCGATCGCGCAGCCATCGGCCTACCATTGCTGCGGCGGAGCGAATCTGCCCCAGATCGATCGCACCATCGTGCGATGGCGTGCCGACGCACAAAAGGACCAAGTCCGCATCACCAATCGCCTCGTGGCAGGCTGCCGCCGCCACGAGCCGGCCACGGCTGACGACGTCAGCCAGCAGCTGCGAAAGACCCGCCTCGTGGATCGGGGGGATGCCGCGGTTGATCGTCGCGACCACGTCGGGCCGCAGGTCGAGCACCCGCACCGCATGGCCCTTGGCAGCCAGGCACGTCCCGCTCACCAGGCCGACGTAGCCCGTGCCGACGACACTAATGGAAAGAGGCTCAGCCATTGGGGGCACTTCCCCCCGCGGAGGAATGTCTGGATAGGTAATATTCAAGCATTCGGCTCAACCCCTCCTGCAGGCTCACGCGAGGCTCGTAGCCCAGCAACCGCCGCGACTTCGCAAGGTCCGGACAACGGCGCTGCGGGTTGTCACGAAGGTATTGCGGGTCGTCGCTCACCTGCTTCGTTACGCGAACCTGGCGGCCTGAGACGCGGATGACCATCCCGGCGAGATTCTCCATCGAGATTTCCGGCGCGTCGGTGCCAATGTTGAACGCCTCGCCGTCGTGTGTTGACAGCAGCGCCAGCAAATATCCGGTGATCGCGTCGGAGATATAGCAGAAGGTTCGCGTGGCCCGGCCATCCGAAAGCAGGACGATGTCGCGGTCAGCCAGCACGTCGCGGAAGAAGTCCGGCAGCACGCGGCGGTCGTCGATCGCGAGGCCCGGGCCGTAGTTGTTGAACGGACGGACTACCTTGACCGGCAGACCGTGCACTTGGTGAAACATGACGCACATTGTTTCGCCGTACCGCTTTGATTCGTCGTAGCACGCCCGGGGGCCGGTGCAACTGACGAAGCCGCGGTAGTCCTCGGCAGTCGGAATGTTCGCCGAGTCGGGGTCACCGTAGATCTCGCTGCTCGAGAAAAAAAGAAAACTCTCCGGCCGGTGTCGGACGGCGTGATCGAGAAGATTCCGCAGGCCCACGACGTTGGCGTCCATGGTCTCGATTGGGTGTCGGCGGTAGTAGATGGGGGACGCGATCGACGCAGCGTGGATGATGAAGTCCGAGCGAGGGAGTTCTCGGGCGGTCACGATATCGACGGTGCGGATGTCGATGTCGTCACGGCCCTGCAAGGCATGCAGCCAGCCGGGAACGCCCCGGAGGTAGTTGTCGAGGGCGAGGAGACGACAGGGGGCCGACAGTGCACCCGTGTCGTTGAGCCGCGCGAAGAAATGGACGAACTGCGATCCGAGAAATCCGGCGGCGCCGGTGAGCAAAACGGTCTTGCCTGCAAACCGTCGAATCCCTTTCCCCAGACCCGCGATGATGGCGTCGGCGTCGCGGGCGAAGAGCGGGGCAATCGGTGGGGTTCCTGTCTTCATCTCACCACACCTTCCACGGGGCCGCGTCGTGGGCCCACATGCTGTTGAGGAGCATGAACTCTTGGTACGTGTCCATCGGCTGCCAGAACCCGTCGTGCCGATATACGGCGAGTTGCTTCGCCTTGACGAGCGCGTCCATCGGCCCCCGTTCGAGCATCATTCCGGGGTCGGCGGGTAGATAGCCAAAAAGTCGGCGGTCGCAGACCATGAAGCCTCCATTGATGTAGCCCCCCTCGGACTGGGGCTTTTCGTTGAAGTGCGTCACGGACGCATCGGCACCGATGCCGAGTTCGCCGAACCGGCCGGGCGGATGCACGCCCGTCAACGTGCAGACACGGCCCTGTTGGCGGTGGAAGGCGACGGACTTCGTGACGTCTATGTCGCCGACGCCGTCGCCATACGTCAGGAGAAACGTGTCGTCAGTTCCGAGATACTTTTCGATCAGCCTGACGCGATAGGCTGTCATGCTGTCCTCGCCGGTCTCCGCCAACGTCACGCTCCATTCGAGCTCGGCGGGATGATCGTGAAAGGTGACTGACTTGTCGCGGCCCAACTGCATCGTCACGTCGCTGATGGCCCACAGGTAGTTGCGGAAAAAGTCCTTGATCATCTCGCCTTTGTAGCCAAGGCAGAGGATGAACTCCCTATGCCCGTGATGGGCATAGATTTTCATGATGTGCCACAGGATCGGCATGCCGCCGATCGGCACCATGGGCTTGGGACGATACTCCGTCTCCTCGCGGAGTCGCGTGCCCTTTCCGCCGCAGAGAATGACTACCTTCATGCTACGCCGGCACCTTGTCGTCGAGGGTTTCTAGTCGCGTGTTGGAGAAGTGGATTGAGCCCCATGTCCGGAGCCACGATGCGAGTGGCCCGAATTCGTCCTGAGGGGCCACTGCGAAAGACGGCGCCCCGATCACGATATCGTAATCATGACGAACCGCCCGCAAGCCACCGGTCCCGATGGAGAGCCCGAAGTAGTAATTGCCGGTAGCAAGACCGGTGGAATCTATTGTCAGTCGCAGCGACTTGTGTTCCCCGTCGGCGATGCTGAACGTGTCATTCGTAAAGAGCGTTCCGATGACTTCGCCATGATGACTGAAGATGCTGGCTCCAATCGAAAGGTTCTCGAAATCCCCGTCGGCTTCAATGGCCATGTCCACGGAGACCGGCCTGCCAAACTCAATCACGTCGATTTTCTCGGCCATGGCAAGTTGAGCGAAACGGATCCGCTCACCCTTGGCAGGCAAGCGAATCGACGGAATGTCGACCTCAGACGTGGAAGCCAGCGTCGCCACGTAGGCGTCTACGACCGCATTCACTGGCCCGGCCGTCTCGACGGTGCCTGCCTTCAAGAGAATTGCGTTGGTGCAAAGCGTACCGATCGCCCCCATGTTGTGGCTGACGAACAGCACGGTTCGGCCCGACCGCTCGGCCACGTCTTGCATCTTGCCCATGCATTTTTTTTGGAATGCCAGGTCGCCAACCGCGAGTACCTCGTCGACGATGAGGATCTCAGGCTCGAGGTGCGCCGCGACGGCGAATGCCAGTCGCACATACATCCCGCTGGAGTAGTGCTTGACGGGAGTGTCGAGAAACCTTTCCACCTCCGCAAAGGCCACGATCTCGTCGAACCTCGCGCGAATCTCACCCTTGGTCATGCCGAGGATGGCACCATTGAGAAAGATGTTCTCGCGGCCTGAAAGCTCCGGATGAAACCCGGTGCCGACTTCCAAGAGACTCGCCACGCGGCCCCTGAGTCGGATACGGCCGGACGTCGGCTCCGTGATCCGCGAAAGGACCTTCAGAAGCGTGGACTTGCCGGCGCCGTTACGACCGACGATGCCTACCACGTCTCCCCTTTGAATCTCAAAACTGACGTCGCGTAGCGCCCAGAAGTCTTCTTGCGTCGGCATGTGGGCATCCGGCTTGTCAACAGAGAACGCCCGCCGCACTTTTGCCGCGAGCGCATCACGCAGCGTCTGATAAGGGGCCTTCGCCTCGTGCCGCAGGCTGTATCGCTTGCCGAGATTCTCGACAGTGATGATCGGATCGCTCATGCGTCAGACGACATCCGCGAAACTGCGTTCAGTGCGGCGGAAAAAACGGACGCCGACGACGAGCAGGAAGATAGTGGTGGCGATCGAGATGGCGAGCGCGGTCCAGTGCAAGGCCGGCTCGACTCCAATGCACCATCGAAACCCGTCGATCACGCCCACCATCGGGTTCAGGGAATACAGCAGCCGGGCGATCGGGCCGAGCTTGTCCTCGATTACCGCCGACTTGAAGCCCACCGGAGATACGTACAGACCGAACTGCACGACGAACGGAATGACGAAGCGGAAATCACGGTACTTGACGTTGAGTGCCGTGGCGATCAGCCCGGGCCCGAGTGCGGCGACGAGGGCGAGGAGGATAAACAAGGGTAGTAATACGATCCGAATCGGCGGGATATAGCGATGCCATGCCATCACAAACCCGAGCAGGCTGAGCGTGATCGCGAAGTCAACGAGCGCCACGATCACCGAACTGGCCGGCAGGATCACCCGGGGAAAATACACCTTCGTGATCAGGTTTGCGTTGGAGACGAGGCTGCTGCTCGATTCCGCCAGTGCCGTCGCGAAGAATTGCCAGGGCAACATTCCGCCGAGGACCAGGATCGCGTACGGAACTCCGTCGGACGGCAGGCCTGCCACGCGGCTGAAAATCAGGACGAAGATCATCATCGTCAGGAGCGGCCGCAGCACGGCCCAGAGCACGCCGAATACGGTCTGCTTGTAACGCACCAGGAGGTCGCGCCAGGCCAGGAAGTAGAAGAGATCCCGGTAACGCCACAGGTCGCGCCAGTAATGGGCCTCGGACCGGCCAGCCTCGATGAGCATTTCAGTCATGGAAGGCGTTTCGGGCAAGGTTTGGACTCCGGGCTCGGGTTCAGGAGCGTGCAGGCCCGCGGACCTGTCGGCGAAAAGCCTCGGAATCGAATTAAAGATACCTTTCTTCTACTCAACCGATCCATGCGGCGACATCCGAGGCACGACGCGGCCCGGTACTCCATAGACAAGTGAGCCGGGAACCGCGTTCGCGAGGGCACAGGAGTTCGCGCTCACTTTGCTGCGGGCGCCGACGGTCTTTCCGGGGCCGATCGAGGCATGGAGCCCGAGGAACACGTCTTCCTGGATGTGTGCATTACCGCCCAGCGTGGCGTAGGGCGACAGCACCGCGAAATCACCCGCCGAGGCGTCGTGGCCGAGCGATGTGTGGTAGTTCATGATCACGAACCGGCCCACGCGGCAGGCGTCGCTGGCGATCGAATAGGGGCAGAGGATCGCGCCTGTGCCAATGCGAGCTGACGCCGCGACGATCGCCGTGGGATGCACGAGCGTGAGGAACGTGGCCCCAACGGCCAGGAGCGATTCCGCGACCTGCCGGCGAACATAGGGCACGCCAATGGCAAGCAGGAGATAGTCGCCCTGCACGCGGCGGTAGGCGTCGGGATGGCCGATGATCTCGGGGCAGCCGTCGAATCCATCGAGGACATGCTCATCGGAGGACAGAAACCCGACGATCCGCCCTGCATGATCGGGCCAGGTGTCGCGGGCCCACTGCAAAACCTCGCGGCCGAAGCCCCCCGCGCCGACGATCAGGATTCGCTGGCAATCCGCGGGGGGCGTGGGGCGATTCGTTGCCGGGCCGACGCGCTCACCAGGCCTGCAGGCGACAGCTGCCGACGGGCGGGGCGAATGGTGGTGGAGATCAGTCAAAAGAGGGGGCAGTGCGTCCTGCACTCCGTTCCCTTCGGTGGCAGGTAGGGAAGCGATTTCGCCGCTTTGTGGCTGTTCGCCGTCCCCGCCCGACAAGACTTAGTATACCGCAAGTTTTCGGGAATCCTTTGCGGGTGCGTGAGGATTTTGCGAGCGGCACGGGAAGGGGGAATAGGACGGTTCCGCGGGCGTTTCTCGCGGCGCCGGCGCGGATTCGCACGCTTGGAGGTGTCCGCCAGGGGGGCGGGGGGGAGCCGAAGCGGAGGCGTTGGCGGCCGGGGCGGCGGTGCTCGCCCTTGAAGCCCGGGGCGTGAGCCGAGCGGAATGCGGATCGTTTCAGGTGAAGCGACGCGTATTCGCTTGTATCTTGCCCGAGTCAGTGGCGAGCGGCCACAGTAAGCCTTCCGCCCGTGTGTCCCGGCGTAGCCGGAACACACGGACCACGGAGTCCGGCGACAGATCGATTTCCCTCCGGTCCTCC
>Ga0315901_10001199_pt1 | contig 37564 bp, 38 predicted proteins | sample LakEriMetagenome_10_FD_203761 | JGI IMG/M metagenome (GOLD analysis project Ga0315901, IMG submission 203761) | Freshwater fungal communities from buoy surface, Lake Erie, Ohio, United States - Buoy 2 MA116 | ecosystem: Environmental > Aquatic > Freshwater > Lake | place: USA: Lake Erie, Ohio...
TACCGGAGCAGACTGCAAGCGTTGCCGTCGCGAAAAAGTAAAGCTCTTCCTTAAGGGCGCAAAGTGCGATGGACCAAAGTGTCCGATCGAATCACGTCCCTATCCACCAGGACAACACGGCCGTGGTCGTGCCAAGGAATCTGAATACCTATTACAGATGCGCGAAAAGCAAAAGTGCGCACGTATTTACGGCGTTCTTGAAAAGCAATTCCGTGGTTACTACGAAGAAGCAAACCGTAAGCAAGGCAAGACTGGTGAAAACCTTCTTGTAATTCTTGAAACACGTCTAGATAACGTCGTCTTCCGCGCTGGCTTTGCAAAGAGCCGCGACATGGCACGTCAGCTAGTTCGTCACGGACACTTCTTGGTCAACGGTAAGAAGGTAAACATTCCTTCATACCGTGTTACAGCGATGGACATCATTGATGTTCTACCAAAGTCACTAGACCTAACCCCGTTCATTGTGGCTAGCGCCGAACTTGGCGAGAAGTCAGTTCCAGCCTGGATCGAAGTTGTTGGTTCGCAGATGCGCATCATCGTTCACTCCACTCCAGCTCGATCAATTATCGACACCCAAGTTGAAGAGCAGTTAATCGTCGAACTTTATTCCAAGTAATAACCAACCCGGTGATCAAATAGTGGATTACCAAGAGAAAGAGGAGCAACAGTGCTAATTGCACAACGTCCCACCCTCAGTGAAGAAGTAGTTTCCGAGCATCGCTCACGGTTCATCATTGAACCGCTAGAGCCAGGTTTCGGTTACACCCTAGGCAACAGCATGCGTCGTACGCTGCTTTCATCTATTCCAGGTGCAGCAGTTACCAGCATTCGCGTTGCAGGCGCCCTACATGAGTTCACCACTCTTGACGGCGTTAAGGAAGATCTCACAGATATCGTTCTTAACATTAAGAACCTTGTTCTTTCATCAGATAACGATGAGCCAAGCGTTCTATACATCCGCAAGACTGGTGCTGGTCCTGTAACTGGTGCCGACATTGCAGTTCCAACTGGCGTTGAAGTACATAACCCAGAGCTACACATTGCAACACTTAACGATAAAGCCAACCTCGAAATCGAACTTACAGTCGAGCGCGGTCGTGGTTATGTAACTGCAGTTCAGAACAAGCAAGCTGGTGCTGAGATTGGCCGTATTCCGGTTGACTCCATCTACTCACCTGTTTTGAAAGTTACTTACAAAGTTGAAGCTACTCGTGTTGAGCAGCGCACCGACTTCGATCGTTTAGTAATCGATGTTGAAGCAAAGCCATCAATGAAGCCACGCGATGCTGTTGCATCAGCTGGTAAAACTTTGGTTGAGCTATTCGGTCTTGCTCGCGAATTAAATCTAGATGCTGAAGGAATCGAAATGGGGCCATCTGTTATGGATGCAGCTCTTGCCGCTGACTTAGCACTTCCAATCGAAGATCTAGATCTAACAGTTCGCTCATACAACTGCTTGAAGCGCGAAGGCATTCATACAGTTGGTGAACTAGTAAATCGCTCAGAAGCAGATCTACTAGATATCCGTAACTTTGGTTCAAAGTCCATCGATGAGGTCAAGGCAAAGCTGGTCTCAATGGGAATGTCACTTAAGGACAGCCCAGCTGGTTTCGATCCAACTAAGCACCAGAACTACAACGCAGCTGTTGACGATGATTTCGTTGAAGCAGATCAGGCCTAGGAGAAAAAATGCCAAAACCAACTAAAGGTCCTCGCCTGGGCAGTGGCCCATCACACGAGCGCCATATTCTAGGAACTCTTGCAGAGCAACTATTTGAGCACGGCAAGATCACTACAACTGAAGCAAAGGCAAAGCGTCTTCGTCCATTGGCCGAGAAGCTAATCACTTTTGCAAAGAAGGGTGACCTCGATGCTCGTCGTCGCGTTCTAGCAACTATTGCTAACAAGGGCGTTGTTCATCATCTCTTCACTGAAATTGGTCCTCGTTTTGCTACCCGCAATGGTGGCTACACACGTATCACCAAAGTCGGTCCACGTAAGGGTGACAATGCACCTATGGCAGTCATCGAAGTATTAACTGAGAAGGATAACTAAGCCCTAAAAACTTAGTTACTTACTCAAATGTCGGAACCCACTCTCTTTCCCGAGAGTGGGTTTCTTCGTTTAAAGATCAAACTCGCTTACGACGGCACAAACTTTTCGGGCTGGGCAAAACAACCAGATCGCCGCACTGTGCAAGAAGAATTTGAGAAAGCATTTTCAACGGTCTCGCGCCATCAATGCGAAACAATTGTGGCTGGACGTACCGATGCCGGCGTTCATGCAACTGCGCAGATAATTCACGTCGATGTTCCAGAAGGCACTGATCAAATTGATCTGGCATATCGGCTAAATCGTTTGCTTGATACTGATCTGAGAGTTTTGGAAATCGAAGTCGCTCCCGAAGGTTTCCATGCCAGATTTTCAGCGTTACGACGTCATTACAAATACCAAATTGTTGATGGCAATAAGGCAATTAATCCGCTTGATCGCTATGACCGAGCCAGTTGGTATCGACCGCTAGATCTTGGTCGCATGAATGAGGCAAGTGCGTTGCTATTGGGCGAACATGACTTCGCCGCATTTTGTAAGTATCGCGAAGGCGCAACGACTATTCGCACCCTTGAGACTTTTCATTGGGAACGCAAAGAAGATGGCTTACTCGTAGCCCTAGTTGTGGCCGATGCATTTTGTTATTCCATGGTTCGCAATTTAGTGGGCTCTGCCGTCTGTGTTGCCGAAGGTCGCTTTGAACCAAGCTGGATTGCTGAAATGCTAGCTAATCGCCAACGCATCTCTGATTCAATGGTTTTTCCACCAGAAGGCTTAACTCTGGTTCAAGTTGATTATCCAAATGATGCCCAGTTACTCACTCGTGCCGCGTTAACAATTGCGCGCCGTAACGAGGACTAACGTGGGCCACATTGATGTAAACGCTGTCGAATACTCGCTCTCTGACGGGCGAGTATTACTAAGTGATGTGAGTTTTCGCGTTGGCGATGGCGCAAAGGTGGCCTTGATCGGTGCAAATGGATCTGGAAAAACAACTTTAATTCGCATGATCTGCGGTGATATCTCACCTGACGCTGGCCAAGTAGCAATCTCTGGTGGCCTGGGCGTTATGCGCCAGTTCATTGGTTCTGTGCGCGATGAATCAACGGTACGTGATCTACTTATTTCAGTTTCGCCAAAACGAATTCAGGATGCTGCACAGCGCGTTAAAAAAACAGAAGAGTTAATGAATACCAGCAATACTGAAAAAGATCAGATGGCATATGCCCAAGCAATCATTGATTGGGGCGATGCCGGGGGATATGACTTCGAAGTTATTTGGGATGTTTGTTGCACTGAGGCACTTGGTAAATCATTTGATCAAGTTGCCGAACGTAAAGCAAATACCTTATCTGGGGGAGAGCAGAAGAAAGTTGTTCTGCGGGCATTGCTTGAAGGCCCCGATGAAGTTTTATTACTTGATGAGCCAGATAACTATTTAGATGTACCTTCAAAGCGTTGGCTCGAAGCAGTAATTACTGAAACTAAGAAAACTGTTCTGTTCATTAGCCACGATCGCGAGTTGCTCGATAACGTAGCAAATCGAATTGTGACCCTTGAGCAAGGCGTTAGCGGTAACACCACTTGGGTGCATGGTGGAAAGTTCTCTACTTGGCATGATGCGCGCGTTGCTCGCAATAAGCGCTTTGCTGAAGTCCTATTGCGCTGGCAACAAGAACATCAACGGCTAAAGGATTTGGTTCGCACACTTCAAGTGCAAGCCGCAAGTAGCCCTGATATGGCAAATAAATATCATGCGATGCAAACTCGTTTGCGTAAATTTGAAGAAGCTGGTGCGCCTGAAGCGCCACCACTTGAGCAAGATGTAAAAGTTGGATTACGTGGCGGTCGTACTGGTTTACGGGCACTTACCTTTGAGAACTTAGCGATTGAGAATTTAACTGAACCATTTAATTTTGAAATATTCTTCGGTGACCGCGTTGCGATCTTAGGAAAGAACGGCACCGGCAAGTCTCACTTCTTGCGCATGATTTCAGGCGATCAATCGGTTAAGTACACCGGTGAATGGAAACTCGGCGCACGTGTTGATGTCGGCTATTTCGCACAAACTCATGCGCATCCAGAATTTGAGAGCAAAACTCTGTTAGAAATTCTCTGGCAAGAACATTCGCTGCAGTTAGGACCGGCTAAGAGCGTGCTGCGAAAGTATGAAATTGATGGCCAAGCTGAACAAAAATTCTCATCACTTTCAGGCGGTCAACAAGCGCGCTTCCAAGTTCTATTGCTTGAGTTAATGGGCTCGACTGCGCTGCTACTTGATGAGCCAACTGACAACCTTGATTTAGCATCGGCGGAAAGTTTGGAAGCAGCTCTTAACCGATACGAAGGCACGGTCTTAGCTGTGACCCACGATCGCTGGTTTACTAGAGGCTTCACGAGATTCCTTATTTTTGGGGCTAATGGTCGGGTTTACGAGAGTCCTGAGCCAATTTTTGACCATTAGCTGACCACTAGTTCACGCTCATATATACGCTTAAATCCAATTTTGACCCTGAGCGAGCGTGACGGTAGCCTTACCCCTCTAGAACAAGCCCGCCGCGAGGTGGACTTACTACTAAAAACTAAGTCAGAACCAAAAGAAGGTAGGCAATAGCGTGCGTACATATAGTCCAAAGCCTGGCGATGTAGTGCGAAAGTGGCATGTCATCGACGCCCAAGATGTTGTATTGGGTCGCTTGGCAACTCATGCTGCTGCACTTCTACGCGGAAAGCACAAAGCAACATTCGCTCCACACATGGACATGGGTGACTTTGTAATTGTTATCAACGCGGAAAAGATTGCACTATCTGGTTCAAAGACCACACAAAAGTTTGCACATCACCACTCAGGTTTCCCAGGCGGTTTAACTTCAACTGTTTACGGCGACTTGATGGAGAAGCACCCAACTCGTGCAGTTGAAAAGGCGATCAAGGGAATGATTCCTAAGAACCGTCTTGGCCGCGATATTGCATCAAAGCTAAAAGTTTATGCGGGTCCAAATCACCCACATGCTGCACAAGCTCCAACTCCATATGTTTTCGAGCAAGTTTCACAGATCATTAAGTAATCGATAGAAAAAGGGAATAGAAAATACATGTCTGAAAATACAACTATCGAACTTGATGAAGCAGAAGAGCTAACTACTTATTCATCATCATCTCCAGCTGCAGCGACAAACCGCCCAGCAATTAAAGCTCCAGGTGGCGGCACAGGTCGTCGCAAGGAAGCTGTTGCTCGCGTTCGCTTAGTTCCTGGTTCAGGTAAGTGGGTCGTCAACGGAAAGACTCTTGAGAATTACTTCCCAAATAAAGTTCACCAACAATTAGTTTCAGAGCCATTCCGCACTGTTGGTGCTGAAAATGGTTACGACGTTGTTGCTCGCATCAACGGTGGTGGAGTTTCAGGTCAAGCTGGCGCACTTCGTCTTGGTGTTGCCCGCGCGCTAAACGAGATCGATGTTGAGGCTAACCGCCCAGCTCTTAAGAAGGCTGGCTTCCTTAAGCGCGATGCTCGTGTTATTGAACGCAAGAAGTACGGCCTAAAGAAGGCTCGTAAGCGTTCTCAATACAGCAAGCGCTAATACACTTTCACCGATTTACTCGGTAGCTATCTCGGCAGGAGGAGGACTTTTTGTCACTCTTTGGAACCGACGGCATTCGTGGTTTAGCAAACGTTGATCTAACTGCTGAATTAGCCCTTGATGTAGCTGTTGCAGCTGCACATATTCTCGTTGAAAACTCTAATGATCGTCCGCGTGCAATCGTGGGCCAAGATTCACGCGCATCTGGTGAATTTCTAGAAGCTGCTGTTGTTGCCGGTTTAACTAGCGCCGGTGTTGATGTTTATCGCGTTGGTGTTGTGCCAACTCCGGCCGTTGCCTATTTAGTTGCAAGTACTGGCGCTGATCTCGGCGTAATGATTAGCGCCTCACATAACCCAATGCCCGATAACGGCATTAAGTTATTTCAACGCGGTGGCGAAAAATTAGCCGATGAGGTCGAAGCGTTAGTTGAAGCTCGAATTGGCGAACCATGGCAACGCCCAACTGGTGCCGCTGTGGGTCGCGTGATTAGCGATGATCAATTAGTAAATAAGTACATTGAGCACTTGCTTTCCACCATTGATGTTTCATTAGCTGGCCTAAAAGTTGTAGTTGATTGCGCAAATGGTGCTTCATCCTTTACCGCACCGGTTGCACTTTCTCGCGCAGGCGCCGAAGTTATTGCTATCGCTAACACCCCCGATGGCTGGAATATCAATGACGGCGTTGGTTCAACACATCTAGATTATTTGCGTAACGCAGTACTTAAGAATGGCGCCGATATTGGTATCGCCCACGATGGTGATGCTGACCGTTGCTTAGCTATTGATGCCACTGGTGCTGAAATTGATGGCGATGTAATCATGGCAATTTTGGCTAAAGGATTTAAGGCACAAGGAAAGTTAAAAGCAAACACAATTGTGGGCACCGTTATGAGCAATCTTGGTTTCATGCATGCAATGGCTGAATCGGGAATCGAAGTTGTTACGACAGCTGTGGGCGATCGCTATGTGCTTGAAGCGATGTTGCAATCAGATTTCAATTTAGGTGGCGAACAATCAGGCCACGTAATCATGCGCGATCATGCTAATACTGGCGATGGTTTACTTACAGCGCTTCAGCTATTGGCTGAAGTAAAACGCTCTGGCCAAACTATGCAAGAACTTTCGCGCGTAATGGTGCGATTCCCACAAGTGCTAATTAATGTGAAGAATGTGGCTAAAGAACGCCTGGCAACTTCTATCGCGATTGCCGATGCAGTTAAAGCCGCTGAAGCTGAGTTAGGTTCAAATGGCCGCGTATTGCTACGCGCATCAGGCACCGAACCTTTAGTGCGCGTTATGGTTGAAGCGCAGAGCGACGCAGTTGCCCAATCTGTCGCAACAAAGTTGGCACAAGTTGTCGAAACCGAGTTGAGATAGTTTCATGTGCGGAATTGTTGGCTACACCGGAACTAACTCCGCAATAACTCCGCTGATTGAAGGTTTGCGTCGTCTGGAATATCGCGGCTATGACTCAGCCGGTATTGCACTTGGTACAAGCGGCAAATTGTTTATTGAAAAGCGCGCCGGCAAGTTGGGTAATTTAGAGAGCTCACTTGGCGACCAGCTACCGTCGGCGACTTCTGGAATTGGTCATACTCGTTGGGCAACCCATGGCGGACCGACAGATAACAACGCACACCCACATGTAGATAACGAAGGAAAGTTAGCTGTTATTCATAATGGCATCATTGAAAATTACAATCAGTTAAAGGCCGAGCTGCAGGCCAAAGGTCACAAATTTCATTCTGATACTGATACTGAATCAGTTGCTCACTTACTAAGTGATCTACGTAAAGAATTCAATGGTGATCTGCCGGCTGCTATGCGGGAAGCTGTTAAAACTCTGCGCGGCTCTTTCACTTTGCTCGCAGTGCATGCAGACAACCCAGGTGTGATTGTCGGCGTGCGACGCAATTCGCCGCTGGTATTAGGTGTCGGCGATAACGAGTATTTCTTGGCATCCGATGTCGCAGCTTTCATTGAATACACCAAGCGGGCAGTTGAACTTGGCCAAGATGAAATTGTGGTTATTACACCCACTGGTTTTGAGATCACCGACCTTGATGGCAATGCTCAACCAGCGCGGGAGTACCAAGTAACTTGGGATGCTGAAGCTGCACAAAAGGGCGGTTTTAACCATTTCATGCTCAAAGAAATCTTTGAGCAACCTAAAGCAGTTGCCGATACCTTGATTGGCCGGTTAACCGATAACAATCAGATCGAACTTGATGAGCTAAAGATGAGCGATGAAGAAATTCGCGCACTCAAGAAGATTGTAGTTATTGCATGTGGAACTGCTTATCACGCTGGCATGATTGCAAAATATGCGATTGAAAAGTGGGCCAAGATTTCAGTCGAGGTCGAAATCGCAAGTGAGTATCGCTATCGCGATCCGATCATTGATTCACAAACTTTAGTAATTGCAATATCTCAATCAGGTGAAACTATGGATACCTTGATGGCACTTCGCCATGCGAAAGCAGCGGGTGCTCGAGTCTTAGCGATCTGTAACACCAATAGCTCAACGATTCCCCGCGAATCAGATGCGGTTCTTTACACCCATGCTGGGCCAGAAATTGCAGTGGCTTCTACTAAAGCATTTCTGACTCAGGTTGTGGCGGTTTATTTGATTGGTCTGCATTTAGCGCAAGTTCGTAAACAACTAGCTGATATCGAAGTTGCTGATCTATATAACGAACTACTCGCGCTACCTGCAAAAATTGAAGCAATTCTCGAAACAGTAGAGCCGCTGCGAGCACTTACTCGCACTTTTGCAAAGAGCTCATCGGTTTTATTCTTAGGTCGAAACGTTGGTTTCCCTGCCGCCCTCGAAGGCGCTCTCAAACTTAAAGAACTTGCTTACATGCATGCCGAAGGTTTCGCAGGCGGCGAACTAAAGCATGGGCCGATTGCTTTAATTGAAGAAGGCACGCCAGTAATTGCAATTGTTCCAACCGGTCACGAGCACTCCCTCGATGAGAAAATGTTGAGCAATATTCAAGAAGTTAAAGCTCGCGGCGCGAAAGTAATTGTGATCGCTGAAGAAGGTGCCGAAGTCACTGGTGCTACACATGTGATTCGAATTCCGGTAGCACCGGCACTGTTCCAACCAGTTTTAGCAACCGTGCCGCTGCAGGTGTTCGCTTATGAAATGGCTATCGCTCGTGGCAATGATGTTGATCAACCACGCAATTTAGCTAAGTCGGTTACGGTCGAATAATGCTCAAATTGCAAGCCCACCAACGCGAAGAGTTAAGTCGCTCATTCACTTGGGCCGCTTTTGCTTCCTCAGGATTCTTATTTGTTACCTATCAAGTGGTTACTGCAGGTTGGCTAATTACTATCGATGACAAGATTGCCACCGTTGATAGATATAAATTTCCAGATTGGGTCTATTTTGTTTTGCGCCGCATCGATGATTTAGGGCTGCGTGGGCTAAGCGCAGTCGCTATCTTGTTGCTATCGGCATATTTATGGCGCAGGTTTAATACCATTCGCCCAATTCTTCTTTCGGTCGTAGCACTACTTGCGCTAAATGGTGTTGTCGGAGTTTTTAAACTATTTATTGGGCGAACTAAGCCTCGCTTAAATATGGATATTCTAAATTTTGGCGGCATGTCATATCCGAGTGGTCATATTTCAAATGCAGTTTTGATTTGGGGACTCTTTGCATATTTGGTTTACCAATATTTATGGAGTGAGCCAAAGAGTGCCAAGTATTTGATTACGATTGTTTCATCCGTAACAACGGCGATCATGGTTGTTTCGCTTTTCCGAAATACTCATTGGTTCTCAGACTTAATCGGAGGCGTTTTTCTAGGGGGAGCACTCTTAATCGGAGTTATTGCCCTTGACCGAGTGATTCCTTCGCGCAAGGATCAAGCATGATCGATGGCGTTGGAATCGATGTGGTGGATATCGCTAGATTTTCTGAAGCGCTCGATCGCACCTCAGGTCTGAAAGAACGTCTTTTTACCATTTCTGAACAGAGTAAACCGATAGCTTCTTTGGCAGCAAGATTTGCAGCAAAAGAAGCACTGGCTAAAGCACTTAGTGCTGGCAAAGGCTTGCCATGGCATGATGCCGAAGTGATCAATTTAGAAAGTGGAAAGCCGGCGTTTTTCTTTCGAGGCGAAATTGCTGACTTAGTTGATGGCGCCAATGTGCATTTATCTCTATCGCACGACGCTGGTATCGCTTCCGCCTTTGTTATTGTGGAGCGGTAATGAGCAATCGAGCCGAAGCGTTAATTGATTTAACGGCAATTGCCGCAAATGTTAACAAGTTAAAGGCCACAGCTGGCACCGATTTGATGGCAGTCGTTAAAGCCGACGCCTACGGCCACGGTTTGGTGCCAGTTGCCAAAACTGCAATTAGCGCCGGTGCTAATTGGCTTGGTGTTGCACTAATTGAAGAAGCACATGCACTTCGTGCAGCTGGTATCACGGTGCCAATTCTGGCTTGGCTAGTTCCACCTGGCTCGGATTATGCCGCGGCCGTTGATGCCCAAATAGATTTAGCAGTTCCATCGCTCGACGTCTTTAAAGAAATTGTTGCAACTGGTAAACGCGCTCGAATTCATATCGAAGTTGATACTGGCATGACGCGTGGTGGTTTTCTAGAAGAGTGGCCGGATTTTCTTAAATCTGATTTTAGCAATGTTGAAGTCGTTGGAATCTTCTCGCACTTTGCCCGCGCCGACGAAGTGACCGAAAAACAGAACCAAGATCAGTTAGCTAATTTTAATAAAGCCATTGCTGATCTAGCAGCAGTGGGAGTTGTTCCTCAGCTAAAACATTTATCGAATTCGGCAGCAGCACTAACAAATCAGAGCGCAGCCTTTGATCTAGTTCGCACCGGAATTGCGATGTATGGTCTAACGCCTGATCTGGAACATCTTGGAACTAGTAAGTCACTTGGCTTACTGGCTGCCATGGAAGTTCGCGCTAAATTGCACTTAGTTAAGAAAGTCCCAGCAAATTCTCCGGTTGGCTATGGTGCAACTGAATCAACCTCACGCGACACAGTTTTAGGTGTGGTCGCAATGGGATATGCCGATGGAATTCCACGGGTAGCCAAAGCCGCCGGTGTTTTTTTCGATGGGAAACGTTGTCCAATAATCGGTCGCGTTTCAATGGATCAATTCGTAGTTGATCTAGGCCCAGAAACGACGGCCAAAGCTGGCGACCATGTGGTTATCTTCAATAATGGCGCCGCAGGTGAATTCACCGCCGAAGATTGGGGTCTAGCAAGTAGCAGTATTAACTATGAAATAAACACCAGAATCGGGCCGCGAGTACCTAGAATCTACCCTCATGAGTGAGCAAACTGACCTAATCTCAATTGCTGGTCTGACCGTTAAGTTTGGCGGATTAACAGCGCTTGATGATGTTTATTTAAAAGTCGCTCCGAATTCAGTAGTCGGCTTAATTGGGCCTAATGGTGCTGGCAAGACCACAATTTTTAATGCAATTTCTGGATTAGTAGAACCATTGAGTGGCTCAATTTCTTTTGAAGGTAAAAAAATAGATTGGCCAAAACCGGAAGAGCTAGCAAAGTTGGGTATCGCGCGCACTTTGCAAGGTGTTGGTTTATTTAGCGGGCTAAGTGTTTTAGAAAATGTCATGATGGGCGCGGATTCACATAACAAATCTAATTTTATTCGTGACATTTTGGGCTTCTCGCCGAAATTTGAAAAGCAAATTGAAGATCGAGCGCATGAAGCTTTAGCTTGGGCTGGGGCTGCACACACTGCATTCATTGAACCAACCGAACTTACCTATCCTGATTCCAAGCGAGTCGCGATTGCCCGAGCTTTGGTAATGAAACCAAAACTACTTTTACTCGATGAGCCGGCTGCCGGTCTGGGCCAAGATGAGATTGATCAATTAGCAGCTTTGATTAAGCAATTAAAACGTCAATGTGCAATATTAATTGTTGAGCACCATGTCGATTTCGTGAGTGCTATTTCTGATGAAGTTTATGTTCTCAACTTCGGCAAAGTTATTGCTAGTGGAGATTTCAATACGGTAAAGCGCGATCCAGCTGTAGTTGCGGCCTATCTCGGCACAAATGTCGATGGCCAAGAAATCGGCGGATCTCATGCTTAAGGTTGAAAATTTAGTTACCGAGTACGGTGCGGTTCGCGCTCTTGATGGTGTTTCTTTTACTGCCGCTGAAGGACAAATAACTACCGTGATTGGCGCTAATGGTGCCGGTAAGAGCACACTATTGCGAACAATTTCTGGACTCGAGCGCGCTAAGAGTGGTCAGATTAGTTGGGCAGATAAATCGTTGATTGGTAAAGCGCCAGAATCTATTGTGCGATCTGGCATCGCCCATGTACCCGAGGGCCACGCGGTTATTTCACAATTAACAGTTGCTGAAAACATTGAGATGGGTTCACTCTTTCGCCGCAGAAACCACCGCAGCGATGTGAAGCTGGCCATCGAAGAGGTCTATGAGCTTTTCCCACGTTTAGCCGAGCGCAGTAAGCAGTTGGCGGGCACGCTCTCAGGCGGTGAACGTCAGATGCTGGCGATTAGTCGAGCTTTAGTATCGCGCCCAAAGTTACTTCTACTTGATGAACCATCACTTGGTTTAGCGCCACTAGTGGTTGAACAGATTATTCAAACAGTAAACGATCTATGTCGCAAAAGTGGATTAACTGTTTTATTGGTAGAACAAAATGCTAACTCCGCACTTGCTGTTGCCGACTATGGAGTTTTGCTTTCCCTTGGAAAAGTTGTCGCAAATTTACCGGCCGCCGAATTAAAAGCAGATGCCTCTTTGCGCGCTGCTTACTTGGGATATTAGGGGCAGGCGCGATGGAACAATTCTTATCAGCGGTTTTCGCCGGAACTGCCAGCGGTTCAATTTATGCTCTCGTTGCCCTCGGTTTAGTTTTAGTTTGGCGCGGTGCTGGCGTTGTTAACTTTGCCCAAATGGGTCAGGCCATGTTTAGTACTTATGTGGCATCAACCATGATTATGAATGGCTACTCATATTGGGTGGCTTTTTTCGCAGCCCTAGCCGTGGGTACTGTGCTCGGCGTTGCCGTTGATTTACTGGTGATGCGCCCGTTGTCTGGAAAACGAAGTTCAGCAATGTTAGCCAGCCCGGCAATGCGCGGAACAGTTCCAGTGATTGCATCACTTGGTATTTTAGGAATTCTGCAAGCAGCAGCTGGCATGATCTGGGTGGCCGAAGAACGTGGCTTCCCGGCACCAGTTAGCACCTTGGGCCTGTCGATTGGTGGCACGGTGATGCCATTTACCGCATTTGATTTATTTGTTATCGGCATCGTTTTGGTAACTTTAATTATTACCACCATTTTCTTTCAGAAAACAGGTATGGGTTTAGCAATGCGTGCTAGCGCACTAAATGCAGAAGTGGCGCGGTTAAGTGGAATCCGTACCAGTTCAGTGCGCACGCTAAGTTGGGCGCTCTCAGGTGCTGCCTCTTCACTTGCTGGATTACTAGTAACACCGAGTGCAAACTTGTCACCAAATACCCTGGATTTAATTTTAATTATTGGCTTCACGGCATGCGTTATCGGTGGTTTAGATAGTCTGCCTGGCGGAGTACTAGGTGGCTTTATCTTGGGTCTAGTTATCTCATTTGTTAATGTCTATAGCTCGCCTTCCGATATTTTCTTGGCGATCTTGGCGATTCTTTTGATTGTTTTATTGGTGCGGCCACAAGGCATTCTTGGCAGTAAAGAGGTGCGCCGTGTTTAAGCACTTCCAAAAAGGCAATGCGATTAAATCACTTATATTCTTTGCGATAATTTTTTACTTCGGAAAAGTTTTTGATCCTTACAACCAGGGTCAACTCTCAGTGGTGTTGATTTATTTCATTGCAATTTTATCAATCACTTTCTTGACCGGGCTCTCTGGTCAAATTTCACTTGGCCAAGGTGCGCTCATGGCAGTTGGCGGATACACCTGTGCCTTAGTTGTATTGAACTTAGGTTTTACTTATTGGCAGTCAATCATTATTGCAGCCCTAGTTTCATTATTTGCTGGCTGGATTTTAGGAATTACCGCCGCACGTTTATCTGGCCCATATTTGGCTGGCACAACTTTGGTGATCGCACTTGCAATTCCATCTCTTGCTACCCGATTTGAATCGGTCTTCGGTGGTGACGTTGGTCTTAGTGTTGATTATGGAACTCCGCCAGAGTGGTTGCCTGGCGTGATCGGTGAAATTGGGTATGAGCAATGGCAATTGTTCGCAATACTGCCCTTTGCCACAATCGCACTTTTCTTAGCTTTAAATATTTTCAAATCGCGTACCGGGCGAAGTTGGCGCGCAGTTCGAGATCATGAAATCGCTGCCTCTCTTTCCGGCATCAATGTGCAGCGAATAAAAATATTTACTTTTGTAATTGCTTCCGGGTTTGCTGGCTTAGCTGGTGCCATGTATGGCTTGCGTGGAATTGTGGGGCCAAGCGTTTATCCAGTTTCACTTTCACTGGCGTTGCTAACCGGCGCCATCCTCGGTGGTTTACGCAGCATCGCTGGAGCCTTTTTTGGCGCTGCACTAGTTGTATTCCTGCCAGATCTAATCGATAAAATTACTGGTAGCTGGGAACTAGCCCCCCAAATCGGCGACTATCTGCCGGCCATGGTTTCTGGGATTTTGCTGATTCTGACAGTTGTCTTAAACCCAGCTGGTATCGCTGGCGCGCTCCATCACCACAAGCCGCGCCACAAGTAGCCTCTTCAAATAACGCCCGAATAACGATTGCGACTTTGGCGAGCGTTTTCGTTCACTTTCCGTTAACCCTCTGATACTTTGAGCGTGTTCTGGATCACCTCAGATCCAGTTTCCGACTAGCGAAGCAGAAGTGCTTCATAGCGGTTTAACGAAATAGAAAGAGTGAACGCAGTGAATATACGTGCATCTCTATCTCGCAAGAAGCTAATCGGCCTAACCGCTGTGCTTATCGCGGGATCAATGACGCTTGCCGAAATTCCGGCAAATGCAGCCCCAGGCGATGTAACCGGGTCATCCGACATTGTCCTCGGTATGCAGCTTCCTCAAACTGGCCCAGCCAGCCCTGGCTATAACAAAATTGATGACGCAATGCGTGGTTACTTTGATTATGTAAATTCAAAGGGCGGCATTGGCGGAAAGAAAATTCGCCTAGAGGTTAAAGATGATGGTTACAAAGCAGGTTTAACTATATCTACGGCTTCATCACTTATTAATAAGGAAAAAGTTTTTGCTTTCGTTGGAAGTGTCGGAACTCAGACACACATCGCAGTGATCAAGGACATCAACCGTCGCAAGATTCCTGATGTGTTTCTAAATACCGGATACACCGAGTTCTACAAGCCAGCTACCTACCCAACAACTTTCGCAGCTCTCGGTACTTATGTAACTGAAGCCAAGATTATGGGTAAGTATCTGAAAGAGAAGTTTGCCGATAAGAAGATTGGTATTTTGTACCAGACTGATGACTTCGGCCGTAACGCTCTTAAAGGTTTCGAAGAAGCCGGTTTAAAGTTTGAAGCTAAAAAGACTGCGGCCAGCTTTATCTCAGGCACGCAATCAAGCCCGGGTCTGGGTAGCCAGATTGCGCAGCTAAAGGCAAACGGAGTTGAAGTCGCAATTATTGCGGCAGTTTCTTCAGCAACGGCAGTTTCTCTGCTAACCGCAAGCGCTTTGGGTTACAAGCCAGAAAAGTGGGTAGTAATTAGCGTTGGCGCAGATGCCACAACTATTCAAACAATAGCCGGCTCAAGAGGAATCGCTCCAGCCGCAAGCGCTGCTCTGCTAAACGGCATGATCACTGCTTCACATGCTCCAGCCCCAGGTGATAGCAGCGATGAATATATCGCTGCCTTTAAGAAGATCAACGATGAGTTCAATAAGGGTGCCGATAAGCGCTTTGATAACAACGTTCTACAAGGCATGAATATTGGCTACATGACAGTTGGTGCACTTATGGGAACTCTGAACGCTAAGACCGTGTTCTCAGCTAAGAACAACAAGACCTGTCAAGCAAATGCGAAGAAGGGCACTTTATCTCGCGTCTGCTTCATTGACTTTATGGAGTCAAATGGCAGCAAGATTGAAAGCGCCGCTTTCTCACCTCTGCAATATTCAGCAACCACTCACGAAGCTTTCAATAGTTTCTGGATTGGCGCATATGACGCAGCAACAGTTCTACAGCCAATTGATGGAACTCGCGTTCTTTACTCAACTGATTCTGGAAGTGGTCCAGTAACAGTTTCCAACTACAAGCGTCCAGCAATTGCTGCCGATGCTCTACCAAAGAACTAGTAGGTAAAAATGAAAACTATTTCTATGCGCAAGTTAATTGCCGCACTTGGTGCAGCAGCACTTCTGTCAACAACAGCGGTTGCAATTGCACCTAGCGCTTACGCTGCCGAACCAACGTGTACAACAGATTCAAAAGGTCTTGAGACATGTACGGGCAAGCTAAGTAATGGCGCTGGCTACTTGATTAAAGTTCCCGCAAATTACAAGGGAACTTTCTTCTACTGGAACCACGGAGTTCGTTTCACATATCCACTTGCCGGCGTAGTGACTGTCCCTAAGGGCGTTGAGGAGTTAACTCCAAGCAATGTTCCTGAAAAGCAAATGTTGCTATCTGGTTATGGCTTAGCAACTTACGATCGTGTCTCACCTGGCGGTCTACGTGGCTGGGATGCAGCCGCTGGCGTTGAAATGCTCAAGGAGCTAATCGATGTCGTTAAAGCTAACTACACCGTGAAAAAGGGCGTAGTTTACGGATCTTCATTAGCTGGTGCGATTCTTACGCCATTTATTGAGAAGTACCCAACTTATGCCGATGCTGTTGGCATCATGGCTGGTGTTACTCCATCAATCGGTCAAGAAGTTCAATCACTTTGCGATGCTTTCTATATCTTGAGCGTTTTTGCTGACCCAACCATTAAAGGTTGCGCAGCAATGGGCGTTAAAGGTCCGCAGGGCTTCGGCTTAGCTGCTCAGGAATTCGGCAAAGTTGTTGCTCTTCTTCAGGCTTGGGGTGCCAACCTTGGCGCACCAGGACTTGAATATCCGGCAGCGCTAAAGGGTTCTGGAATCCCACAACGTTCAGCGCTATTGCTAACCGGTCTATTGATTGGCTTGCCAGCTAAGAGCGCTCACATGGACGGAATCACAACAAGTGCTGTTATTCCTGAACAGAGCATTAACGCAACAGTTGCAATTCTAGAAAACTTCGGCGAAGCAATTGCAACCGGAACATTCGGCGGTCAAGCGATCTCTGAAATTACTGGCCCTGGTTTCTATGACAACACCAAGACCGACTGGTTTAGCTTGTTAGATCCAGCCGATGCTGGTCGTTATAACCTAGGTCTATCCGGAGATGATGGAATCAACGGCATGCTTGGTGTACTTTCAATGGCACCTCGTGTTAAGGGCGATCCTGCAGCTGTAGAGAAGTTAAAGAATCTCGATAAGAGCAAGTTCGATACCACTAAGCCAGTTGTGCTGCTTTCAAATGAAGCAGATCGTCTGGTATTTGCTGGTAACAGTGCTCTCTATGTAGATAAGGCTCGCGCAGTTTATGAGGCAAAGCTTGCAACATATGAAGCCGCACGTGATTCTGCTAAAACTTCAGAAGAACGTGCTGCTGCGCGAAAGCTAAAGCCAGTTTGGAATGTGGTTTCGCTTTATGCGATGACCCCTGAGACCTACACGGTTTACACCGCCCAAGGTCTGCCTAACCTTAGTGGACCTCCTTCACCTTCTGGTGTTGGTCATCAGACCTTCACCTTGAATCAGATGATGGCTTGGGTCAGGATTTTGGCTCATGCTGCAAATACTGGAAAAGTCGGATCTCCTGGATTCCTTCTTCAGTACATCAACAAGGCACCGTACCTAAACTCAGATTTGGATTACCGTCCAGCTGATTTGAAGTACATCTGGTAGTTAAGAAGTAAGAAGTAAATCAGGGCCCGAGGCAACTCGGGCCCTGATTCTTTTTTACTCGCTAATCTTTCCCAGTGATCGCAATTGCAACTCCTGATGAGATGTTTGCCTTAGGGGCAAAACTTGGGGGAACGCTCATGGCTGGCGATCTAATCCTTATTAATGGCCCACTTGGTGCAGGTAAGACTCTTTTTACGCAAGGCATTGGTAGCGCTTTAGGCATCAGCGGAATTACTTCACCAACCTTTGTAATCTCGCGAGTGCACCACGGTTCGCTGCCACTGATTCATGTTGACGCATATAGATTGCTTATCGACGGCCAAGCAAATTTGTATCTAGATGATTTAGATCTTGACTCGGCCTTATCTGATTCAGTAACTGTCGTTGAATGGGGCGGGGCTGAAGCTGCCCGCTTATCTGATGAGCGGCTAGAAATAAATATTGATCGAAGCGTAGAAGTTCGACAGGTAAGTGCTGAGGGTATCGGTGCGCGTTGGGCTGGGTTTACCTTGTGAGTATCTTGGCGATTGACACTGCAGCGTCACGAACGTCGGTAGTGGTTATTGAAAACGGCGAAGTTGTTTTCCATGAGTTTCGAGATGGCGCTATGTCTCACGGGCCAGCATTACCTGAATTAGTTCAAGCTGCAATAAAAAATCAGGAAATTACCGAAGTGTTAGTTGGCATGGGACCAGGGCCTTATACGGGTTTACGAGTTGGAATTACTTTTGCCCAAACTTTTGCTTGGGCTCGAGAGATCCCGGTGCGTGGTTTCTGTTCACTCGATGCGATTGCAGCTCAAGCAAGTGAGCCAGATTTTATTGTGGCAATCGATGCTCGGCGTAAAGAAGTTTATTGGGCTCGATATACAAATGGGGTTCGAGTTGAAGGCCCAGCGGTCGATTTACCAGCAGTAGTTGCCGCCCGCGGAATTAAAGTAATAAGTGATTTATTTCCGGATCCTCACTACTTCACTTCGCTAAGTGAAGAAGTTAGTGAACCGATTTATTTGCGTCGCCCAGATGCAGTAGCTACGGCGGATCGCAAATGATTACTTATCGCCAACCAACAGCACTTGATGTGCCAGTGCTAACTTCGTTGGAGCGCACCTTGTTTCCGGATTACCCATGGTCGCAAGCACAATTTAAAGAAGAGATTGCTGGCATTGGCACTAGTCGAGAGTTCACTTTGGCGATAAAAGATGGCGCCGTTATTGGTTATGCCGGCATTATGGTTGTGGCTCCTGGGGTGCCAGCAGACCTTCTTACTATCGCGGTTTTGCCTGACTTTAGAGGCCAAGGCATCGCTCAATTTATGTTGGCCTATCTAGAAAGTTGGGCGAAAGAAGTCGGCGCAACTGAAGTAATTCTTGAAGTTGATACGAAAAACGAAAGCGCTATTCGACTCTATCAATTAGCCGACTACGAAGAAATCTCAACGCGAGCTAACTACTACGGCCTCGGTGTTGATGCTTTAGTCATGCGCAAGGAACTCAAATGAGTGAAGCTTTAGTTCTGGGAATCGAAACCTCTTGCGATGAAACTGCGATCGGTATTGTTCGCGGCCGTAAATTGTTGGCCAATGTAATTGCTTCTAGCGTTGAAGAACATGCGCGATTCGGGGGAGTAGTACCTGAGGTTGCATCGCGCGCGCACCTTGAAGCAATGCAACCCGCGCTGAAAGATGCAATTGCGCAAGCAAAAATTTCACTCAACGATTTAGATGCAGTTGCGGTTACAGCCGGCCCTGGTTTAGTTGGTGCACTACTAGTTGGAACATCAGCCGCCGCCGGCTTGGCACTTGCAATTGATAAACCAATTTATGGTGTTAATCATCTAGCTGCGCACGTTAGCGTTGATTATTTGACTCACGATCTGCCCGCCGAACCGACTATTGCGTTACTTGTTAGTGGTGGCCATTCATCACTATTACAAGTTAATGACATCACGGGTGAAATAATTAAACTTGGCGAAACCATGGATGATGCAGCGGGTGAAGCTTTCGATAAAATTGCCCGCATCATGGATCTCGGTTTTCCTGGCGGTCCAGCAATAGATCGCATAGCTAAAACAGGTAACCCAACTGCAATTGAGTTCCCGCGCGGCTTAATCACCAGTAAAGATTGGGAAACTAGGCCCTTTGAATTTTCCTTCTCTGGACTTAAAACGGCAGTTGCTCGGTATCTCGAGGCGACTCCGACTTATGCAAAAAATGATGTAGCGGCCTCGTTCCAAGAAGCCATCGTCGATGTCTTACTGCTCAAGGCAATTGCGGCAGCTAAGAAAACCGGCATCAATTCATTAGTCATTGCCGGCGGGGTGGCGGCTAATTCGCGCTTGCGTCAGGTTGCAACTGAGCGCTGCGAAGCCCAGGGCATAACCCTTCGAATCCCCAGCCCTGGTCTATGCACCGATAACGGGGCCATGGTCGCCGCTCTAGGCTCACTTATGGTTAGCGCTGGCAGATCAGCCAGCCCGACCGCTTTTGACGCTCAATCGAGCCTGCCAGTCACCCAGGTCAGCATTTAATTGCCCAGCAATTCTCGATTTGATCGCGGGAATAGCCCAGCATAGGCTTGGCGTTAGCACTCAAGACCCGAGTCTGCTAATTGCAGGCTCTAGTGAAATCGATTTTAAAAGGAGCTCTAATCATGGCCGTAACCATTAAGCCACTAGAAGACCGCATCGTAGTTAAAGCTAATGAAGCCGAGACAACTACTGCATCAGGTCTCGTAATTCCAGATACTGCAAAAGAGAAGCCTCAGGAAGGCACCGTTGTTGCAGTTGGCCCAGGTCGCTTTGATGATGGCGTTCGCGTTCCAATGGATGTCAAAGTTGGCGATGTTGTTCTGTACAGCAAGTACGGCGGAACTGAAGTTAAGTACAACGCTGAAGAATATTTAGTGCTATCTGCTCGCGATATTCTCGCTGTAATTGAGAAGAACTAATGGCCGGAAAATCTTTACAGTTTGACGAGCAAGCCCGTCGCGCCATGGAGCGCGGTGTAAACATTCTGGCTGACACCGTCAAGGTAACGCTTGGACCTAAGGGTCGCAACGTGGTTATCTCAAAAACTTTTGGTGCCCCAACCATCACAAACGATGGTGTAACAATTGCCAAGGAGATTGAACTCTCTGATCCAGTTGAAAACATGGGTGCTCAACTAGTTAAAGAAGTTGCTACCAAAACCAACGATGTAGCTGGTGACGGAACAACAACTGCAACAGTGCTTGCCCAAGCTATGGTCAAAGAAGGTCTTCGCAACTTAGCCGCTGGCGCACAACCAATGGATATTAAAGTTGGTATCGAAGCCGCAGTTGCCGCAATTTCAGCTGCCCTAAAGGCCAATGCCACAGTAGTAAAAGACAAGGCACAGATTGCTGACGTCGCAACTATCTCTGCGCAAGATCGCAACATTGGTGACTTGATTGCTGAAGCGATGGATAAAGTTGGCAAAGATGGCGTAATCACCGTTGAAGAAGCATCTACCACTGGGCTTGAACTTGAGTTCACTGAAGGTATGCAATTCGATAAGGGTTATATCTCGCCTTACTTCGTAACTGATCAAGATCGCATGGAAGCAATTCTTGAAGATGCCTACGTTTTGATCTCTGGTGGAAAGATTTCAGCTCTAGCTGAGCTGCTACCAATCCTCGAAAAAGTTGCCCAGACTTCAAAGCCACTTCTAATCATCGCTGAAGATGTTGAAGGCGAAGCGCTTTCTACGCTGGTTGTTAACCGTATGCGTGGCGTATTCGCTTCAGCTGCAGTTAAGGCACCTGGTTTCGGCGATCGTCGTAAGGCCATGTTGCAAGACATCGCAATTCTTACTGGCGGCGAAGTTATCTCAGCTGAAGTTGGCATGAAGCTAGATCAAATCGGTCTCGAGTCGCTTGGTCGCGCACGTCGTGTTGTTATCTCAAAAGATGCAACCACGATCGTTGATGGCGCTGGCGATAAGGCAGTAGTTGCCTCTCGCGTTTCCGAGATTCGCAAAGAGATCGAAAATACCGACTCTGATTGGGATCGTGAAAAGCTACAAGAGCGTGTTGCAAAACTTGCTGGTGGCGTTTGCGTAATCAAAGTTGGCGCACATACTGAAGTTGAATTAAAAGAGAAGAAGCACCGTCTAGAAGATGCGATCTCAGCAACTCGTGCCGCAGTTGAAGAAGGCATCGTAGTTGGCGGCGGCGCAGCTCTAGTTCATGCAGCTGATGCTCTCGAAGGCGATCTTGGCTTCGAAGGCGATAAGGCTGTCGGTGTTCGTTTAGTTCGCAAAGCATGTGACGAGCCACTTCGTTGGATTGCCGAGAACGCTGGTCTTGAAGGTTATGTAGTTGTAGCAAAGGTTCGCGCGATGAAAGCTAATGAAGGCTTTAACGCAGCAACTGATGTTTATGGCGACTTAGCTAAAGACGGTGTAATCGATCCAGTTAAGGTGACTCGTTCAGCACTAGCTAACGCTGCTTCAATTGCGGCGATGTTTATTACAACTGAAGCAGTTGTGTATGAGCGTCCGGCCGATGAAGCACCTGAAGCCGCTGGCGGACATGGTCACTCACATGGCCCTGGTGGGCATTCGCACTAATCAATAACTAAATAAAAAACCCGCCGAATTCTCGGCGGGTTTTTTATTTCGGTGAGGAGGATTTAAATAATTAACTAGCAGTTGATAGTGGAAGTGCGCCTGCACGTTCCAGAATTGCTACGCGATCATCTTCAGATAAACCGCCCCAGATTCCATAAGGCTCTTGAACTGATAGGGCGTGCGCGCGGCAGGCAGCGATCACCGGACAGCTGGCACAAACAGCTTTGGCAGCGTTTTCGCGATTGCGACGACGAGGGCCACGTTCACCATCGGGGTGGAAAAACATTTCACTTGGTAGCTCTTGGCAGGCACCGCTTTGCTGCCAATTCCAATTTTCTACAACTGGCTTCGGTAGGCGAGAAACTTCACTCATGGCAACTCCTGACTTTCTATAGGCTAGATGAGGATCATATAATCGCGCCATAGGTTGTTCAAGTACCTAGAGCCAGAATCTTGCGGAAAACGCCTCGTTGAGCGTACTCGAGTGGCACGAATCTCACCTACCCCCCAAGATTGGGGCATGGATCAACCCCTGACCGTTGCTGCCTTAGCCCGCCAGATTGGCGTAGCCCCGGCGACCTTGCGGACCTGGGATCGCCGCTATGGCCTAGGGCCGAGCGAGCACATCGAGGGCAGTCATCGCCGATATTCGCGGGCCGATGTCGCCAGATTAGTAACCATGCGTCGTTTGATTACAGCTGGCGTAGCGCCAAGTGATGCCGCACTTCGCGCCAAAGCTCATCAAGGTGAGATTTCAATTCCAGAGTTAGTAACCGAAATTGTTGTTGCTGAAGAATTAGTTGCTGCAATTTGTCGTGCGTCTGCCTCACTTGATCGTGATTTTGTTCTACAAGCGTTGCGCCAAGATTTGATGAAAAACGGTGTAATTCAATGCTGGCAGAACGTTATCGTGCCAGTCTTAATTATTGTCGGTGCTGACTGGGCAAGAACTGGCGAAGGTATTGAGATCGAACACATGTTGAGTGAAATTGTTAAGACAGTGTTGCGCGAATCAGTACCTGAAGATTTTGATGCCGTTAATGCACGTCCAGTTTTATTGGCGTGTGTCGGCGAAGAGCTTCATTCACTCGCACTACATGCACTCGCTGCAGCTTTGGCTGAACGCGAGATTTCCAGTAATTTCTTAGGTGCCCGCACCCCGTTATCTGCCCTCTGCGGAATCATTAATAAATCAGCACCCCCTGCGCTATTTCTCTGGGCGCAATTGTCTGAAAACGGCAATCCAATTTTTTTCAAGGAACTGCCAGATGTGCGGCCAGCTCCCAAAATTATTCTGGGAGGCCCGGGCTGGAATCCAGAACAATGTAGCGAAGTCACCGTAGCCACTGATTTACAGCGTGCATGTGAGGAAATTTCGCAGGCAATCGGAGCCTAAAAGAGCCGTTAGACTTTGGCCTTATCTAGCGAGGGGGCCGAAATGAGCGATGACAAGATCGCAATGATGGGCCTGACCTATGACGATGTGCTCTTATTGCCAGATGCCTCCGAAGTTGTTCCTTCCGAAGTCGAAACTTCAACTCAGCTAACTCAAAACATAACGTTGGCAGTCCCGCTAATTTCTTCGGCCATGGATACCGTCACTGAATCACAACTGGCAATCGCAATGGCTAAGGCTGGTGGCATTGGCATCATTCACCGCAATCTGCCAATTGCCGAGCAAGTAACACACGTTAAATTAGTTAAGAACGTCGGCATGGTTGGCGCAGCTGTTGGTGTTGGCGACGATGGATTCGCTCGCGCGCAGGCACTTATCGAAGCTGGGGTCGACGTGGTTGTCGTCGATACCGCACACGGACATCATCGCGCTGTACTAGATGCAATTGCTCGCATTAAGAAGTTTTCACCAACGACCGAAATTATTGGTGGCAATATTGCTACTCGCGCAGGCGCGCAAGCGCTCATTAATGCTGGCGCCGATGCCGTAAAAGTTGGAGTTGGCCCAGGTTCAATTTGCACCACTCGTATCGTGGCCGGTGTTGGTGTTCCACAAATTACCGCAATCATGGAAGCTGCTAAAGCATGTGGCAAAGCTGGAATTCCACTGATCGCCGATGGTGGCCTGCAGTATTCAGGTGACATTGTTAAAGCACTTGTGGCGGGCGCAAATTCAGTAATGCTTGGTTCATTACTTGCTGGTTGCGAAGAATCACCGGGCGAATTAATTGAAATTGATGGCCGCAAATATAAGGGCTATCGCGGCATGGGTTCACTTGGTGCAATGCAATCACGCGGTGAGCAGAAGTCATATTCTAAAGATCGTTACATGCAGGACGATGTTTTATCCGAAGATAAATTAGTTCCCGAAGGCATCGAAGGAAAAGTTTTATATCGCGGCACTGTGGCCGAAGTGGTTCATCAATTAGTTGGTGGCTTGCGTTCTGGAATGGGATATGCCGGAGCACCCGATATCAATACTTTGCGCCGCGACGGTCGCTTGATTCAAATTACTGCAGCTGGCCTTCAAGAGAGCCATCCGCACGATGTTTTACACGTGGCAGATGCCCCTAACTATGCAAAGAAAGGCTAGGGCCAAGTAAATGTTCGAGATTGAAATTGCACCCGGCAAGCGCGCTCGTCAGGCTTACTCCTTCGACGATATTGCGATTGTGCCTTCACGACGCACTCGTGACCCCGAAGATGTTTCTACTTCATGGCAGATCGATGCTTATAAATTTGATTTGCCGATGTTGGCCGCCCCTATGGATTCAGTGGTTTCGCCACAAACTGCAATCGCCATTGGCAAGCTAGGCGGCCTAGGTGTTCTAAACCTTGAGGGTCTTTGGACCAGATATCAAGATCCCCGCATTCAACTTGGCGAAATTGCTTCGATGCCTGATGCGCAGGCAACTCGACGCATGCAAGAGCTTTATAGCGCTCCTATTCAGCCAGCGTTAATCAAAGAACGCATTAAACAAATTCGCGAAGCTGGCGTCACTGTTGCGGCATCTCTCTCGCCACAACGTACTGCTGAACTACACAAGGCAGTCGTCGAAGCTGGTGTAGATATTTTCGTAATTCGTGGAACCACCGTAAGTGCTGAGCATGTAGCAACTCGTGATGATGCACTTAACTTGAAGAAATTTATTTACGAACTCGATGTGCCCGTAATTGTTGGTGGCGTTGCAACTGCAACGGGTGCGCTGCACTTAATGCGCGCCGGTGCCGCTGGTGTTCTAGTTGGTTTCGGTGGCGGGGCTGCACACACAACTCGCAAAGTTTTAGGTATTCAAGTGCCGATGGCATCTGCTGTTGCTGAAGTTGCCTCTGCTCGTCGCGAATATCTTGATGAATCTGGCGGCCGTTACGTGCATGTAATTGCTGACGGTGGCGTTGGTCGCAGCGGTGATATTGCAAAAGCAATCGCAATGGGCGCCGATGCCGTAATGATGGGTTCACCACTAGCAAAAGCCACCGAAGCTCCTGGCTTAGGTTGGCACTGGGGTTCTGAAGCACATCACGCGGTTCTACCACGTGGCGAACGCGTTGCGGTTGGCACAGTCGGCACACTCGAAGAAATTTTGCTCGGGCCTTCAAGTACATCTGATGGTTCCATGAACTTATTCGGTGCTCTTCGCCGCGCAATGGCTACTTGCGGATATTCCGATGTTAAGGAATTCCAGCGCGTCGAGGTACTTATTAACCGTGGCTAATTCAGTACTTGTTCTTGATTTTGGTGCGCAGTATGCGCAATTAATTGCGCGTCGAGTTCGCGAAGCAAATGTTTTCTCTGAGATCGTGCCTTCTTCAATTACCGCGGCTGAAGTAACTGCCAAAGCGCCAAGTGCAATAATTTTATCGGGCGGCCCATCGAGTGTTTATGCTCCAGGGGCACCTAAATTTGATGAAAGCATTCTGAAATTAGGAATTCCGGTATTTGGCATTTGTTATGGCTTTCAAGCAATGGCTGCGGCCCTTGGCGGTGTAGTTAGCCAAACTGGAAAATCAGAATTCGGCCGCACCGAAATTACCGCCACGACAAGTGCAAAATTATTTGCGGGGCTGCCAGTTAAGCAAAACGTCTGGATGAGCCATGGTGATGCAGTTACAACTGCGCCAGCTGGTTTCACAATCTGTGCCGTAACTTCTGACACCCCAATTGCAGCCTTTGAAAGTAGCGATGGAAAATTAGCTGGCGTTCAGTTCCACCCAGAAGTTCTGCATTCCGAACAAGGCCAAGTTATTTTAAAGCGTTGGTTAATTGGGATTGCTGGTTGCGAACCTAATTGGACCTCAGAAAATATTGCCGCGACTGAAATCGCAAAAGCCAAAGCAGTAATTGGTGACAAGCGAGTTATTTGCGGGCTATCTGGTGGCGTTGATTCAGCTGTGGCTGCTGCGATTATTCAAGTGGCGGTTGGAAACCAATTGACTTGTGTGTTTGTCGATCATGGCTTGTTGCGAAAGGGCGAATCTGAACAAGTCGAACGTGACTTTGTAGCAGCTACCGGCGTATCACTCGTTGTAGTCGATGCCGTTGATCAGTTCATGACCGCACTCGCTGGTGTAACTGACCCCGAGACTAAGCGAAAGATAATTGGTTTCGAGTTTATTCGTTCCTTCGAAGCAGCGGCACGCGATATCGCAGCTGGGGGAGATGTTGAATTCTTAGTACAGGGCACGCTCTACCCAGATGTGGTCGAGTCAGGTGGCGGCGAAGGCACTGCAAATATTAAGTCGCACCACAATGTAGGTGGCCTGCCGGCTGATCTTAAATTTAAATTAATCGAACCGCTAAGAACTTTGTTTAAAGATGAAGTTCGCCAAGTAGGTCTGCAGTTAGGTTTACCCGAAGCAATCATTTGGCGCCAGCCTTTCCCTGGTCCCGGACTCGGTATTCGAATCATTGGCGAAGTAACGGCTGAACGGTTAGAAATTTTGCGCGAAGCAGATGCCATTGCGCGCGAAGAGCTAAAGGCCGCCGGCCTTGATCGCGAAATTTGGCAATGCCCAGTGGTGCTGCTCGCTGATGTGCGCAGCGTTGGTGTGCAGGGCGATGGCCGCACCTACGGCCACCCAATCGTGTTGCGCCCGGTATCGAGCGAAGATGCAATGACGGCCGACTGGTCACGGGTGCCTTACGAGGTCCTGGCCAAGATTTCCACGCGTATTACCAACGAGGTGCGCGAAGTAAATCGCGTCACTCTGGATATTACTAGCAAACCCCCAGCAACAATCGAGTGGGAGTAACCCGAGCAATCGGTATTCTTAGCCATTATGAAACGCACCTTAGTTATCGCAACTGCAATTGCTTTGGCAGCTTCACTTATGCCAACGGTTTCGGCAGCCACTAAAGAGCCAGTAAAGAAATGCACCAAAGCTAACTCTAAGCCACACGTGTCGCCATCAATTGCCCAACCAAAAACTATTGCCAAAGTTTTGCCAAAAACTTTCACCTTCATTACTAATTGCGGAAATATTGTGGTCGAAACTGTTGGCGATAAAGCGCCACAAACTTTAACTGCCTTGGCAACTTTAGCTAGCAAAGGTTTTTATAATTCAACCCTTTGTCATCGCTTAACTACGCAAGGACTTTATGTATTGCAATGTGGCGATCCAACCGCGACCGGAACAAGCGGGCCGGTCTATAATCGCAAGCCTTGGGCTGGAATTCCAGATGAGAATTTGCCAGTTGGCGAGACAATTACATACCCAGCCGGAACATTGGCAATGGCTAACTCTGGTCGTAATACAAATGGCAGCCAAATCTTTTTTGTCTATCAAGATTCTGCGCTTAACCCTTACTACACCGTATGGGGCCGCGTCACCAGTGGGCTAGAAACTCTTAAAGCAATTGCAGGCGCTGGTGCGGCTAAGCAAGGTCAAGACGGCAAGTATTACTACAACGGCGATGGTTTCCCAATTCAATCAGTTGAGATTCGCCGCGTAATTGTTCGCTAGTTTGTATTTACAATCTTAAAAGCTTCGGCAATAACTCCATCCGCAAAGCCGCCATTTGCAGCATTGCGCATGCCCCATTCACGCAACATATTTTCTAACTCTTTATTGTGAGCAGTTTGCGATGCATGAGCTTGAAGCACCTTAACTTTTAATGGAAATGTCTTAGTGATATCCACCCAATGATCTGGTTTGGCATGACCCATAACCCAAATTTCTTTTACGCGCCAAGGCTCAAAGCCGGCTTCCTTTAAATCAGTAAAAGCAAAGGGATTACGGGCATCTGGATAAACCGCTTGAATCGCTGATTCGCCAGCAGCTAGGTGATCTGGGTGGCTGGCACCGATGCGATCCCAATTACGTTCTGGGCTCTGACAAACTAGACGGTCTGGTTTAAAGCGGCGAATCTCGCGCACAATATCTTTACGAAGTGCAATTGTTGGTTCGAGCCAACCATCGCGGTAATTTAAAAAAGTAATGTCTGTAACGCCGATTATTGCCCCAGCTTCGCGTTGCTCGCATTGACGCACTTGCGGCATTTCTTCTAATGGGATTCCAGATTCCTCGCCACCTTGATCGCCATTTGTGCAAAGAACGTAACCAACTTCAATGCCAGCTTTCACCCATTGCGCGATCGTGCCAGAAGCACCGAAATCAGAATCATCTGGGTGGGCACAAACAACTAGAACTCGCTTGATCTCACTATCGGCGATCGGTTCCATGCGTCTGCTCCCTTAAAGAATTCTGTCGTCGTAGCCTAATAGACTGCGCGTCATGAGCGGCACTGAAATCACTAATGATCCGTTAATTGCGGGACTTAATCCGCAACAGGGTGATGCCGTAATTCATGCAGGTGGGCCACTTCTGATTGTGGCAGGTGCTGGCTCTGGCAAAACTCGAGTTTTAACCAGGCGCATCGCGTATTTGATGGCAAGGCGTAACGCGACCCCGTATTCAATTCTGGCGATTACTTTTACTAATAAAGCTGCCGGTGAAATGAAAGAACGTGTCAAAGAGCTAGTTGGCCCGGTTGCGCAATCTATGTGGGTTTCTACTTTTCACTCCGCCTGTGTCCGAATCTTGCGGCAAGAAGCTGCACGACTGGGTTACAGCAATTCTTTTTCAATTTATGATTCAGCCGACAGTTTGCGCTTGATCACCATTGTTTCAAAAGACCTAAATCTTGATCCAAAGCGTTATCCACCGCGCCAATTTCAATCAGTAATCAGCAACGCCAAAAACGAATTATTGGGGCCAGCTGATTATTTAAATGCCGCCACTAATCAATTCCAAGAAGTCGTGGCAGATGTCTATGCGCTCTACCAGCGTCGTTTGCAACAATCTAATGCCATGGATTTCGATGATCTAATTTTAAAAACGGTTGAAGTTTTGCAACGTTTCCCAGAAGCTAAGGCTCGCTATCGTTCGCGTTTTCGCCATGTTTTAGTAGATGAGTATCAGGACACTAACCACGCGCAATATATTCTCGTGCGCGAGCTAGTTGGTAGCGACCTTGAAGGTTTGCCGCCGGCCGAACTTTGCGTAGTGGGAGATGCTGACCAATCTATTTACGCTTTCCGCGGCGCCACCATTCGAAATATTATGCAGTTCGAACTTGATTACCCAAACGCAACCACGATCTTGCTCGAGCAGAATTACCGATCCACCCAAAACATTCTTAACGCTGCAAATGCTGTGATTACGAAAAATGAGTCGCGTAAAGAGAAAAACCTTTGGTCACAAGCGGGTGCTGGTGCACCATTAGTCGGATATGTTGCTGAATCCGAGCATGATGAAGCTGAATTCGTTAAAGATGAAGTTCGCTCTCTCATGGATAAAGGGCTTTCAACTCCGGGCCAAACGGCAGTTTTTTATCGCACCAATGCTCAGTCTCGTGTTTTCGAAGAAGTATTTATGCGGGCGGCATTGCCTTACAAGGTAGTTGGCGGGCTGCGCTTCTATGAACGCAAAGAAGTTAAAGATCTACTGGGTTACTTACGGGTTATTGCTAACCCCGAAGATGAAGTTTCGCTGCGCCGAATAATTAATTATCCAAAACGCGGAATCGGTGATCGCGCTCTTGAAATCCTCGAGGCACATGCGAAAGCTCGCGGCTACTCCTTCTGGGGTGGCTTGATTGCAGCCGATGAAACACCTGAGATTCCGCCAAAAGCCGCGCAATCAATTAAACAATTCACCGACATGATCAGCGCGTTAGCCGTTTTGGTTGAAGCAAAGGTCCGCCCATCGGTAATTGTCGAAGCAGTGCTTGAGCAATCTGGCTTGTTGTCCGAGTTAGCAAATAGCACAGACCCACAAGATGAAGTGCGAGTTGAGAATTTAAAGGAACTTTTAGCAGTGGCAATGGAATATGAAGAACGTCCATTTGAAGAGTTAACTGAAGATGAAGAAATTTCATTATCTGGTTTCCTCGAAAAAGTTTCACTAGTTGCTGATTCAGATCAAATCCCCGAAGGTGAAGATCACGGTGGGGTGGTAACTTTAATGACGCTACACACCGCTAAAGGTCTAGAATTTCCAACCGTGTTTTTAACTGGCATGGAAGATGGCATTTTCCCGCACTCACGTACTCTGGGCGAGAAAGATGAAATTGAAGAAGAACGTCGATTGGCTTATGTTGGTTTAACTAGAGCGCAAGAGCGGTTATTTATTTCACGTGCCGAATATCGATCTTCTTGGGGAGCGCCTAATTACAACCCGCCCTCAAGATTTCTCGATGAGATACCAGCTGATGTAATTGAATGGCGAAATCACAACGTGATATCTCCTTCACTGATTCGCAAACCACGAGTTGCAACAGCGCCACCCCCTCGGGCAACTGGGCGTAAAGCGCCATCTGGAATTACTTTGGCAATTGGCGATCGTGTGTCACATGACACATTTGGATTAGGAACGGTTGTCGGCACTGCCGGCGAAGGCGACAAGAGCGAGGCCACCATAAACTTTGGACAATACGGCGATAAGCGATTGCTGTTGCGTTATGCACCTGTCGAGAAGCTCTAGTATTAGGCAGGTTTCACACGGCGTTCGTGCATTGAATAAATAAGAAAGCGGTTAACTAGTGGATCTTTACGAATACCAAGCTCGCGAACTCTTTGAAAAGCATGCCGTACCTGTACTGCCAGCTGCGATCGCAACGACAGCTGATGAAGCCGAAGCGGCTGCCGTAAAAGTTGGCGGCAAAGTAGTCGTTAAAGCCCAGGTAAAAGTTGGTGGCCGCGGAAAAGCCGGCGGCGTTAAGTTAGCCGTTGATCCAGCTGATGCTCGTGAAAAAGCCAGCGCAATTCTAGGTATGGACATTAAAGGCCATGAAGTTCGCACCGTAATGATCGCTGCAGCTGCGCCGATTGAATCTGAATATTATTTAGCAATTTTGCTTGATCGTTCAAACCGTAACTTCTTGGTTATGGCATCCGTTGCCGGCGGTATGGAAATTGAAGAAGTAGCGCACACTGCGCCTGAGAAGTTGGCAAAGATTCCAGTAGATTCCAATGTAGGTATTGATCTTGCTCGTGCAACTGAAATTATCGCGGCGGCAAAATTCCCAGCCGATGTTGCTGATCAAGTTTCTGAGGTGCTGGTAAAGCTCTGGGAGACTTTCGTCTCTGAAGATGCCACACTTGTTGAAGTTAACCCACTAGTTAAAACTTCAGATGGCAAAATCATCGCGCTAGATGGCAAAGTAACCCTTGATGACAATGCCGGTTTCCGTCATCCAGAGCATGAAGCACTTGTTGATCAAGCTGCTGAGAACGCACTTGAAGCCGCAGCTAAAGCTAAGAATTTGAACTATGTAAAACTCGAAGGTCAAGTTGGCATTATCGGTAATGGTGCTGGTTTAGTAATGAGCACACTTGATGTGGTTGCCTACGCTGGCGAAAAATTCGGTGGCGTGCGCCCGGCAAACTTCCTAGATATTGGTGGTGGCGCATCAGCTCAAGTTATGGCCGATGGCCTTTCAATTATCTTGGGTGATAAAGATGTAAAGAGCGTATTTGTAAATGTATTCGGCGGCATTACTGCTTGCGATGCCGTAGCAAATGGCATCGTGCAAGCCCTTGAATTACTTGGCTCGCAAGCAACCAAACCGATTGTGGTTCGCCTTGATGGCAACAACGTGGTTGAAGGCCGCGCAATTTTGACGGCAGCGGCACATCCGCTTGTTGAACAGCTAGACACTATGGATGGCGCTGCAAATCGTGCAGCAGAATTGGCGGCTAAGTAAATGTCGATCTTCATTAACGCTGATTCAAAAATTATCGTTCAAGGTATGACTGGTTCTGAAGGAACTAAGCACACTCGTCGCATGTTGGCCTCAGGTTCCAAAGTTGTCGGAGGCGTGACACCAGGCAAAGGTGGTCAATCTGTTGAGATCGATGGTCACAACTTGCCCGTCTTTAACACTGTTGGTGAGGCAATGGCAGCAACCGGTGCCAACGTTTCAGTTGTATTCGTGCCACCTAAGTTTGCCAAGGCCGCAGTAATCGATGCAATCGATGCCGCGATGCCACTAGTGGTTGTGATCACCGAAGGAATTCCGGTTCACGATTCAGCTGGCTTCTACGCTTACTCATTAACTAAGGGAACCAGTCGCATTATTGGGCCAAACTGCCCAGGTTTAATCAGCCCCGGTAAATCAAATGTCGGAATCATTCCAGCAAATATCACAGGCGCGGGTCCGATTGGTTTAGTTTCCAAGTCCGGAACGCTTACTTACCAGATGATGTTTGAACTTCGCGATATTGGCTTTAGTACTGCAGTTGGTATTGGTGGTGACCCAGTTGTTGGCACCACGCATATCGATTGCTTGCGCGCATTCCAAGATGACCCCGAGACCGAAGCGATCGTAATGATCGGTGAAATTGGTGGCGATGCCGAAGAGCGTGCCGCTGCATTTATTGCTGAGTATGTAACTAAGCCAGTAGTTGGTTATGTTGCTGGCTTCACAGCTCCTGAAGGCAAGACTATGGGTCACGCAGGTGCCATCGTTTCTGGTTCATCCGGAACTGCACAGGGAAAGAAAGATGCCCTTGAAGCAGCTGGCGTTAAAGTGGGTCAAACCCCAAGTGAAACGGCGCGTTTACTGCGCGCCATTATGGGCCGCTAATAGCGATGTTCCAACGAGTCCTTGCGGTCACGTTGGCTCAAGTTGTACGCAGTATTTCAGTTGTCCTTCTGCCGATCGCTTTTCTTTCGCTAATTGCCTGGGCGACAGCTGGCAGCACAAATGGAAATACCTCTGATCCAGTTCGGGCCGCTATCTGGCTCTGGTTGGGTGCGCATCATTTAGCTTTTAATTTAACTATTTCAGAAGGCGCTGCCGCTGGTTGGTTAACTTACTTACCGCTAGGCGCACTGCTATTTCCAATTTTGGCAATCCGTAGTGGTTTCAAACGTAGCATCGAGCGGTTAGATAATGATTATCAAAGTATTGCGCTAGCCCGCACACTATTTGTTTTCTTATACGTTGGTATCACTGCTGCGATCGCCTTTTTTGTTACGACAGATACAATTAAACCAGTTTGGTATTTAACGCCACTTGTCACAATTCCAATTGCCACACTCTCAGTTCTAAGCGCCGAACATCGAAAAATTTCATCGCAGCCAATTTTCTTTGCCACTCGAATCATTGCTGCTTTCTTAGGTTTTGCGTTCTTGGTCTTGGGCATCACGCTAATAGTTAATTTGGCAGTAGTTAAAGATTTAACTCAAGTTCTGGAGCCAGGTATTTTGGGTGGAGTTTTGCTGCTGATTTTAAATGTGCTCTATCTACCAAATGCTGCAGTTGCGACTCTTGGTTATTTTTCCGGCGCTGGCTTTGGAATTGGAACCGGAACCATAATTTCACCGTTGTCATATCAAGTTCCGGAAATTCCAGCGCTGCCAATCTTGGGCGCTCTGCCAACCGGTAAATTTGAATGGGCGCTAATTGCAGTTCTGCTTTTTGTGGCAGCTGGTGTTGCACTAACTAGTTGGACTTTGAATCAACGGCCAGAAGTACTTTGGCAAACTTTCGCACTAGTTTTACTTGCAGTTGCCTTTATTTGTTGGGCAGCAAGTGGATCTCTAATGACAGAGGCACTTAGTGCAGTCGGTGTTTCAATCTGGAAAGTAACGCTAGCTATTGGCGTCGAAATGGCCATTGGCATTGGGTTGGCGCGAGTTCTGCCGCGGTTAGATCGAGCCAGATGAAGAAAGTCGTAATCCTGGCTAGCGGATCGGGCACCTTAGCTCGAGCAATCTTCGCCGCTGATAAGGGCTACGAAATCACTGCCCTGATCTGTGATCAGCCTGCTGCCAAAGTCATTGGCGTTGCAAATGAATTCGGCATCAAAGTTGAAATACTTGAGCTTCTCGGGGATCGCGCAAACTGGGATCAAAAGTTACTTTCGCTAGTATCAAAATATCAACCAGATCTAATTGTCAGCGCTGGTTTTATGCGCATCTTGGCACCGCAATTCGTGCAGAGTTTTAAGGTAATCAATAGTCACCCTGCCTTATTGCCACTTTTCCCAGGGGCACATGCTGTGCGTGATGCACTTGCAGCCGGGGCCACGCAAACCGGCACGACTATTCATTGGGTTGATGAGGGCGTTGATACCGGCGAGATCATCGCGCAGGAACGCCTAGCGATAGAACCAACTGATACTGAGGAATCTCTACACGAACGTATTAAGATTATCGAACGCGGTCTCATCGTTGCGACCATCCCGCAAATTCTGGCCGAGCTAAAGTAGAAGGCAGCGCTGTTAATGAGCAATCGCAAACCGATCCGTCGCGCTTTACTCAGCGTTTACGATAAAGATCGCCTACTTGAAATTGGTACCGCACTTAGCAAAGCTGGCGTTGAAATTCTTTCTACGGGTTCAACGGCGGCAAATTTAGCTGCCGCGGGTATTGCAGTTACTGAAGTAAGTGATTACACCGGCTTTCCCGAAATCATGGGCGGGCGCGTTAAGACCTTGCACCCAAGAGTGCACTCTGGCATCTTGGCCGATCAGAATAATCCAGATCATTTAGCGGCCATCGCAGAACTTGATATTGCCCCATTTGATTTAGTGATTATTAATCTTTATCCATTCGCCGCAACTATCGCAGCCGGTGCTAGCTTTGCCGAGGCAATCGAGCAGATTGATATTGGTGGGCCATCAATGTTGCGTGGCGCAGCTAAGAATCATGGCTCAGTCGCGGTTATTTGTCAGACTGCACAATATGACCAGTTATTAAGCGCTTTAGCCGCCGGCGGATTTACCAATGAAGAACGCCAACAGTTAGCACTTGAAGTCTTTAGAACAACGACTGAATACGATTTAACGATCGCGAATTGGTTAGGCCAACAAGGTGCCGCCGAGAAGTTGCCGACCTGGTTTGGTTCAATATACCGCCGCGAGAACACTCTGCGATATGGCGAGAACCCACATCAAAGCGCGGTTATTTATAAATCAACTGGACTCGGAATCGTTGGTGCCAAGCAACTTCACGGTAAAGAGATGTCCTTTAATAATTACACCGATGCTGATGCCGCTTGGCGAGCTGCGCTAGATCACAGTGACCCAGCGGTGGCGATCATCAAGCACGCAAATCCATGTGGCATTGCAACAGGTGCAAATATTTCCACGGCTTACTTAAAAGCTCATGAATGCGATCCAGTTTCGGCTTTCGGGGGAGTAGTTGCTGCTAACCGCAAAGTTGATTTAGCGATGGCCGAACCTCTTTCTAAAATTTTCACCGAAGTTTTAATTGCGCCCGCATTTGATGCTGATGCCCTAGAACTTTTGATGAAGAAACCTTCGATCCGAATTCTGCAATGTGATTTAACTGCGATTAATTCAGTCGAGTTGCGCCCTGTTTCTGGCGGAGCGCTTTTGCAAGAGAGCGATTTGATCGACGCCCCCGGTGATAGTGCAGTTAATTGGGTGCAAGTTTCTGGAGATCCAGTTAGTGCGCAAACGTTAAAAGATTTAGAATTTGCTTGGCGATCAGTTCGCGCAGTTAAGAGCAATGCCATCTTGCTCGCTAAAGATAGCGCTGCGGTCGGAATTGGAATGGGTCAAGTGAATCGGGTGGATTCAGCGAAATTAGCTGTTGACCGGGCCGGTGATCGCGTAGCTGGCTCAGTTGCAGCAAGTGATGCTTTCTTCCCATTTGCCGATGGGTTACAGATTTTGATTGATGCCGGAGTTATCGCGGTAGCTCAACCTGGCGGAAGTGTGCGCGACGAAGAGGTGATTGCGGCAGCCGTTGCCGCCAATGTTGCAATGTTCTTCACTAGTACAAGACACTTCTCCCATGCATAAAGCGCGGATCCTCGATGGCAAAGCACTCGCCACAATCATCAAAGCTGATCTGCGCACTCGCACCGAAACCCTGAAAGCTCGCGGCATTACCCCAGGTTTGGGTACAGTTCTAGTTGGCGATGATCCAGGTTCACTTTCCTACGTTGCAGGCAAACATCGTGATTGCCAAGAAGTTGGCATTAATTCAATTCGAGTTGATCTACCAGCGTCTGCAACGCAAGCAGATGTAATGGCTGCAATCAAAGATTTAAATTCGGCTAAAGAATGCACTGGTTACATTGTGCAGTTGCCAATGCCGACTGGAATCAACGCACAAACGATTCTCGAAGCAATTGATCCAGCTAAAGATGCCGATGGATTACACCCAATGAACCTCGGTCGATTGGTAAGTGGCTATGCAGCACCATTGCCGTGCACGCCTCGCGGGATCGTCGCGTTGTTACGCCACTACGAAGTGCCACTAGCAGGGGCTGAAGTCTGTGTAATCGGTCGCGGCTTAACGGTTGGTCGCCCACTTGGATTATTACTCACTCGCAAAGCAGAAAATGCCACCGTTACTTTGACGCATACCGGAACTAAAGATTTAGCAAAGCATGTTGAACAAGCAGATATTGTGATTGCGGCAATTGGAAAAGCACATTTCTTAACTGCCCAAATGATTAAGCCGGGTGCAACTGTTTTAGATGTCGGAATATCACGCACCGAGACTGGTTTGTTAGGCGACGTTCATCCTGATGTTTTTGAAGTTGCGGCGAGTGTTGCCCCAATGCCTGGTGGTGTTGGCCCGATGACCCGAGCGATGCTATTAACTAATGTGGTTGAGGCATGCGAGTAATTTCCTATTCGGCCTATGGGTTAGTGGCCGCCGGTGTAGTCGCCGGAGCACTCGGATTAGTGCGAACTGGATCACTTTTAATTGCAGTTGGCACTGGACTTTTCGCCATTTCGCAGCGTGGCCAACGCAAAATTGAACTCTATTTGCCACTAACTATTTCGATTAGCCTATTTGTGCTGGCATTAGCACTTCCGCGTGGGCGATAGGATTTACCTCGACCTCAAGATATTTCTTACATTCAGGAGAACTGCAAATGGGTAGCAAAGTCACAGTAGTAGGCGCCGGATTCTATGGTTCAACCACCGCAATGCGCTTAGCTGAATACAACATCTTCGACAC
>Ga0315901_10001202_pt1 | contig 37541 bp, 21 predicted proteins | sample LakEriMetagenome_10_FD_203761 | JGI IMG/M metagenome (GOLD analysis project Ga0315901, IMG submission 203761) | Freshwater fungal communities from buoy surface, Lake Erie, Ohio, United States - Buoy 2 MA116 | ecosystem: Environmental > Aquatic > Freshwater > Lake | place: USA: Lake Erie, Ohio...
TCAACAATATGATAATGCTAGAACACAGGGTAGAGAAGCTGTACAACAGAATATAGTTGGAGCAATGGATAATTTATTTAACACTAGATTATTAAATGAATTATATCCACAGTATTATATTAGTCCATCTTCATTATCTGTACAGTATGATCCTCAAGCCGCACTTAAACTTAGACCAAAAACTCAGACTGGTGATATAGATAAACAACTTGAAAATTTCTTTCCTGGATTTGATAAATTTGGAGAATCAGAAAAGAATGCTTTAAGATCTATAATTTTAAAGAAGTACGTTGGAGATAATAGTGATGACAGTAAAGATATTTTTGCTTCAAGTGCTATTAGATCTAAGAGAAAGTAAATCTTAAAGGTTTAAGTTATTAAATTTATATTTGTTATATTTATTATAGGTTATGGCTACTTTTATACAAGGTTTAACTGATTATATTCCAAAGGCAGAGCCTTATAAACCTAATTTTGATTTTCTCAATAATGTACTTGCTACTAAACAAGCAAGATATAATAGTGCTATAGATCAATTAAGCGGTGTATATGGAAGTATTATTAATGCTGATCTTTCAAGAGATGAGAATATTGAAAGCAGAAGAAATTTTTTAAATAATGCTGAAAAGAATATACAGCAAATAACAGTTATGGATCTTTCTGATCCAAAGAATGTTGCGCTTGCACAACAGGTGTTTGAACCTTTTGTACAAGATAAAAAAATGCAGTATGATGTAATGTTTACAAAAGCTGTAAAGAAAGGTCTTTCAGAAGCTGAGTATTTAAGAAGCTCATCTGATGATGAATTAAAAAAGCAACATTGGATGGAAGGTGAAAAAGAGTTAAATTATAGACTTTTTGATTTTAAAGCAGCATCACCGGATAAAGCCTATAGAATGGCTATGCCTAAATATACACCGTATATAAATATAATGACTGCGGCAAAAGATATATTAGGTAAAGACTTTATAGATATATCAGTTGATGAAAAGAAAGGTGGCTATATTGTAACAACAAAAAATGGCCCTCTTGCTATAAACACTGTACAGCAATTACTAAATAGTAGCTTATCAACAGATTCAAGAGTAAGAGCATATGCAAATTCATTAGCATATGTAGAGTCAATGGATAGAGTTTCAGCTATAGCAAATCAAAACTATAATGGTGATATTAATCAAGCAAAAGCTGATTACTATTCATCACAAGCATCTTCATATGTTGAAAATGGTTTAGAACAACTTGATGGCTTAGAGTCAGAATTAAATGATGTTGAATCTAAGTTAGCTATGTATGATGGTAGACTTTCAAGAGGTTCAAAACTTTCAGATCAAGAGAGACTTGATTATAGTCAGTTACAAGCACAAAAAAATTTATATGAAGCTAATATAACTAGTATAAATGATAATGTTAAAAGTATAGAAAAGGCAGTAAATCAGAATGATGTAGATTTAATAGAAAGAGCATCACAAGGTATATTGGCTAGAAATATAATAAACAATGAGCTTAAAACTGCTATTAATGTTGGAGCTTATTCTAAGTATCAAAGAAAGATGGAAGAAGATCCATATGAATTTGAAAACTTTAAATCCTCTCTTGACTTTTCTTATTGGACTAAAAAGAAAGCTATAGAGTGGGCCAGAGAAGATGAACTTAAAAGAAGGGAGCAAGAAGAATTAGATGCTGCTTACAGTTTATCTCCTGTTGCAACTAATACTGAGGCTGCAGAATATGATCCATTTGTTGCAGATAAAGAAAGTACTACTCTAAGTACAAATAATTTTGCAGCTGCTGTTAAAAGTGCTGTGTCATCTTTAAATGGTATTAATAGTGAAGCTTTAAATAAAGCTTTAGCTTCTAAGGGTTACACTTATGATCAAGTTATGAATAAACCTATTGGTACTGTAGGACTTTCAAAAATAACTGATGCATTAAATGAAATTATAACTAAAGATCCGGAAGTTGCAAAATCAATGAGTAAACAATTAGCTATTTTAAATAGTAAGAAGCAAGTTGCATTTGCTAACAACGGTACAATTCAAAAGAATAATAGTGTAACCTTTCAAAATATGATAAGAAGTTCAAACTATAATGCTGTTGAAAAAGCAGTGTTAGGAACTATGTTTACTTCTGATGGGAGTCTTTTAAGTTCTCAAGCTGCTTATAACAAAACACGCGGAGCTCTTAACATGAATTATAATGATTTTAAAAATGTTTATAATAACATGTATAGAGAATATGGTGTAAACTATAATGAACAAGCTAAGAATAATAATCCTCTGTATAAACCAGTTGCTATGTTAGGAGCCGGTGGCGGAGGTGCTACTATACAATATGGTGTTTCAGGAATGGTAGATCCTAAAGAAACAAAAACAGAGTCATATAAAGCATTTAAAGAAATAATTACTACAGGTTTAGGTACAGGAACTGTTTATAAAGCTGGTACACCTTCTGAGATAAGAAAAGAATCTGATAGTGATATTTCTAAAATTACTAGCGATCCTGATTTACAAAACTATGTAAGTAATATAATCACTACTATACAGCGTGATAAAACTCCTTTATCATACACATACAATTTGATGGCATTAGGTTCAACAAAATATAATTCATTAAATATTAAACCTAATGGTGAAGATGCTTTTATGAAAGGTTTGAAAGAAAAAGATAAAGAGAAGTATGCTAAAGTATTGAGAGATGGTATAACAGTAATATTACCTGCTACAAATACAAATCTTATATCTAAAAAAGCAGCACCTAGTGATGCTGAGATTGTTTTAAATAGTTCAGGTAAGTATAGTTTTTATAGACCCGGTATAGCTAATATTACTTTCACAAAAACTCAAGAAGGTATTACTCTATCCGGTGTTATAGATAACAAACCTGTTAGTCTTCAAAACTTAGATATGATAAAAGTTAATTCTACAATTAACGCACTTAATCAATATTAATATGGTAGAATTAGGACAAGATCTTAATCCTGTTTTACAGCCAGATCCAATAAGCCCATTTAATCTTTCTGCACTGTCAGTAAGCACTGGAACTAATCCACTACCTAGTAGTGAACCATTAGTAAATACTATAGATGATTTTAGTATACCAAATGCTCCACAAGCAGTGGATTTATCAGATTTTATTTCTGGTGGTGGAACCGGTGCAACTGATCCTTATTCAGCAGTAATTAATATTGCTAATACTCCTAACTCTGAATCAGATATTGCTATCTATAATGCAAAGCCATATACTTTTGCATCTGGATATAAACAAACTAATTTTAATAGATATTATAATGATAAAGATAATTTCTATAAATTAGGATTTTCACCTTTTGCTAATAATGAAGAAACATATAATTCTAATAGATCTTGGTATGAAGATTTAGGAAGAGCAGCTTCTGGTATTCCTGGATTAGGTTTATCATTTTTAAAAAGTATATATGGTGCTGATATAGGAGATGAATATGCAGAAGCAAATGCATTATATGGTAGTACTAAAGGCGGTGTTGCAGGTTTCACTTCTAATTTAACTTTAAACTTAGCACCAGTTTTAGCAATTGGAGTTGATTGGTATATCACAAATGCCGGTTTAGCAGCTCTTGGAACTATACCTGGTTTGCAAGGTATTGCAGGTGGTGGTATAGCTGTTAAGACAGCATCTACAGTTGATAAATTTAAAGATCTTATAACCACTTTTTCTAGTGCTCAAAAGATGAGGGAAGCATTCACATTTGCGAATGTATCTAGAAATGTAGGTAATGTATTATACAAAATAACACCTTATGCTGAAACTGGAAAAGCAATTTTTGAAACTGCAAAAGCAGTGGGGCAAGGTGAAAAATTAATAAATGCAGCAAGAACTGCAAAGAATGTAGGTACATTTATAAGAGATAGTAAGCAGTTTTCTTATGCAATGGGTGAAGCCAATCTAGAAGGTGATATGTCTAGAAATGATTTTATTGATGCTAGAATAAATGAATTTATAAAAGAAAATAACTATTATCCTTCAGAAGATGAACTTGATGAAATTTACAAACTTGGAGAAGATGTAAAGTTTACAACATCAATGTTTAATATGCCTATTCTTTATTTAAGTAATGCAATTGTTTTTGATAATCTTTATAGAGGTTCAACAAAATCTTTATTTAGACCGGCAAATCAATATGTAAAGAATTTTACAAAGACTGGTGTAAGTGTTGTAATAGAAGACGGTACTGCAAAAGTTGTTAGCGGTTTAAAAGAAAATTTAAAGTTTGCAGCTAAAGGTCTTGTTCAACCACAGAAGTATGGAAAATTTGCGCTTAATTATTTTGGCGCAAACTTAGCAGAAGGTCTTCAAGAAGTTACTCAGGAAGCAATTTCTGGAGCTTCCGAAGATTATTATAAAGAGTTATACAATACTAATGAAGCTGGCGGTATTAGTATGTATATGGGTTCTTTCTATGACAATCTTAAAAAACAGATGTCAGCAGAAGGAGGAGAAGTATTTCTTTCTGGATTTTTATTAGGTGGTTTAGCAAGTGTTGGAGGTAGCGCTATTGGAGGTGCTACTGATGCTTTTACAAATCAGTATAATAAAAATTTCAGAAAAGATTATAATGATTTATACAAGAGTGATTCTGAAGCAGCAAAAGAAATAGCAGATAATATAAATCTTGCTATGAGTGATGGTTATAAAATATTTACACCGGACATAGAAAATCTTTTAGTTCAGATCAAGTTGGGTAAAGATATGACAGAAGCTAAATTAAATTATGATGAAAAAGCTTTTCATGATTTAAAAGATGCTGCTAGATTTAATGCTATTTACACTGTACTGCAGACTGGTAACTTTGATAATCTTCTTAATAAACTTGAGAACATGAAAGAATCTACAGGAGCTGAATTAAAAGAGGCTTTTGAGTTAGATGAATCTGTAACTGAAGAAGAAGCTAAAAAAGTTTTAGATGTTACAATAGATAGAGCTAAACAAATACAAAATCAATATCAACAAGTAAGCGATATACAGAATCCTTTTAATCCTTCAAGATATAAAAAATCTGAAATAACAAATCCTGAAGTAAAAAGACAATATGAAACTGAAGTTCAAGGCTATTATGGTTTTGAAGATGCAAGAAAGCAGGCTGTATTTAATGCCCATGCTGCAGGACAAGCTTCTAAAAGAATGGCTGATTTAGTTTCAAATCTTTCTAGTATTGCTGAGATAGGAAAGCTTTCATTTACAGATATAAAAAATATATTAGATATTGATTCATTAAATGATGAGCTTGATACTTTAGAAATGGAGTTGTCAAATCTTTCTGAAGCTGCTGATCCTAAATTAAAACAAATTAGAAAAGCAAAAGAAAGTAAACGTAAAGCTTTACAATCTTTTAAGAAGGAGTTTGAAAAAATACAAAGTTTAGAAGATGCATCTCTTATAGAAAAGAAAAAAGCTCTTAAGAATGCTTTTTCAAAATATCTTACAAAACTTGCTGAAGAAAATAATCTTACAGTACCATCTAATAAAATAGATGAAGCATTTGCAATGCTCTCTGATTACTATGCTCTTTCAAAAGATCTAAGAAGGTTTAATAGTAATGTGGCTGCAATGGCAGATCCTCAGATCTTCTATAATCAAGTAGCTAGAAATATTAATGTTAGAAAAGAACTTGTAACTAACATAGGTAATATTTCAAAAGATTTATTTGATAAGTTTCTTAATAGTAAGAAAGCTCAGGATCTAATTAATGAATTACATGATTTAGGCTTTGTAATAAGTCTTGAAAGTATTCCAATGCTTGATGGTACTTATGAGCAACTATATGAATATTTAACTACAGATCCAGATATAAAGTTTATTGATTTAAAATCTGGAGTAGTATTTTCAATCACTGATCCTAGATATCAAACTATTAAAGATACTGTTGAAAATTATAATGAAGAGGTAAAGAAACAAGAGGAAACTAAACCAGAGGAAACAGAAGTTGAAACTAAAACTGAAACTGAAGAAGAAACTAAGGAACCAGTTAGTGAAATATTAACTGAAGATGGTGTACCTTTAATTCAAAGTTTAGCTCAATTTAATAGTCTTCCTTTAAACTTACAAGGTCTTTTAAGATCCTCTCTTTCTCAACAGAATTCTGCTAGAGAAGCAGATGGTGAACCAGAGTTACCTTTAGATAGATTTTTAAGAACAGCTTCTTCTAGAAGAATTATTTCTAAGTATTTTAAAGATCCCAATAATGCTGCAGATATTAAAGTATATAATGAAAAGAAAAAACCTGCAGAACCAACTAAAACTGAACCTGTTAAAACTACTCCTACTCAATCTACAAATAGTAAAGCTGAAATAGAAAGAAGAACTACAAAAATAATATCTTCTGAAATTGTAGAAAAAGGAAATAGAAAAGGTCAAACAAGAACCGTAAGTCAGACTAATTTTATTGAAGATGTAGATGGTACATTACTAAGTACCACAGAGTATGAAGCAAAAGTTGGAGATACTACAGTTACACTTGGAGGTAAATCAATGACTTTTAAAGAATTTAAAGAAGAATTTCCACTAGATGAAGATTATGAAGAAATATTTGCAGATTGGCCAGATTTAAATGACGATTCAATAATTACAGTAAGAAAAGTAACAAGAACTCCTAGTAACTCAAGGTTTAAGACTGTTGTAAGTATTTTTAGCCCTGTGTTAGGGGGTAAAATGGATGTAACAATTAAAAAAGATGATGTAAAATATAACGCAGAAGTAGATGCTTTAGAGCAACCTAAGGAAGACAATATGGTTAGTTCTGCAAAAGCGTATGTAAAAGAAGTCTTTACTCAGGCTCGTGACTCTGGTAGATCAGGTTATATGAAACGGGTTCGAGAAAAACTAACTCAAGTCAAAGACCCAACTCTTACTATCAGTAAAAAATATGCAAGAGTTGTAACTGATGAAGAAGGAAATGTAACTAAAGTTGAGATAGTTACAGGTACAGGAAAATCTTTTGAGTACACATTTATGTCGGGATATACTGGTTCAGGCACAACAAAGTCTACCGCAACAAACTTTCCTACATTCATAGATGAAAGTGGTAAAGAATCTGGAGTTATGGCTCCAGAAAGACTAGGTTACTTTTTTGAATTACCCAATGATCAACCTACAGATGCTAGAACTGAAATAGAAAGAAGAAGACAAGAAGAATTAAATTGGAAAAGAAGAATTGATAATTCTAAAAGTAAAGAAGAGTTATTAAAGGTTATAGAAGATATATCGGGAAGAACGTCTTCTGATATGAGTATAGGTTTTAATGCTGCTATTGTTGTTCCAAGTCAGTTCTCTGAGGCTAAGAGAATAGCCATTCAAGACTTAAAAGATATTGAAAAATTTTTCTTAAAGGGAATCAATGCTAAATACGATGCAGAATTAGCTAGAGAGCTATATAAAGAAATAAAAGCTGGGAAGTTAGTTACAGATATGTCACCTGCCGAACAGAAAGTTGCTAATGAGTACATAACAGAAGAACTGCGAAAAAGTGTTGATGCAGAACTAACTGCTTTACAAGAATCGGTTATAGAAACTGAAGTAGTTACTGATCCATTACAACCATTCTTAGATAAAATTAATAAAGCCAATACAATACAGGATATAAACAATATAGAAGAGGAATTTTCTGAAACAGATCTAACAGATGAAGTTGATAATCTTAATGCTATGAGAGAAGCTATAGCATTAAAAAAACAAGAGCTTACTAAGTCTGTAAAGTATGATGGTATTAAACCTAAAGATGTTTTAGTTCTTGGAAATAATAAATATGGTTTGGTTGAAAAAGTTACTTCAACTAAATTAACTGTAGTACCTTTGTATGGAGAGCGTATGACTCCCGCTAAAGATGCTAATAAACGTATTACAATTTTAAAGAAAGATTTTTCAAAGATGGTAAAGTCAGTATATGATACACAAGCTAATATAGAGATTGGTGTTAAAGATGTTCCTGCTCCTTCAACAGAAGAGAAAAAGATTATTGAGACCAACTCACAAAATATAGATGACTTCTTAGACAATGAAGAAGCTACTAAAAAGCTTGAAGATGAGACTAATAATAAGTCTGAGAAAGATGTAAATAATGATTTCTTTAATAATATAGGTTGTTAATAATATGAATTGTTCACTATCCGGATTACAACAGCAGCAGTTTTACGCTAAAGTTTTTAAAGATTTATCTGTAATAACAGATAAGAAAACACCCTATAATTTAAAAGATTATATTAATCAATTTTATGAGCAAGTAGTTGCTGCTAGTAATGATACTAGTTTAGGATTAACTTACATACAATTGCTTCCAAGAATTATTGCCACTATTGTTAATAAGAATCCTAATATTCGTAAACATTTTAGAGATAATCAAATTAGTACTGATGATGTTTTAGATCTTAGAGATAGCTTTGAAGATATTGCAGCTGTAGAAAAATATCTTGCAGTAAAAGAATTAAGTCCTGAAAAAATTGAAGAGATAAGAAAAAAAGCTGGTATAGTAGGTTCTCAATTAGAAAGAGGTGCTCAGTCTAGTGTTGATTTAGAATTTCAAGCAAAGCATACAACCGGTTTTGTTACAACTGGACAAGAAGAAGAAATAGATGATGCAGGTGTACCTACAGGTGAAGCAGATCCAGATCCTGAAAAAATAGGTACCTACGCTCTTATGCGTTCTATTTTAGATAGATTAGATAGTCAAAACTTTGAGACTGCTGAAAAAATTGTAATAGAAGCATCTAACGGTACTGTAGTAAAAGGTATTTATTTAATACCTACAGATGTTGTTTTATCTAAAGGAAGAACTATAACTCAACTTACTTTTGCAACTTTAACTAGAGATGGTTATAAAAAGTTGTTTATAAATGAAAGAGGTAGAATTACAAATATTGAAGGTCAAGATCAAGCAGAAGGATCTTTTAATCCTACTATAGATTTCTTTACTCCAAATACAATTGATGGTAAAAGAGATTTTATATTTAAAGAAACCGGAGAAACTAGTTTAGCTCCTATTGATGAGCTTGTAGATAGAATAATAGAAAAGGCTGCTATTAATGGTTTAGAAATACCAGATCCAGTTATTCTAAAAAAAGAACTTGAAGAAAAAAGAAAGAAAGAGGTTGAGCTTGTAGATAAATTTGTTAAAACTTATATATCAGATAAAACTGCAAAACTTCCTTTAAATATTGTTGGTGGTAGAAAAGGTTTTATTTTAAAGTCTGATGATGGTATAAAATTATCAGAGATATCAAATGCTACTACAGATAAAATAAGTGATATAGAATTTGATAAATTTGGAAGAACTTATTTAAAGTTTGGAAAGTTTGGAGAGATTGTTCAAGTATTTCCTGAAAAGACATCAGCAGAACTTTCAAAAAATATTGCAAAACTTATAACTGATAGTAAAGTACCAGTTAATGTTAAGTTTGGCATATTGGAAAACATATATAATATCAATGATGCAAACTTTAGTATTACATATAATAATACTTCTAAGAAACCATCAATGATTATTTTTTCAGATAAAGATGAGGTTTATAATTCAGATAATTCCGACCTTGCTGATGAAGACTTTATTGCAGAAGTTTTAAGGAATGTATTTATTAATATTTCTAAAAATAATATTAATGGTACTATTATTATACCTAATTATAGTTCTGGTAAATTAGTAAAGAACAAAGTTGAGTATAATAATTTTGTAAGACAGAATAGCAGAGTATATACTGTACTACGTAATGATGGTACTATAAAAAGTTTTAATGCTAGTTTGCAGTATGAGTTTACTATAGATGCATTAGAACAAATGTATCCAACAGAAAAAAGTTTAGAAACTGCAGAGGTTAAAGAAGGAGTATCTGAATTATTTGAATCTAATCCTGAGTTAGCTAATGCTGTATATAAAGCTTTAGGGTTTACAAATAAATTTAAAGTTTCTTTAGGAAAAGAACTTGAGTATAAAGATCCTTATGCAAAAAGTAGAATAAAAGACTTTAAAAAATATGAAGTACTTAATGAAAAAGGTAAAAGTATTGGAACGGTTATTGTAGAATCTAGAGGAGCTAATACTGTAATCTTACATCCAGAGCTAAGTATTACTGGTAAAGGTTATGGCAAAGAGTTGTATAAAGCTGTTTCTAGTAATTTAAATGTAAAAATACAAGAGTGGAATGAAGGAAATATTTCTAAATCGGATTCTGCAAAAGGTATGTGGGATTCTTTAGAAAGAGAAGGCAGTGCAATAAGAATATTTGATGAAGAGCAAGGTGATAATTTTAGACAATTGACTTATAGTCGTGAAATAACCCCACAACAAAAACAACAAGCTCAACAACAATACTCTCAATACTTAGACTCTATCTTTCCTGATAGTAAAGTAAAAGATATTGTTTATCACGGAGCAAATGAACCAATTGAGGGAGATAAATTTGCTGTAAGACCTGGAGCTACAGGTAATGCTATATGGTTTTCTGGCTCTAAAAGATATGCTACTAATGTAATGAATAGAGCACCTCAACCAGAATCTTTAAGTGGTAGAAAATTAAGAGGTGATGCAACAATGTACTCTGTTCTTTTAAACATCAAGAATCCTGCCTATTTTTATGAATCAAGTGGTGCAATTTTAGCACAAAGTCCTGAAAGATTTTTAGAAGGGCAAATAGAACCACATAGATTACATGGTAATAAACAATATGATAAAAATGCAAACGATGGTGCATTATTTCATCATCCTAATTCTAAGAAACCTGCGTCATCAGACTCAGCTGACCAAGTTGTAGTATTTGAACCAGAACAAATTCACATATTAGGAAACAAACAAGACATAGAAGGATTTAAAAAGTTTACAGAATCAAAATCATTTGACCCAAAAAAAGGAGTATCTGAATTATTTAAATCTAATCCTAAATTAGCTTCTATAGGTACAGAACAACAATACTCTCAATATCTTGATACTATATTTCCTAATAGTAAAGTAAAGGATATTGTTTATAGAGCCGATAAAAGAATAAATCTTGATGAAAAAACTACTGTAGACGATTATACTCAAGTAGGAGTAAATGGAGTGTTTTACTCTTCTAATAAAGATTATGCTTTAAATTACAATAGAGAACTTAAAGGTAAAATATATTCTACATTAGTAAATTTAAAAACTCCACTACAAGTGGATAAAGATGAAATACAATATTTTGGCAGAAATAAAGATGAATTTATTAAAGGATTTTCAAATAATGATTCTTTAATTTACATAGAAGATGAAACTTTTAATACTGAAGATAAATATGGTTTTGTAAAAGAAGAAATAGTAATATTTGAACCAGAACAAATTCATATATTAGGTTCTAAACAAGATATACAAGGATTTAAAAAGTTTGTAAAGAAATCTTCTAAAGAGGTTGCTAAGGTAAAAGCTAAACCTAAAACTATAATTAAAAACCAGAATGTAAATACTACACCATCTGGCTTTAAAGGTGAGCTTAATATGGATCTTATTAATGATATTAATAAGAGTTTAAAGAGAGCCGGATTTAAACCTGTAAATACTACACCTGAAGAAATTAAAAAAATTAAAAACTGGTATGAGTCTTTAGAGGTTATGGTAGATGGTAACAAAGTAAAACTATCTACATTAATCCCGGTTAATGAAGCAACAGCTTTAACTAACTCAGATGCATTAGGATTATTTACATCTAGTGGTATTACCTTATTTACAAAAGCTGGTAATAAAGATTACACTACCTTATATCATGAAGCATGGCATGCATTCTCTCAGTTATTATTGACACCTGAACAAAAGCAAAGCTTATATAATTCTGTAAGAAAAGGTGTTAGTTATTTAGCTACTGCTACAGATAAGCAAGTAGAAGAATACTTAGCTGAAGATTTTAGAGGCTATGTATTATCTGACGGTAAAAAGATTCTTATTAAACCTAATGAGAATATTTTTCAGAAATTATGGCGCATTATAAAAACTTTTTTTACTGGTCAAACTGATATTGTAGAACCTACAGTAGTACCATTAGTAAAGGAGTTGTATGATAACTTAAGATTGGGTAATCTATTTGAGTATAAATACTCTGTAGAGAATATGCAGTTTGGTAACTTGTACAGAGGTATAGAACCAATAACTGAAGAAGATCCAGGTATTAGTTTATCAGATAGTAGATTAATTAATGAATCAATTGATGGTGCTTTTTCAGAGATTATTGACCGTACAGGATTAAATGTTTCAGCTATCTATACAGATCCTAGAGCGTTAGAATTTTTATACAATAGTACAAAGCAATATTTTCAACAAATACTAGATGAAACAATTGAAAGAGTTGAAAATGATCCAGATGGAGTTGATACTATAGATAGGAATAATATTAAAATATTACAGTATGCTATTGATAACTTTGGTGACTATAGAGGAGTAGTTTCTGGTAAACAAAAAGCAGGTGTCATTGCATACCATAGACAAAAATCTAAGTACTTAGCTTTTGAAGCAAAAGTTCTTGATCCTGAAGAAGATAAATCAGATCCAGGAGTTGATGCTTTTGACCGCACAGGTAATGATAAGTCATTAAAGGAATTAGCTTCTAAGCAAGCTTTATACATGGTTAAAAGTTTGTATCAAGTAAAAGCTAATGGAGAACCAATAAAAAATAGATTAGGTTTCAACAAGCTTGTAGAGTTTGGTAAAACTTGGAGTACTATATCTAAAGCTTTAATTAATTCTAATACTTTTGATGAGATATATAACAAACTTATAGAACTTCAAAGCAGTTTACCAGAAGTAACACAGTTATTAACAAAGCTAGGAGATCCTTCTGATTCACAAAGTAGTAATGCTAATTTTAAGCGTTGGTTAGGATTCACTCAAACTTTTAATAAAACAGTAAATCCTATTATACAACATAGACTTTCTTCAGTAAAAGATGAAGATACAGAGTCAATTAGAGTTTCAACTTTTGTTCAGAGAGCTACAAGTGACACTGTAAAGATTGTAAATAGTTTTAAATCAAAGTTTTTAACTAGCAAATCTAAATACTTAATTAGAAAAAAAGGTTCTTTACCAGTACTTAATATAAATAAAGTACTTGAAGATTTTTCATCAATTAATAGATACAATGCTTTTAATTTTTTAAATGCTGTTGGATTTTATTTAGATAACAATCCAACTTTAAAGGCAGCATTAGAAGATGCAATCCTTGATAGAAAAAGTAAAGATACATATATAGACTTAAATTATTTTATTGAGGCTCTTGAAAAGGCTAAAGAAAATAAAATTATTATTACAGATCCTATTAAATTTTTTAGAGATCCTAAACAAGGTAATCAATCAGGCGCTGTAAATAAAATTTTAGCTATTCAAGCTAGATATACATCAAGTGATTTTAATACTGGTATTGTAAATGCTGAAGGGAATGTAGAGTATGAAACATCTTTAAGAAACTCTTTAAGTCAAATTATTGATGGTCTTAATAAAATAACTAATCTTAATCAAGTATTAGAAGATCCAGAGTTTGAATATTTAAAAGTTTATCATCCTTTAATAAACCCATATGCAAAACACTCTTATATCATCAATTCATTATTTGATGAAAATGGTGAAAAAAGAAAGGATGTAATAGTTAATTTACAAAACTTAAGTGGTATTACTAGAGATATAGATGGTATTACTATTGAAGGTATCAAAACTAATAAGCTTAATAAGTATGACAAGTTTTTATTTGATATACATGCTATTATTTTAGGGCATGCACCAGAACTTCCAAGACATGCTAGTAAAAGTTCTGCATATGGACTTTCAGTAAGTAAGTATTACGGTGAGACTTCAGTTAATAGTTTAATACTACCTATTAAAGATGTTGCTAGATATGGACATGAGTCAGCAGTACCTATTATATTAAATTATCTATCTGCTGAATTAGAGAGAATTTGGTATGTTAAAAATATACCTTCTTTACAGAATGTAGATTCTCTTAAAGCAAATGGTGATAAAATAATAGCTTTTGATTCTGTATTATCTTCAGATACTAAAGAAAAACTTTACAAATTAGTTGATAGAGCACAGTCTATAGATGATATAGAATTTTCTGAAGAATTACAGAAAGATATAAATAAAGATTCTCGTGATTATTTTAACACTCAAATTAAAAATAACTATAAAATCTGGACTAAGATTAGTAGTGTTACAGGAAGTGTATTATTAAGTCCTGAAATTAGAAGTAAAATTGCTGAAGAAACTAGAATTGGTAAAGGCTTAGATAAAACTAATAGATTTGCAGTTAATGCACAAGATCAGTTAGAGTTAATAAATGAAGTTTATACTTATAACTCTTGGTTTAATAACTTTGAAACACAGTTATTTTATGGTGATGCTTCTCAGTTTAATCATAATAGAGAAGAGTTTCATAAACGTAATGCATCCATTGCATCTACCGGAGACTTTGCTATTCTAGATAACTATACAATTGATTATTTAAATAATACAAGTAATAACACTTATGCTGAAAAAGAAGGTTTACCAAAGTTAAGATTTGATAGAAATGTTAAGACTACAGTTCTTAATGATGTAGAACCAGAATCTGTGTACTATACGCACTATAAAAAATTATTAAGTGATTTTGGTGTAAGTGAAAAAAGAGCAGAAAAGATTTTAAAACCTTATAAAAAGATTACAGAGGGTGATGGTCAAGGTTGGATTACATTTGATTTTTATCGTAACTTTTTAAGATCTTTAAATAAATGGTCTGATGCTCAAGAAGAGTTATATAATCAGGTTATTAATGATCCTGATTCTATTGATCCTAAAAAAGTTTATGAATTTTTCCCAGTATTAAAGGCGAGTTATTATGGTCCTTTAAAGACAGAAAAATTAAATGTTTCCGGATTACATAAGTTTTCATTGATGCCTTTGATTCCTTCAGTTATTAAGGACACCAATTTAGAGCAGTTCCATAAGCAATTACTTGAGCAAGGTATATCTTATGCATTATATAAGTCAGGTAGTAAGATTTCTAATATTACATTAGAAGATGGTACTATTCCTAGTATGTATGTAGATCCTAAGAAGCGTGAATTATATACTGGTGAGTATCCTATTAATGGTATTAACTTAAACTTCTTTAAGAATCAGTTAGATATTGCTCCATACTTTAAAGGTAGTGTTACATTAGCTTCTCAGCTACGTACAATTATTGAAACTAACCTTTATGAAAATGGTAAACCATTAAAGAAAGAATATGAGTCTATTATAAAAAATTATGAGAACTCAATAAATAGATATGTAGAGTTTTACAAACAAAAACTATTTAAAGAAGTTGGATTAGAATTTAATGTTGAAGGTAAGTTAATTAAAGGTGATCCAAAAGATTTAATTAAAGCTATTCAAAAAGAATTAATCCGTTTAGAAGTTCCTGAACATCAAATGGATATTCTAGATGTAAATGAAGATGGTAGTTTAAAATATGATTTTGATAGTATTATTAATTCTAATGCTATTGAAAAACAATTAGTTGCAATTGTTGAGAGAAAAATTGTTAGACCTAAAGTAAAAGGTGAACAGTTAGTACAAGTATCTGGATCAGGTTTTGAGAATCCTAAGTTTACTAATCCATCTAAAGAAGATCTATTAAAGTATGGTACTAATGGTCTTGCTTTTTATAATATAGTAGATGGTAATATCAGTCCAATGCAAGTGAAAATTGCATTACAAGGGGACTTCTTAAAACTTTTAACAACCACTCATACTGATGGTAAAAAAGTTGGCACTATAGATAGACTTAATGAGATGTTAAAAGATGAAATCTGGAGGTCTAAAAATGTTAGTGCTATAAGAATGATAGGTGTACGTATTCCTGTACAGGGTCTTAACTCTATTGAATACATGGAAGTTGGTGAATTCTTACCTGCAGAAGCCGGATCTATAGTAATTGTACCAACTGAGCTTGTTGCTAAATCAGGTGGTGACTTTGATATTGATAAGTTAAGTATATTAATGCCTAATATTAAAGTTAAAACTGAAGAGTTAGAAACATTAGCAGCTGAGTATCCAGAACTTGATTTATCATATATAATTGAAAAAAATGCAACCATTACTACAGATGATCAAACACTTATAGATATTGAAAACAATATCTTAAAGTCTATGATTTCTATAATGCAGATCAAAGAAAACTTTGTACAACTTATTACTCCTAACGAAACAGATATAGTTAAGCCTATAGCTGATGACTTAGCAAAATATAATAGAGAGTATAATCCAAAAGTTAAAACTAAGTTTCAAAATCCTTCTTTTACTACTATATCTCCAACAAGAATTTTTGAAACGGAATATAATTTATATAAGCATGAATCTAATAACATTGGAAAATTAACATTAGGTATTGGTGCTGTATCAAATAAGTATTCGGTTATTCTTAACCGTGTTGGTGCTTATTTAAATGAAAATTATAATTTCTTAGATAGCAAGGGTAAAGTAGTAAAAGCTAAAAATAGAATTTTATTTAAGCACAATAAGATTGAAGGTAATAAAATATCTTTATCTAATCTTAACTTCAAAGATTCTGCAATCTATATTTCTGATGTAATATCCCAGCTTATGAATGGTTGGGTAGATATTGAAAAAGATGCTTGGGTATTTGATATGAATGCTATTTACGAGTTAACACCAACATTATTATATATGCTTCAAGCTGGTGTTGATGTTGAAACAGCTGCGTATTTCTTATCTCAACCTTTAATTAGAGATTACATAGGTACATATAGAGTACTAACCGGTATGTACACTAAATCATTAGATGATTCTGATGATAGTGCAAAAGGTATAGGATTTTTAAAATTTAAAGCAAAAAATTATGTACTTAACAAATACGGATTTTTTGATGCAGATCATAAGAGAGAGCTAAAGAAAAAGATAAGTGATAATTTTTTAAATAAGGTATTATTTAATACTAACACTTTAAAAAATCCAATTGGCTCAAGAAAATCTATACCTTCAAGTGTAGATCTTATGATGAAAGCATATAACATATATGCTATCTCTGATAACAATATAAAAGATATTGTAAGAAATTATGACACAAGAAGTCCTTTAGCTAAACTAGCTTTCTTACATTTCTTAGAAATAGAAGATCAAGCTAAAGTAATGCGTGAAATTTCTTCTTCTACAAATGTTGATACTAAAAAATCTGGTAACTTATTCCAGGCAAAGAGTAGAATTAGTAAGCTAGAGGAATTAGAAGGCGGTAATAGTTTACCAAAAGAAGTTGCTATTAAAATAGAAACTGAGTCTCCTATTTCTGCATTCTTTATACAGGATTACATCTTAAATGTATTTATGGATTACTTCCCATTAAGAGCAAGTGACAAGATAAATACTTATCTATCTGATATAGTTAATAATAATTATAATGATATATATGAAGCATATGGAGATGTTGATACTTTTATTGATCTCTTTAGAAATGATTTATTACAATTTATAATTCAGAATAGTATTGGCTCTGTAGATATAAATACAATAGCTAACTATAAAGGATATGCAGTAAATGATTCTATTGATGTAGAAAAAGTAAAAGGACTTAAAAGAAGTGCTGTATATTATGAAGGTAAAATTTATATTGATAGAGTTAAGCTACGTGAAGAATATAATAACAAAACTTATTCTAAAGCTGCTTATGAAGAAACCGGTTTAGCTAAATTACCAGCAGATAAACGTACTGATGTTGTACCTTTATTTAGTTCTGAAAAACAGTATGCAGCTTTTGTATTAGAAAGAGAGTATTTGCGTGCTACTAGAGAACAAGGAAGTTTTACAGATGATATATATGAGCAAGGTCTTGTTGAAGATGCTTTACATAATGTATATAATCTTAAGAGCATGTTCTTTGGTACTAATAGTTTCCCAGATAAGTATGAGTTTATAAAAAATCTTTTAGAAACTTCTAATTATACATTGTTTGATTATCTTGTTTATGATTCTCAACAAATTAAAACTGGAACTAAAAATGCAATTATCAAAAATCTACGTCTTATAGGTGATACAAAAGATGCGGACTTTTTAGAAGACATGAATGCTCAGTTTGAAGAACTATCTGATATAAATGTAGAAAAGAATCCTGACCCTATTATTAATAGAGAAATTTCTGAGTTCTTTAATAAGTTATCAATCTTTGGATTTATGCAGTCAGGTATGAATAAGTCATATCTAAGTTTTGTACCTATACTATCTAGTAGAAACTTTAAGGATATTATCAATACTAATATTAGTGAGTTCTCTAAAGTACTAGAAAGTGAAAAAGGTAATACCGCACTTTATAGATACTATACTAAGTTTAATGAGCAGAACTCTAGAAACAATACTACCAAGTATAGATTTAAAAATTATGTTGTAGATAACACTATTAGTAAGATGGGAAATGAAATTCCTAAACTTCCAGAAGGTACATCTTCAACATTAACACCTAGAGTATATACTTACAAATATACTAAAGCAGCTACGGTTGGTTTAATTAATAAGTATAGTGAAATTGTAGGTGTTTATAGCGCAGCTAAAGATGGTACAGGAACTAATATGTTAAACACTGATACATATTTAGGAAATGCATCTAAAATAAAGGGTACAACTATAGGACTTCCAATTTTTGAATCCTTTGTTGGAAAACCTAAGTATTTAGATTATGCTAACCATGCTGATAATATGAAGTTAGTTGAAGATGTTATCACTCATCTTAAAGAACTTTATGATAATGGTAAAACATTACTATTTAACACTGAAGGTTATGGAATTTTAGATGAAAATCTTAATATTGATAGTATTGCTTATGCACAGTTATTTAAAGAATTATATTATAATTTTGGATATTTAAACCCTGTATTTGCAAAAGATCCTAAATTTATGGAGTATATTTATTCTGTACAACCTATAAATCAAGCTTTTGATGCGGAAGATTCTGCTCCAGATACGCAAGATGATGTTGTAGAAGAAAAAGAAATATCTCTTATAGATGGTAAAGTGTATCCTGTTTCTGCTATTAATTCTCAAATGTTAGAAGAAATGGGTTATGATGAAGATGGAATTAGTGATATACTTGAAGAAGCTTGTAAAAAATAAATTTAATGGCAACCTGTCCTATAAAATCAGATCCTAATTTTCAAAGATTAGAAAGAATCCAAGGTACTAAGATGGCTTATTATCTATGGGATAAGTTTGAAGGGGATCCTCCAAAAACAGTTTATTATAATGTTTTAAATAAAAAGAGTAAATCCTTACCACTGAATCCTAAATTCTCTGCAGGGATAAATAAAATATTGGTGGATTATCTTAAAGCTTTAAATATTAGATTAGAAACTGGAGATGTAGCTGATGCTGTATTAAACAATATTCCGGGTAATCCTTTAGCAGGTTTTGATATTTTACAAAAGTATTTAGCAATTAGAGATGGTTCTGAAGATGTTTTACCAAAACAAGTTGCTAATATAATGTTAAGCTTCTTAGGTAAGAAGAGTGAACTTTATAATAATTTTTGGTTTAATATTAAAAGCTGGTCTAAGTATAAGGAGCTTTATACAAAGTATAAAGATAGATTAGAGCAAACTGCAGAGTTAGAAGATATTGCCACTAAAAAAGATTCTACATATTTTGAAGATCAGTATACAGATAGAACTTTTAATTCTACAGCTCATAAACAAGTTATAGTAGATTTTATAGAGGAAGGTTTAGTTGATTTTTATGGAAGAGATCTTACAACTTTTGTAAGAAGTGAGAGAGGTAATCCTGATATTGATAAAGCATATTTTGAAAAGCGTGGTTTTAAATATAATCCTTATGATAAAGAATCAACTGCTTTAAAAAAACTTTGGTATAGAATACATGATTTCTTTCTATCTCTTTTTAGAAGAAAGTTTGATAAACTAAGTCAAGTAGATTTAGAAGACAGAGTTTTAGATTTAGTTGATGATATATATAAAGGTAATTATAGAATATTTACAAGAGGTGTAGAGAAAGTTGGTGACTCTTTACTTGTACCTAATGCAAATGATCCCACTAATTTTAAGCAATTAGAAATTAAAAAATATAAACAGACACTATCTAAAGATCCAATAGCAAAATCTATTATAGATTGGATGACTAATAATCCAGAGATGGGTTATAAATTAAGTGGCTCTATGGTGTTAAGATATTTTGGATCTGTATACAGAGCTATTGATGAAGATATCCATGATATAGATGGTATTATACCTTTAAGTGTTGTAGAAAAAGAAAAGAATTACAATGAGTTTTATGGATGGTTACATCATAAAGGTATTTATATAAAAGATCAAGTTGAATTTACTACTAAGGTAAAAGAATTTATAGAAGATCATAGTTGGTATAAAGCTTTTACAAAAAAGTATCCTACATTTGAAATGACCAATGCTTTTATTGGTAAGGATCATAAAAAGAATCAAGAGACAGTTACAGTGCAAGGTGTTATACCAATATTAGATGCTAATGGTAATAAGCAGTTTGATGATAAAGGTAATGTCATAGCTTATGTTTTTGATTTTTTTGTGCGTACAAACTTTGGTAATTATCCAGATATTTTTGATAACTATTTCTATGATTGGAAACAGATCTTTGAAGCTAAAATTAAAATGGGTAGAGCAAAAGATATAGTGGATTTAGTATATTATGATCCTTTTATAGATGATAAGTTTAAATTTAAAAATTCCGGTTACAGATATTTTTCTTTTGCTGATGGTATTAGCTCATTTAATTTAGATAGAAATGCTGAACCAGTTAATAGTTATGCCCCGATTGGATATCCTGAAGTTCAAGATGAAACATATAACAGTTGTAAATTATGAGTAAGTGTAGATTAGATATAGAAAATGATGTATTAAAAACATACAAAAGAGGTTTAGCAGAAAAAGTTGGTAAATTTTTATTACCTACAGATAGTTTAGATACATTTTATGTTAACTCTGCTGGTGATACAAAAGCCGGAGCAGCATCAATTTCAAAAGCCGTGTTTGCTTTAAATGAATTTTGGAATGCTAAGATGGCTGATTTTATAACCTGGGATGGTAACGCTAGAGTATTTGTTAGACCTCCTAGTTATGTTGTAGATTACTATTGGGAAGCTTATAAAAAGAAGAATAACATAACTGAAGAATCTCCTGACTATTATAGAGTACAAGATGAGGATTTTATAAATGAATTATTTCCGTCTGTAGAATCTCAACAGAATGTAAAAGCTCAAGAGATAGCAACTAAGTTTGCTAACAATCTAGCTTCTCAGACGGGTATCAATTATAAAATGATATCTGCAGAACAGGCTGCACAAATTACAACTGATACTACAGCACCATGGAATGGTGAGCCAGCTTTTTATTATCAAGATACAGTTTATTTTGTTGAGAATGGCTTTAAGTTAAATAATGTATTACATGAGTATGCACATCCTATAGTTAGAAGTTTATATCTAAATAATAAAGATTTATTTAATAAACTTTATAGTGATATACTAGCTACAGAAGAAGGTGTTAATATATTTAATACTGTAACTGAACTATATCCGGAGTTTACAGCAGCTGATCCAAACTTTTTACAAGAAGTATTTGTAAGAGCTTTAGAACAAGCAGCTTTACAGAAAGCTAATAAGATATCTTCTACCCCTGGATTTAATTCTTTTATCTCTAATTTATTGTTTGCTATTAAACAATTAATAAGAAAGGTATTTGGTAAAGGTGTAAAAATTGAAAAGTTATCTATAGATACTACACTTGATCAGTTAGCTGATATGTTAACTGGTGAAAACTTTATTCTTACTACAGAGATTATTACACCGCAGGATTTAGTTTCATATGCTAGAAGTAATCAAACTTTATATAATGATTTAAATAAAGTTGATACACAAGATCTTATAAGGGTAGTTAATAGATTTTTTGTTAATTCTAAAACTCAATTAAATAGAATAAGTACTAATAAAAACTATTCTGATTTTGTTAGTGCAATTACCACTGATTCCGGAAGATCTATTCTTAAAGATATAGTTGATAACTTAAGAGTTGCAGAGACAACTACTGTAGATGATAAAGTTAAAAAATTTAAAGATGACCTTGATAAAAGAGAGAAACAAATTACAGCAATTGTAAGAAGTTCATTACAAACAGATATATTATTAGATAGAGTTTTAGAAAAACTTGTAGACATGAAGTCTATGAGTGATACTAAAGAAGTTATTAATCAAACATTCTATTATGATATTTTATTGCGTAACTGGAACAAGTTTATTCAAGAAACTATTAATGGTTTAAGTGATTCCGGATTACGTACAGACAGTTCATTGTTTGCTTTATTTTCTAGAATGTCTAATAAGACAGCTCAAGCAAATAGACTTATCAATGAAATCTATAAAAAAGGTGTTGGTGGTATTTTAACTGAACAAATAGAACCATTAGCAAAAAACGTAGACAATTATTTTACTGAGAAACTTAAAAAATTAAAATCTGAGAATGCCTCTGCAAGAGAAATAAAAAAGATAGAAGAAGAGTGGAATAGATTAAAACTTAACCGTGCCACTATTGATGATTATTTATCAGGTATGCGTGGTGATGTTAACTCTTTGTCTGCTTACGTAGAATCTTTTGCAAGTTCTCCAGATCCTATTATTTCTAGCTTTTCAGTGTTTCTAGATAATGCTTATACAGATGTAGAACTTAAAGCTAAAAAGAATAAAGATGACTTCTTAAGAGAGTTATTACCTGCATTAAAAGAAGCCGGTTACTCTGATAAGAATATCACTAGTTTAATGAAAGAGCTAGTTTTTGAGGAAGAAGTTATAGTACGTGATAAAAATGGTAATGCTAGTACTGTAAAGAAACTTGTTCTACTTAATCCTTTTAAAGCTTTTGAAAAAGTAACTAGTCAGTTTCAGTTTGATATAGAAGAAGCTAAAAGACTTGGTGATATAGAAAAAGCAAGACTTCTTAATAAACAATACAGACAATTCTCCCGTGATTATATGCATGATGAATTTGTACCAGAATTTTATGCTAAGGAGAAAATTTATGATTCTGAATTAGGTTCTATTATATATCAAAGAAAACAAGATATACTAGCTGATATAGCTGATATAGATCAAAGAGTATTTGAAGATCTTACAGAAGATGAGGCTTTTGAAGAAAAGAAAATTCTTTGGAAAAAATATAGTCAGCTTGCTTCATTACGTGATGAGGTTGGTAAACTCAAGATAGGTGATGAATTAGAGATGGCTAAGATAGAAAAGAAGTATAGAGAAGAGTCTAGAAAGTTTTATGAGACTAAAGAAATTACCGGTCTATTTGAGTTTAAGTTAAATCAATTTAAACAAGATCTTTTGGATCAAGGTTTACTATCTGACTCTCAAGAGTTCAAAGATAATGTTAATGATTGGCTTAACTCTAATACACGCTTATCTATAAATGAAAAGTTTTATGAAGATAAAAAAATAATTCTTGATAAGATTAAAGCTATAACAGATACTTTACCTAAAGATGTAGCTAAAAAACTTCAGCAGGATAAACTTTGGGAAGAGCTTATTGATATATCTGTTGGTTTTAGAAATGCTGATGGTCAAATTGTTGCTTCAGAAATGTCTGAAGAAAGAATAAAAAGAGTTAAAGAACTACAAAAAGAATTGATGACCATAAAAAATAATATGGCCGGTTTTAGTGGTTTAAATAAAGAACAATTTGAAAGATATTTAGAACTTGCTAGATTAATTAAAAGCAAGAGAGCTACAATAAATGATAAAGAAGAGTTTAAAGAATTAGATAGATTAAAGACAGAGGGTACTGTAGATAAGTTAACAAAGAAAGCTCTTTTAAAACTTTATGCTGATTTACAAGAAATGCAGTATAAAGAACCAACTGATGATTATTTATCTGCATTTAATGCTAGTTTAGAAGCAATTGATCCTACAAAGATTGCTGCTTTTTCTGTTAGTGAAATAACTACTAGTAATGCTGAAAACTTTTTAAAGCCGGCTTTCTTATCTAAATATTTTAAAGCTAGTCCAGAGTTTAAAAAATGGTTTTTAGATAATCATATTGAAACAGAAAGATATAATGCTAAAACTAAGAAAGATGAAAGAGTTTATGAAAGATTGTATGTATGGAATGTAACTCTTCCAAATGATGAAAAGTATTATAATACTTACACTTACAATGATGTAAACCCTGCTACTGGTGAGATTACTGAAACTACTTTGTATAAAATACCTACTATGGATTTTTATAGAAGAGTTGTTAAGAAAGAATACAGAACAGGTTACAATAAATCTACAGGTAAAGTAGAACGTAAAGTAGGAGTACATGTAGATAACCGTGGTAATTGGTTACCAAGAACTGTTGCAGAAGGTGCAAAAGATGATTCATATATAAACAAAGCTTATTATGATTTACAAAAAAGCTCGCCTACTAAAGCTAAAGTTCTTGATGTTATTACTAAATACACTCTTCTTTTCCAGGAAGATAAAACTAAATATAGTAAATTATATTTAGATGTTCCAAGATTTAGAAAGTTAAAAAATGAACTTATCGGCAGTAGTTTAAATGCCGGTGCTCAGAAAGTTAAAACATTTATTAAACAAGCTAAAGATGCTGTAAGTAGCTCTGATGATGATTTTGATCAAGGTTTTAACTATAATGATAGTTTTAATTTAGTTAAGGCTGATATATTTGATGAAGAAATTTCATCTATTCCTGTAAAAGGGTTATATAAATTAGATGTAGATCAAGTATCATTAAATGTACCTTATTCTTTACTTCAATACATGCTTTCATTAGAGCATCAAAAGAAGTTAATAGAATTAAATCCTTTAGCGCAAGCTTTACAGAAAGTTGTTAATAACCCTGAGAATGCTATTAAAGATACATCTAAAGTAAACGGTTACAACTGGGTTACTAATAATGTTAAATCTTTTGTTGCTAAAAAAGGCAAGAATGTAAGAGCTGAAGCAATTAACACTCTTATTGAAAGGGAGTTTAAAGGACAAACAAGAGAGGGTTGGTTATCTGATCCTTCCACTACAAGTAAGGTTGTAGATATATTACAGAAACAAGCATCCTTTGGAATGTTTGCTTTTAATATATTTCCTTCTGCTGTTAAAAATTTTGGAGGTGCTGTAACACAAATGATTATAGAATCAGGTGGTGGTAAGTATCTTAATAAGCGTTCTTACATACAAGGCCAATCAAAAGCTTTAAAAATGATGACTGATATTTCTGCTAGTATATATAATGCTGGTGAGAAGAGTATTGATTATCAATTAGTTGAAATATTTGATCCTATTAAAGGTAGATTTCAAGAAAGATTTGGTGCTGACTTTGGTAGATCAATGGGTACTGATTTGGCTGATAGTTTAATGTTTGGTTCAGGAAGAAGTTTCTCAAATGGTATATATACAGCTCCAAGAAAATGGTTAGAGAATGAAGGTACTTTGTCTTTGTTTGCAGGTATGATGATATTCAAAAAAATACCAAGAACTATTAATGGACAAACTAATATGATATCTTACATAGATGCTTGGGAAAAAGAATCTGATGGTACTATTAGATTAAAGTCAGGTATTGATCAAAAGTATGCTCCAGGAGGAGAAGAATTTAAAGCTATGCGTAATACTATCCAAGAGAAAAGCAATGACTTACAAGGTGCTTATTCTACAATGGATAAAGTATTGTTAGATAAATATGCTGTATGGAGAATGTTCTCAGGATTAAGAAGATATTTTACAAGAATGTTTGTAAATAGATTTAGTCCTTTAAGATATAATTCACGTACAGGAGATCTTACACAAGGTTATTATATAGCATTTATGAAGTTCTTGAAGTCTTTTATTTCAAGAGCATCTAGTGGTAATGTATTTATTACAGAAGATGAAGCTTATGCTGCAAAGAAAGTAATAACTGAAGGTGTTACTATTACATTACTATCTCTTATTATTGCTTATCTTTTTGATTATGATCCTGATGATGAAGAAAGATTTGAAAAAATGCGTCAGAGAAGTGGTGATTTACTTTCTGAAGATTTTAATCTAGGTGGTTGGTTAATAAACCATGGTCTTGTTGCAACATTAGGAACAAGACAAGAGACTATTACATTCTTAAATCCAAAAGAATATGTTGGATTAATATACAGTGGTGGTGCTCCTACATTAGGTCCAATTTCAGATAAGTATAAAGACTTTGGTGTAGATTTAATGCACCTTGTTTTAAATGATAATCGTGCTTACTATACAAGAGATGTAGGACCATATTCATGGCAAAAAGAAAACTCTCCTAAAATATTTAATGATGTTGGATATTTATTTGGATTTACTGGAAGTCAGGTTGATCCTGTTAAAGCATTGAAAGGAATGGAATATCAGATTAGAAGATAACATAGTTATATAATATTTACTAAATTTTAGGTATATTATATATGTATAAGTATATAACTATGAAAATTTTTAAATCAATATTTGAGTGGATCAAGCAATTCTTGGCTGATGCTGATGGGGAGGCTTCATCTAAAAGATTAAGTATGCTCTTTCTTGTTTCTTGTCTTGGATTTGGTTTTATCGCTAGTGCTGTCACTCACAAAGATATACAACCATCTGAGCACCTCACTGATGCGGTGGTTACAGTCATTCTTTTCTTAGCCGGTTTTACTAATATAGATAGAGCTATTAAAGCATTTGGTTCTAAACCAAAAAAAGATGAGGAGGTTATACCATGAGTTTTACAAGAGAGCAAGTAGAATTAGCTGTAAAGGCTAAAGGTTATAAATATTTTGAAAACGGAGACTTAAATGTAAATATTATTGGTATCCGTAACTCTGCACCCGGTAGTAAAGTTACCAACCTATTTGATGATTGGTTAACTCTTTCTTATAAAGAGGGAGGTGTATGGCAGTTCTATATTTGGAATGCCACCACTGATCCCGGAAAAGCTCCTATGGTTGCTGGTAATAAAATTGGTGGTATAGCTAGAGTAGTTCCAGGACAATATCCCGGTTCTCATATGGTTAGATTACACCAAGGTAAGTATGAAGCTTTAGGACAGAAAGCTAATATTAAAGTATATAGAGATAATGACAGAGATACAGAATATGATACAGACACTATCACTGAAGGTGTTTATGGTATTAATATTCATAAAGCTGGTCAAGACTCTACATGGGTAGAGCGCTGGTCTGAAGGTTGTCAAGTGTTTAAGCGTGTAATGGATTTTGATGCATTTATGAAAATCTGTAAGAGAGCTTCTAAAATTCACGGTAATTCCTTTACTTACACTTTAATTGAATCTAAAGATATCAAATAATGGCATCACGTAAAGTTAAACTTGGAGAAGACATGGAGTTTTCTCTTACTCCTAAAGTATTAGCTGGTATTATAGGAATTGTATCTGCAGTTATTGGATACCATTACTGGATACTTGGTCAATTAGATGAGGCCAAGTCTCTACCTAAAATAGGTAATGGTGTGTATATTGTAGATCCTGCTGATCCTGCAGCTAAAGAAACTTATCCTCCGTCTAGACAAGAATTTCAAATGAAAGATGAACTTACTAGACAAGAAATTATGCAGTTAAAAGAATTAATAAATAACAAATAATATGAAAACCATCTTTGCAATTTTTTCAATGTTGTTTTTTACAACCATTTATTTTTTTATAACAGAAGAGGTTAAACAACCACCTGTTAAGTTTAATCTTAAAGCTGCACCTGTAGTAGTTGTACAGTATATGGCACCATGGCCCGGTGTAACTGCTTATCAAGGTCTTGAAAAACTTCAAGGTTGTGCATACATCTCATGTGATTTAGAAAAATCTCCTTATTACAAGACTAGTCAGAAGATTCATAGTCTTCCAACTATTATAGTTTACAAAGAGGGTCTTGAAATGAAAAGATGGGAAGGCGGTCTTGCAATGAAAATTAGTGTTCCATTTTCTGTAATACAATCTGAAGTAAAAAAATGTCAGCCGTAAAGAAAAAATCAATGGGTACTGTTGCTTCTTTAGCTCCAAAGAACAACAAGAAGAAGGGTAAAGCTCACAAATCTGTGGGCCCTAAAGGCAGCATTCTTTGAAAAATGCCGTAAATTAATAATAAGAGGTAAACTATAATGTCGCAAATAGAAAATATAGCAGCTGAGTTAAGTTTATGGGCAAATGAATCAGAAGTACTATATTCAAAAACTAATGAGTTAGTATATAATAATCTATCAGGACATTTAAATTTATTATCTGCTTATACATATAGACTATTAGCAGAACCCACATCAGGAGGTGTTACTACATTTAATACTAGAGTAGGAAATGTAGTTTTACTTTCAACTGATATAACTAGTGCTTTAGGATATACACCACCGGTTACACTTAATGAATTAAATGATGTAACAATTCCATCACCTTCAGATGGACAATTGCTTAGATTTAATTCAGCTACTGGTCAATGGGAAAACTGGAGTCCTTCTTTTAATGCGTTTAAGATAGATTATGATTATAATTTATCAGGTGCAAAAAATGGAAGTAATACCAACTTTAACACTAGTTCTAATTTTGTAACAGGTACTACAAGAGTATTTCTAAATGGACAAAGATTAACTAGGGGTATAGGATATGATTACGTAGAAGCAGGAGTAAGCCAAATAAGTCTTGTATATGCTCCTGTACCTTCAGATCAATTAATAATAGAATATCAAATAAGTTAAATAATAAATAAATAAAAAAATGGCACTAACTAAAATTAAAAAGTCGCAACTTGATGCACTTAATATTGTAAACAGCGATATAGATGTATCAGCAGCCATAGCAAGTTCTAAACTTGCAGATGGTGCAAATTTTATCAAGAAGGATGGATCAGTAGCTTTTACAGCAGATCAATCTTTTGGAGGTAACAAAGTAACTAACATAGGAACTCCTACTTCAAATACAGATGCTGCTACCAAAGCTTACGTAGATTCAGTTGCTCAAGGTTTGAGCGTTAAGACTGCGGTACGAGTAGCAACAACTGCAAATATTACATTGAGTGGTACGCAGACTATTGATGGTGTTGTATTAAGTGCTGGTGATCGTGTTTTAGTTAAGAACCAGAGTACTACAACAGAGAATGGTGTATATAATGTATCAGCAGGTGCTTGGTCACGTTCAACAGATTCAGACACAGGTGCTGAGTTGGTTAATGCCTTCTACTTTGTAATATTGGGAACTACTTTGCAGGCTACAGGTTGGACTCAGAGTACACCCGGACCTATTACAATTGGTTCTACAGCAATTGTATTTAACCAGTTCTCTGGTGCTGCGGATTACCAAGCGGGTAACGGTCTGACTAAATCAGGTCTTACCTTTAACGTAGGAACTGCATCAGCTTCTCGTATTGTTGTAAATGCTGATGACATTGACTTGGCAACCACAGGCGTAACAGCAGGTACATATAACCGCTTTACTGTTGATGCTTATGGTCGTATCACAAGTGCAACAGCTGGTACAACAGATAACTTAGTAGAAGGTAGTACAAACTTATTCTTTACTAATGTTCGTGCTCAAGCTGCTATTACAGGAGCCGCATCTTCTATTGTAAATACAAACTTAACTGCAAGTAGAGCTTTAGTTTCAGATGTAAGTGGAAAAGTAACGGTAAGTGCTGTAACAGCAACTGAAATAGGATTTTTAAGTGGTGTAACATCTGCTATTCAAACTCAATTAAATGCTAAACAACCTTTAGATGCTACGTTAACTGCATTGGCAGCAACAATTACTGCTGCTGACACAATGATTTATTTCAGTGGTGTAGATGTAGCTCAGATTGCTTCTTTAACAGCATTTGGAAGAACTATAATGAGTGCTGCTGATGCTACTACAGGTCGCGCTGCATTAGGTGTTGTAATTGGAACAGACGTTCAAGCATATGATCCTGACTTAGGTGCAATTGCTGCATTGAGTGGTACTTCAGGTTTCTTGAAGAAGACTGCCGCAAACACTTGGTCACTTGATACCAATACTTACTTGACAGGTAACCAATCTATTACCTTGTCTGGTGACGTTACAGGTACGGGTGCAACAGGTATTGCAGTAACATTGGCTAACTCAGGTGTAACTGCCGGTACGTATGGTAGTGCAACTCAGGTTCCTGCTTTTACAGTTGATGCAAAAGGTCGTGTAACTAGTGTAACTAATACAGCAATTAACTTGATTAGTTCTTTGAGTGGATTGAGTGATGTAACTCTTTCTTCTCCTGCTGATGGTCAATTATTACGCTATAGTGGTGGTGGAACAAATAAATGGGTAAACTGGACTCCTAACTACATTACAGGTAACCAAACAATCACTGTAAGTGGTGATGCAACAGGTTCAGGAACTACTTCTTTATCTCTTACTTTAGCTAATAGTGGTGTTACTGCTGGAACTTATACTAAAATTACTGTAGATGCTAAAGGTAGAGCTACTGTTGGAGCAAGTTTAAGTACAAGTGATCTTCCTTCTGGAACGATTAATATCTCAAACATTGCAACTAGAGAAACTCCAACACCTTTACCTAACGGTGTTAATACTACATTTACTGTAACTGGTGCTTGTATTCCAGGAACTGAAAATGTTTATTTTAATGGTGTACTTATGGAGCCCGGTGCAGGTAATGATTACGTTGTAACTTTGGCAAGTCCTTTTACAATTAACTTCTTATTTGCTCCTACTTCTACAGATAAAATTCGTATCTCTTATATTAAACCATAATGGCTAGAACACAGATTACCGGTTCTCTTATTGAAAATTCTTCCGTACTAAGAAGTGATATAAATACCACTATCTCTGGGGAAGCACTAATTACTAAAGTATTGGTTAATAGTCCTTTGACAATTAGCAGTACAGGTATAAACTCAGGAACAGGCGATGTTACTTTGGGTCTTAGCACAAGTAATTTAGTGACTAGTTTTAATACGAGAACCGGAGCCGTAACCTTGAGTGGTAGTGATGTAACTACTGCTCTAGGTTTCACTCCTGTTAGTGGAAATCAAACTATTACATTAAGTGGAGATGTTACTGGTTCAGGTGCAACTGCAATTACAGCAACTTTAGCTAACACTGCAGTTACTCCAGGTTCTTATACAAGTGCTAATATTACAGTAGATTCTAAAGGTAGAATTACTGCTGCTTCTAATGGGGGTGGAGGAGGATCTACAACTACAGCAAGTTTAATTACAGGAAATACTATTAATCTATATAATACTACTAGTGACGTAGGTTTTTTAAAGTTAGAATATTATGCTAAGCGCACCAGTGCTCCTATAAATGGAGAACAAGAAATGGGTCTTATATATGTTACATTTTTATCAGGAAATCCTTTAGGAATAAACTATTGGATAGATTTTCAAACTCTTACTCCTGCTTCTTTTGGACAACTAAGCTTTAATGTTACAGGTGGACCAGTATTAGATATTACAGTTAATAATCCCAATCCATATAACATGGACATCTACTATAAGATTACTAGTTTGTAATTATTAATATATTTTGTATATTATATATAAGACTTAGTAATGGCAGCAGCAAAAAAAGGTGGTAACAGCATGGCTAAAAGCCCAGCACCTAAAAATACAAACAAGAAAAAAGGAAAAGCTCACAAGTCTGTAGGACCTAAAGCAACTCCTAAATCTAAGTATAGAGGTCAGGGAAGATAATCTGATTTTTATTCAAATAACATGCCAAATTATTTAAATATATTTTTTAAATTTTATACATTATTGTAGAACTTATAGAATTTTTATATACTTCCCCTAAGTCTTCTAATAGGTTTATTTTATTGATAGTTCATATACTAATTACATATTTTATATTTAGTATTTAATAAATTTAGTATATATTTGTCACATGGTATTAGCAGATTCAGAAATATTATTGGAGTTAGAAAGAGGTATGGTTGTCATTGAACCATTTGATCAGAAATATCTTAATCCAAACTCTGTAGATTTAACTTTAAATCCTAAGTGTAAAATTTATGTTGCTGATGTTTTAGATTGTAAAAAGCCAAATCCTGTAGAAGAATTTGAAATTCCTGAAGAAGGTTTTGTTTTACAACCGGGTGAGCTGTACCTATACTCTTGTAATGAAACAGTGGGATGTAGAGGTGATGTTTGTGCAACAGTATTAGGTAAGTCTAGTTTAGGAAGATTAGGTTTAGATATCCATATCTGTGCAGGATTTATTGATTCAGGTTTTGTAGGATCTCTTGTACTTGAAATGAGAGTTGTAAAGCCATTAAGAATCTATCCTAATATGAAGATCTGTCAAATTAAATTTGAAAGAGTGGCCGGTAAAATTCTTGCTAGTTATGACAAAAAACCAGAAAGCAAATACCACGGACAATCAGGAGTCCAAGAATCCCTCATGCACAAAAATTTCTGATTATTGTGTATTTTGTAATAGTAAGGTAGAATATATTTTTGTACATGGGCACTATCAATGTCCAGTATGTAAACAAAATGCTATACCTTGCTGCAACGGAGAACAAGCATGACATCAAATTCACATGAAGATGAGGTTTTCAAAGCTAAAAGAAAACCCAAAGGGCCGATAACATTTAATATCACCCTAAATGAAGAACAGAAAAAAGCTAAGGCTTTAATCTTAGATAATCCTATAACTGTTCTTAGAGGAATGGCCGGCTCAGGAAAAACTCTTGTAGCTTGTCAGGTTGCTTTAAATCTTCTCTTTACAAAAGAGATAGAGAAGATTATTATAACCCGGCCTACAGTCTCTAAAGAAGACATAGGATTTCTTCCAGGTGATATAAAAGAAAAAATGGATCCATGGTTAGCACCTATTTATCATAACCTATATGCTCTTTACAACAAAGAGAAGATAGATAAAGAAATAGAGCTTGGTAATATTGAGATTGTACCATTTGCTTTTGTAAGAGGTAGAACCTTTGTTAATAGTTTTGTTATTGTGGATGAAGCACAGAATGTGACTCATACACAAATGGAAGCTATTCTAGGTAGACTTGGTAGAAATAGCAAAATGGTTGTTTGTGGAGACATGGCTCAAATAGATCTTAAAGATAAGAAGACTACAGGTTTTAGTTTTCTATCAAGAGTAGAAGAGCATGTACCCGGTTTTAAAGTATTTACTTTATTACAAAATCATAGACATGAAATTGTAGCTCCTATACTAGAAGTGTATAGAACTTTTAGGGATTAAGATCATTATAGAAAAAATACGGACTGTTACCGTATGATCTATCTATATCTTCTGAAGTAAAGTCTTCAGCATTAACTTTTAATCTAGGAATATTATTTATATCATATGGGATTATAAAATCCGGATTGTGCCATCTAAGTAAGTTATTAGGTTGAGCACAGAAATTACCATCTTCTAATTGTATAAATTGATAGCATTTACTATCATTATCTACAGCATATCCTACACTTATTGAGTTAGCATCACCAAAATAATCATCTAAGGTAAATAAATATTTACCTGATCTCCATTTACCATCTCTACAATGGATATCTACTCTCTTGTATTGTAAGAAACTAAATGTAGTTACAGAGATATGATTACTCTGGCAATCCCAGGTCTGTAATAAACTTAATCTAGTCTGTTCATTATCAGAGAGCAAATCAAAATCTTCTTTGTGTACAAAAGCACTAAGGGGCTGCATAAAAAACACAGCCCCAAAATTGCTCTGAAAATGAAATAACAATGGTTTATTTATAATACATTTTACACCAAACAAATATCCTTCAGTAATACCATCACCAAGTCCTATATAAGAGTTCCTTATATAACACTTTATGTATGGGATATTTGCGTTTAGTGCACTCATTTTAAACTAGGCAGGACTTACATGATTTAGCTTTCCATCATCCATCAAAGCCTATTACCAGTGGGTTAGTGGTTACCTAGTATTACCAAATAATGGCAATATCTTGTTCGCCTATCATCATTTTTATGCCTTCTTCTTGCATATCAATTATCTCAGCGTTTTGTAAAACATATGTTGGAAGATAAACTTTATCACCAACTTTAACTTCTGTTACATCAGAACCAACTGCATAGACTTCTAGCTCTTTCCAGCTCTTCATCCAATCTTTTTCTAATTCTGCTTCTGCTTCTGGAGTAAGTTCTATACCTGAGTTTCTTTTTTCAGGTTTGTTTATAAGAATTCTTTTACCCCGTAATTTGAATGTTGTCATAATTATCTAATATATCTTTTATTTTGTTCTTCAAATCTAATTCATTTTTATATGACTTAGGTACTTTTTCCCAGTTTTTCATCTTCTTTAAAGCATTAATAACCGTTGCATGGTCTCTTCCTCCAAAGTATTCTCCTATTTTATTAAGAGCATAACCCTTTTGTTTAAGACAATAGAATGCAATATGTCTAGCTATTACCAACTCTCTTTTTCTAAGAGCAGAGCATAGTTGTTGCTTTGTAAAACCGGTAACTAATAAAATAGAATTAAATACTTTATCTATATAATCTTCTTCTAATAAAGGTTTAGATAGTATAGTAACTCTTTTATTTAAACTTACAATAGTCTCAGCATAATCTTTTTTTATATCTTCAATTCTGGCTACATAGTAAGTCTCTACATCCTGTAATTTTTTTGTAAGCCTCTTATTTTGTTCTTTAAGAGAGCGAATCTCACTTAGTAATCTGGTTTCGTACTGTGTTACTGCACTTCCCATATCACTTATTTAATTCAAGTAAGCGTTTGATTTTAGTCTCAGCTTCTTTTCTATTTAGTGGGCCAAAATCTTCCCATTGTATGGAAATTTTTTCAACAACACCATTTACTTCTTCAATAAAAGCAATGAAGGGATGAGCCTTTAATTCGAGCTCATCCTCCCATTGTAATTTCTCAGTGTATACACCGGTCATCTCTATAGATGATTTTACCTTCTTGTCATTTTTATTAAATGATATCATAGTTCTAGTTTTGTTTGTTGATAGGTTATTTTTTCAGGTGATATGTTTACAATCTCTTTAATTGCATTACTAATATAGTAATCATAATTAATATTATTCCAATCTATATCATGAACTTTATTAAACAAAGTTTGCATCCATCTACCTGCTTCTACTTGTGCAAGTCTGCCATCTTTATATTTCTTTATAATCTTACAACCTTTCTTACTTATATAGTACCTAACTATTTTGTTTAGTGTGGTCTCTACAAGCTGTTGGTTTATCATACACATAGATACAAAGTTGGCCGTACTTTTTGCTTTTACACCACCACAAAAGTCCATTATATTTTTGGATTCTTTTATAGTTTTTTCTACTGGTATTCCATTAACAAAGTAATGATATAAAGCCTTCCTTATAATTAAGAAGGATTTATTTTTATGTAAGGCTAGTTTATGAAACTCAAATCTACCCTTACATTTTACAGGTTTAAAAGATAAATCTTTCATGTATACATAGTAGGGCTCATCTTTCTTAAGTTCTTCATATGACTTTTCATCTTTGGCTTTTCTCTCTGTAAACACTGCTATATAGTTATTTACATCACCAATAATCATCTTTTCATATTCATCAAACTCCAATTCAAGCTGAGTTATTTTTTCCCACTGCTTACAGATCTCTATGTATTTATCATATGTTTCATTGGGTATTAGAAACTCTAGACCATCTGTATTCTGCATAATAGGAATGCTACCTGGAATACCTTCTGCAATCATTTCATATAGCATCATTAAACTTAACTGACCATTGATAGTAATTCTCATGGTAAGTTCCGGGTCATATAGAAAACTATTTGCATCATTGCTAAGACCATAAGTACTATTTAATATAATCTTATATACATAGTTCTTAGGATCTTTCTTAGGTATCTTCTTTCTCTCTGTAAAGAACCATTCATACTGTTCACAGAAATCTTCTTTTGGTAAATGTGCAGGGGACCATTTATTCTTGATAGCCAGATTAGGATAATAACTTACTACATCTGCAGTAACTATTCTCATTCCTTTGCCGGCCTGAATAATACCTTGCCTTGCACCATGTAAACCACCCAAACCAAAGTCTGTTTGCATCCCTTTATAGTTTACACTATAACTAAATGCACCCTTTGTATTATTGGCATCTATTTCTAAATCATTAAACTTGGCCAGTAAATCTTTTAGTACTGGTGTTTCAAACTTAACATAAGGTAGAATAATATTCTTAACCTTGATCTTGTCTCTCTTAGTTCTTAGTTGGCTGATTTCATAAGCACTCATACCAATCTTCTTTGCTAAGAAATACTTAAAGAGTTCTTTAGATATTCTTGGTTCAGATGCACTGTATAAATCTATACCATATTCACTACTAAGACCTACCCGGAGCATAATCTGTTCTTTACTTGCTTCCATTATCTTCTTAGTAAACTTTACATCATTCTTACAATAATTAATAACCATCTCTTCTTTCTCATCTGTATCAATTATATCTGTATGATGTAGAGGCATCTCTTCCACATTGTGCCAATCCATAGTATATTCCAACCATTTAAGGCTAGAACTTTTTGCTGGATTGTCCCAGTGATTAAGTTTAAATAAATCTATTTGTCTAATAAGAATATCTTTAGGTCTGTATAGCGCAAAACTATTACTCTGCTTTCTATTAATAACATCTTGTGCTGTTATATAAACCTTCTTTGTAAACTCTTTGTAATCAAGAGATTTAAGAGTATCTCTCTTATCTATTAAGTATTGAATAATCTGAGCATCAAAGTCAAGACCATTAAAACTAATGTGCCATTCATTGTTCTTAACTGTTTCTTCAAGAAATTCCATTAGTTCATTAAAGTTATTCTCTTTAAAAGAAACTTTATAGACTCTTACTTCATTAGTTTTGTAGTGCTCAAATACTACACAAAAGAAATCAGACATAGTTTCTATGTCCATTATCCAATTATTCTGCATATTTTTAGATAAAAAAGGGGGAGTCTCCTCCCCCATTTTACATATGTTGGTTTTTTTTATCCTTTAAAGAGTTGCATCTAATATAGACAAATCAAACTTGTCACTATTAATACTAAACATATTAATAATGGATTTAATCTCATCTACAGTTGTGATGTAGTACTCCTGGTAAGAATCAACTAATCTTCTCTCTTCCTTGTATGTTTTCTCTGGGTTCTTTCTATTTTTAGCAGGAGTTACGTCACCATTTGCATCCAATACAGGTAGCATGTGATAAGCCTGTTTTCTTAATTTAGATATAATAACCATCATTTTTACTTCAGGGTCATATATCATTTCTACATAGGGGCAACTCTCGTTAATTGGAATAAGTCTGAAGCTATTTCTACCATTCCATACGGAGTTAATACATATCATAGATTTTTCTAATCTTTCACTCATTCTACAAATCAAATAATCAAATCTTTCATTTCCAAACTTTCTATTGGAATTTTTAATGTTTCTTTATCAATGTCCAAAGGTGCACATAACTCACCCACTTGTTTTAGCAAGTCTACTTCAACACCTAGCAATTCAGCATAGATATTAAAATAATCATCCGGGTACAAGTAACTCATTACATACTCATGAGTACTAGAACTTGTACC
>Ga0315901_10001205_pt1 | contig 37515 bp, 57 predicted proteins | sample LakEriMetagenome_10_FD_203761 | JGI IMG/M metagenome (GOLD analysis project Ga0315901, IMG submission 203761) | Freshwater fungal communities from buoy surface, Lake Erie, Ohio, United States - Buoy 2 MA116 | ecosystem: Environmental > Aquatic > Freshwater > Lake | place: USA: Lake Erie, Ohio...
GCGGGAAATGATTACACTCTTTCAACGAATACAATCACAATGACCACGGCTCCGATAAGTGGGGATGTTTTACTAGCTGACTTCATGAAGTAATTATGCCAACAACAAAACTAAACAACGGCCAATTACCTACGACTCTATCGAGCAAAACGATAGACAATACGAATGATATCAATACCACGACAACCCGCTTGAAAATTTCGGGCGGGTCGAATGGTCAAGTATTGAGTACAGACGGCGCAAGTAATTTGTCATGGACAACAGCAGGCGGTGGTGGTGGTGTCAGTGATGGAGACAAAGGTGATATTACAGTATCATCATCAGGTGCAACATGGACAATTGACAATGATGCTGTGACCTATGCAAAGATTCAGAATGTATCAACAACATCACGATTGCTTGGAAGGGCATCAGCAGGTGCAGGTGATATTGAAGAAATTACTATTGGTTCAGGTTTGTCATTGACAGGAACTACATTGAGTGCATCAGGTGGTGCTAATGAGCCAACAGTATTGATTGTAAAAAGTGCAGATGAAACCGTAACTAATTCAACAACTTTCCAAGATGATGACCATTTGACAACGACATTAGATGCTAACTCCTATTATTTTGGTGAAATAGATTTATTGTTAACAAGAGCAAACGCCAGTGCGACCCCCTCTTTCAAATTCGCAATGCAATGTAATGAAAGGGGAGCGTTTAAGGTAGATTGGACCAGCACACTATTTATTGTCATGAATGGCCAAGCAACATCGGGCCCGATACCTGCATCAGGTTCATTCTTACCTCAAATCCCAGTATTGGAAAGAATAATTTTTGCAGTTAAAACTAGCACAAGCACAGAACAATTGACATTACGATTTGCGCAAAATGTCTCAAATGCAACAGGCGTAACAGTTATGAAAGGAAGTTGTATGAAAATATGGAAGAGGGCGACCGTATGACAATAACTCATTACAAAACTACTGAAGCAATAAATGAAAACGGTGAACCTGTTTTGCTTTGGAAATTCAAAGACCAAGACGGCAATCTATGGAATACAGAAACGGCAATTGATGGTACTGAAGATGAAGCAAAACAAATCATTTTGCAAAGCATAGCAAATGAAAATCAATAAAACAAAAACATCTGATGGTGCAAACAGATTCCGATTGTCCGAACAGGAAATTGAAATGCTGATGCAACGCAGGCATGGAATGATTGATGAATCAGATATTGTTCCTGCTTGGTTGATGCAGATGGAAGATGGAAAAAATGAAATTCCTGATGAAATAATCATCACAGGAAAAACAGCAGTTTTATGTGATATTCATTTGGGATTCCATGACATTGATGCAATCACAGCATGCATCATGTATTTGGCAAAAGAAAAACCTGATAACATCATTTTGAATGGTGACCTGATTGATGCACATAAGTTATCAAGATGGGCAAAAAGAAAAGATGATATTGAATTTGTGATGGAATTGAAACTTGCAAGAAACTTCATGGACAATTTGCAGGCACAATTCCCAAATGCCAAATTGTTTTTCAAAGTTGGAAATCATGAAGACCGCTTGGAAAGATACATCATGGAAAAGGCAGAACAATTTGCAGGAATTGTTGATTGGATTTCACTTTTGGAATTAAAGCAAAAAGGGATTCAATTTGTTGATTCAATGCAATTGATGATGGTGAATTCAATATGGCTTGCACATGGACATGAATTGAAAGTTAGTGGAATGACACCAGCGCAGGCACTGATGAACAAAGTATCATCTAATTGTGCAATTGGGCATTTGCATAAAACATCCACAGCAAGGCGGAAAACATTAGATGGTGAATTCATCAGGTGTGATTCAATTGGCACATTGTCGAAGCTTAAAAGGGGATATATGATGCATTCACAAAGCAATCATGGTTTTGCAATCATTCATGAAGATGGACAGATGCAGAACATGATTATTGAACATGGAAAGGTGATGAAATGATGGACAACATGAACAGGATTATTTGGGCAATGATTGCAATGGCATTGATTGCAGGATTCTTATTTGGCAAAGGATGTCAAGGAAAGGGGTATAAATCGATTCTAAGGCACGATACTGTAAAAACAATACAAACTATTGCAAGACCTGTTTTCGTTAAACCTGAAGTGCGTGTAAAGCAAATATTGGTACCCTATCGTGATACAATGTATGTCAAAGAGCAATTGCCATGTGATTCGGCATTCATTGCACAGGCTGATTCAGTTATCACAACAACAGGTGATACAATTCAGGTTGCATTCTCACATGTTCCTTTTGACAAATCATTTTTCAGTATGGTAGTAAAACCAAGACCTGATTCCATATTGACAAAGACAATCGAGATTCCTGTTATTCAGGAAAGCAAAACGACAGAATTTGGTTGGATTATTTCAGCATTTGCCATTGGTTTGGGCATTGGCATATTGGGAGCATCAAGATGAAAGTGGCATTGACAAAACTAAAGAACAATCCGAAAAACCCGCGTGTGATTCGTGATGAAAAATTCAACAAACTAAAAAAGAGTATTGAAGAATTCCCTGATATGCTTGAAAAGAGACCATTAGTTGTGTTCACTGACAAAGATGGAAAGTTTGTTGTATTGGGTGGCAACATGAGATTGAAAGCAGCAAAGGAACTTGGCATCAAAGAATTGCCGGTTATTGTTGCTGATGAATGGACAGAGGAACAAAAGGCACAATTTCTTATCAAAGACAATGTGAACTTTGGTGAATGGAATCATGAAGAATTGGCAAATGAATGGGATGCAATTCAATTGCAAGAATGGGGATTGGATTTGCCTGTAAATTTGGATATTGATGAAGATATTATAGAAAAGAATGATATTGAAGAATATGATGAGAAATATACAAATAAAGTTGCAACGCCAATATATGAACCGAGTAATGAAAAACCAGAAATCATAGATGTATTTGACGTAAGTAAATATCAAGAATTGTTATCTGAAATACAAAAATCAAATTTGAATCAAAAAGAAAAAGATTTTTTGAAATATGCAGCAACAAGACACATTGTGTTTAATTATGCAAAAATTGCTGATTTGTATGCACATTCGTCGGATGAAATGCAATCGTTAATGGAAAAATCTGCACTTGTCATAATTGATTTCGAAAAGGCAATTGAAAATGGCTTTGTACAATTATCGAAAGATATTCAGGGCATTCTAAACAATGAAGAATAATTATGTCTTTGTTCGGCACGGACAAACATATTGGAATAAAAATGGGATCATGCACGGTCAATATGACATCCCATTAAGTGACGAAGGAAGAAAACAAGCAAAAAGAATATCGGACGAATTGAAAAACGAAAACTTTGATATTTGTTTTTCTTCTCCACTTGAAAGAGCAAGAAAAACAGCAATTAAGATATTAGAACATCATAGAGCTGTTCCAATATATTATGATTCAAGATTAAAAGAATTGTCAAAGGGTTTACTAGAAGGCAGGCACTTCAATAGTGAAAAACTATTAAGAGATGAAAATCCAAGATTTTTAGAAAAATATTCAATTGAAAGTAAACAACAATTTTACCAAAGAGTTGAAAACTTTATTCAAGAAATTGAAAATAAATACGATAACAAAAAAATTTTGATTGTAGCGCACAGTGGCACAATAAAAATGTGCAAATTTGTATTTGAAAAACCTAAGCAACCATTGCACATCGCATACTACAAAATTCATATATCAAATTGTAAGGCATATAAATTTGAAAAAAAAGGTATAAATATGAAAATTGGATTTTTCCCTATGGTTGCCGATATATTGCATGCCGGTCACATTGTTGCACTCGAGGAAGCAAAAAAGAAATGCGATTATCTTATTGTTGGCTTACATTGCGCTCCTAACTATAAAAACCCACAGCAATCAATATATCAGAGATATATGCAACTTCGAGCTGTGAAGTGGGTTGATGAAATAATTCCATATGAAAACATAGAAAAAGATATAGACATGTTCAAAAGCCTTGACTATGATATATATTTTCTTGGTGCCGATCATATGCAAAATAATTGGGAATTGAAGGATACAATTGAAAATCTCAATAAACAGATAATTTATATCAATCGAAATCATAACTATTCTAGCACAAGAATAAAAAAAGAGAGTAATTTATATGCAACAAAATAAATACGCTGTTTTTATTCTTACTAACGGCAGACCGAACAATGTCATAACATACAACACATTGAGAAGGCATGGCTACACTGGAAAAATATACATCATCATTGACGATGAGGACAAAACCAAACATGAATATTTAGAAAATTATGGCAACGAAGTAATTATCTTTAGTAAAAAAGAATATGAAAATACTTTTGATATTATGGATAATTTTGAAGGCAATAAAGTTATTGTATATGCAAGAAATGCATGTTGGGATATTGCAAGGAAATTGAACCTAAAATATTTTCTTGAATTTGAAGATGACTACAATAATTTTCAAATGAGGTATCAGGATGGCAAGTATCTTGCCCAAAAAAATGTAAAAAACCTTGACAAAATATTCGATATTTTTTTGCAGTGTTTATCAAAAACAAAAATAAGATCTATTGCGTTCGCCCAAGGAGGTGACTACATAGGTGGGAATTTGGATATATTGCAAAATTATAAACGCAAGGCAATGAATACGTTTTTCTTCGCTGTAAATGCAAAAAAAAACGATTTGCAATTTTTAGGCAGAATGAATGATGATGTCAATACATATCTTAATTATGGGAAAACAGGGCAAATATTTCTCCAAGTTGGCAGCATGCAGGTGAATCAATCACAAACACAAAAAAATATAGGTGGCAATACAGAAGCATACAAAAATTATGGAACATACGTGAAATCATTTTATTCTGTAATGGTTGCCCCTAATTGCTGCAAAGTGTCTACAATGGGAAGTAAAGAAAGGCGGATACATCATAAGATAAGTTGGGCATATGCTGTGCCAAAAATAATTAGTCAATTGCATTGTAAAAATAACAATGGCATATAAAAAAGAAAACATATTGAAAGAATCATTGGAACTGATTGAAAAACATCACTTGATTTTCATTGATGACATCATTGGATTGTTGCCATGTTCAGCACCAACATTCTATTCTTTTTTCCCGCCTGAATCTAATGAACTTAACGACATAAAAGCAAGACTGGCAAAGAACAGAATCAGCATGAAAGCAAACATGCGTAAAAAGTGGTATCAATCAGAGAATGCAACATTGCAAGTGGCATTGATGAAATTGATTGCAACAGATGATGAAGCCGCAAGATTATCAGGCGTGCCAAAGGAAACAAAGCAAAAGGAAGATGCATTGACAATCAAATGGAATCAGATGGATGCAAATTGATGTCACTCTACATAAGACACAAATGGAAGTGATGCAACAGCGCAAAAGATTCAATGTTGTGAGATGTGGAAGGCGCTGGGGTAAATCAACACTTGCTTTTGCATTGGCACTCGAAACAATGGTTGGAATGCAAGGAACAAAGGTTTTGTACACTGCACCATCAAATGAAGAATTGAAAGGTAGGTATCAGGAAGCCAAGAACATGTTCACTGCCGTTGGTGCAGAATGCAAAGAAGGTGAAATCAGACTTGGTGAATCATTCTTGCATTTGAAAGGCATTTGGCGTGCTGATGCATTGAGAGGCTCTAAATATCATAGAATGATTGGTGATGAATGGGCATATTGTGACAATGCAGAGGATGATTGGAATTTTGTTTTGCGCCCTATGCTAACAGATTACAAAGGTGATTCATTTTTCTTTTCAACACCAAAAGGAAAGAATCATTTTTCAGAACTTGATTCAATGCAAAACAAATTTGATGATTGGCAGTCATTTCATTTCACTACATATGATAATCCATTGATTGATGCTAGTGAGGTGAATCAACAAAGAGATTCAATGCCATCACTTGTTTTTGCACAGGAATATTTGGCAGAATATGTTGATAGGGATGCAGCGAAAATCAAAAGGGAATGGATACGCATTTCAAATCAAATGGAATGCAAATCATTCTATATTGGTGTGGATTTGGCAATATCTGAAAAAGAAACTGCAGACTATACGGCAATTTGTGTAATTGGCATAACTGCAAAGAATGAAGTTGTTGTTTGTGAGATGATGAGAGGGCGTTGGACATTTGTTGAAATTGGTGAAAGGATTATTGCAATGGAAGACAAATGGAAACCAAAAGTTGTTGCCATTGAATCGAATCAGGCACAGGCATGGTTGGTTCAGGAATTGAAAAGAAACACCAGAATGAATGTGATTGGCATTCCATCAACAAAAGACAAGATGATAAGATTTCAACCGATTGAAGCAAAATATGAAAGAGGGCTTGTGTACCATGTGCCTCACTTGCTTCCTGAATTCACTGATGAATTGTTATCATTCACAGGCACGAAACAAGATAGGCATGATGACATGATTGATGCATTGTCAATGGCTTTTAATGCCATAAGAAAAACACCGAGTATTCATGTATAGGAATTGAAAATGTCACTTTATGCAAACATATTAGAGCGTGTGAAATTCATTGCAGGCGGTGTTCAGGAAAAACGCAAGAGACCTCCAATTGGATATTTGAATGATGGCAGGGGAATGACATCAGTCACATCAGGACAAGAATTGATTGCATCGGCAACAGGCACTGTCTTTGCATGTTTGCAATTGCGTGCCAATGGATTGATGTCTGTTGACATGAAGCCATATCGTGAATTGAATTGGGAAAAGGAAGAAGTATCAAACAGTCATTGGGTAAATCGCCTGATGAAAAATCCAAATCCATATTTCACATATTCACAAATATTTAAGAGCATTCAGAATTGGTTTGATATCAATGGCAATGCATTTGTGTGGACACCAAAACTTGGACATGATGTTCCATTGCAAATGTGGGTTTTGAATCCAACAAGAATGAGAGTCATCAGGGGTGGTGACAATTTCATTAAAGGTTATGTGTATCAATCCGCAAATGATGGTGCATTCACATTGCCAGAAGATGAAGTCATGCACATTGCGAATTTGTTTCCTGCATCATCAAAACCTGATGAAATGATTGGCATGAATATATTCGGCAAAGGACTTGTTTCTGCCGTATTGCCATATGCAAGCATTGACAAAGAAGTGAGTGACTATCTTTCAAGATTCTTTGCAAATGATGCCGTTCCACCACTCATTGCAACATCGGCAGATAATGTTGATGGTGACTTATGGAACACATTGAAAGAGCAATGGAATGAAGCCCTGCCAAATTACAGATTGCGTGCATTGCTTGATGGTGGATTGCAATTGACAATGCCACCTGAATCACAAATTGGAATGTCTTATGATTCAATTTCAAAAGATGTGAGATCACAAATTGCACAGGTGTTTGGTGTTCCAACAGGAATGCTAACAGGTGAATTCCAAAATCGTGCAACAGCAGAAGTGCAATATGCCGTGTTCAGACAACAGACAATTGATCCTGTTGCAATTTACATGGCAGAAGAATTCACAAGACATTTCAGACGCTATGAAGATGACATATTGATTCAGGCACAACCATATGAATTTGCGGATGTTGATTCCCAAATCAAGCAGGAAGAATTTGAATTGAAATATGGCATCAAAACAATCAATGATGCAAGACGGGAAAGAGGGTATGACACAATTCAAGGTGGTGATGTTGCAATGCTTGTCAATGGTGTTGTTCCTATTACAACAGTAGTTTCATCCCCTGATAGTGTTTCCGTTCAACCACGGGCGTTTATAGGGGCAAAAAATACTATTGTGCCACGATCATTCCCTATGCAAACAGCAGATGCAAAAGCGGAGTCATGGAGACAATATGATGAAATGGCAAATAGCATATCAGGTAAATTGGGAACGGTTGTCAAAGGTTTTGTCACTGAATTTGAAAATGAAACATTTGATGCATTGGAATCAGGAACAGGGGTTCAGGAAACAAGTGGATTGAATGCTGAACAATCGGCAAAACTTGCAAAGGTTGTTGATGATGCAACAAACCAAGTGACACAAAAAGTATTGAAAGATTTTGGTTTGGGCAAAGAGGATTTGAGTGGCGAACTCGGACAACAATTGCAACAGATGTCAAGGGATTTGAATTCACAGATTGTTTCTTCAATCAATGATTCAATGGATTTGATAAAGCAGGATGTTATTGAAACCATTTCACAGAATGCAACACAATCAAAGGAAGTGTTGGAAGAAATCTTGCAAAGGGAATTCAAAACACTTTCAACAATTCGTGTTCAAATGATTGCACAAACAACGGCAACATCAGTGACCACAGGAACACAAAAGACTGTTTTCAAATCAATGAAAGTCAAGTCAATGTGGAATACACAAAGAGATGGAAATGTGAGACCTGCACACAAAGCAATTGATGGACAAATTGAAAATGAACTTGGTTGGTTCAAATTTGGTGACGGTTCATTGATTGATAGACCTGCAGGATCATCACAAGGTGGCACAACAGTGAAAGCAGCCAATGTTGTAAGATGCCGTTGTTATTTGTTTCCTGTTCAGGACAAATAGTCATGGCAGAAAAATACAAACCAACAGACGGCATGAAGATTGAAGCAGCCCGTGCAATCAAATGGATTGAAGATGGTCACGAAGGTGGAACGCGAGTTGGAAGAATAAGAGCACGGCAAATTGTCAATGGTGATGAATTATCATTTGACATTGTGCAAAGGATGTATTCATATTTTTCTAGGCATGAAGTTGACAAGAAAGCAGAAGGCTTTGAACCTGATGAAAAAGGGTATCCAAGCAAAGGGCGTGTTGCATGGGGTCTTTGGGGTGGTGATGCAGGCTTCACATGGTCACGAAACATAATTGAATCAGCAAAAGCAAAACAAGAATCAAAAGGAATGAATATGCAAAATGTTATCCATCGTGAATTCACTTTGGTGAAACGCGATTATGAAAATGGAGAAGGTGAATATGAAGAAAAGGATGATGGCATTTGGTCTTTCACCATCAGCACACCTGATGTTGACAGATACGGAACCATCATCATTCCAAGTGGAATTGATTACATGGCATACATGAACAACCCTGTTGTGTTGATCAATCACAAATCAGATTATTTGCCAATAGGAAAATGTCTTGGATTTTTCTTAAATGGTGAAAACTTGGAAGCCACAATTCAATTGGACATGAATGATGAAAAGGCATGCAAGGTAAATGACAAAATCAAAAATGGATTTGTGTCTGCAGTTTCCGTTGGTATTATTCCAATTGAACAAACAGAACAAACGATTGAAGGCGAAAAAATAATCACATACACAAAATCAGAATTGGTTGAATTTTCGGTTGTCACGATCCCCGCAAATCGTGATGCACTTATCAAGAAACATTTTGAGAATCAGCAACCCAAAAGTTTTCGCGATGTATTGAAAAAATTATATGAGGAAAAACGAATGTTAACACCTGAACAGGTTGTTGCCATCGAAGAACAATTACTGCCTGTCATCAAGGAAGCTGCATTGCTATTCTTGAAAGAGGAATTGGGAATTGAAGAAACATTGGCAACACAAGCAGCAGAGGAAGGCACAATGGCAATGGCAGAAAAAGTCATGTCCATTTTGAATCCTGATGCAACAGTTGAACCACAACCACAAGTTGAGCCTGCACCTGCACAACCATCACCTGATGCAACAGCACCTGTTGAGGCATCATTTGAAACAAGAGCAGGCAGAAGAATTGCAGCAACAACAATGTCATTGATTATGGAAGGCGTTGGAATGATCAATGAAGGAAACAAGAAAATCAAAAAAGCTATTGACACGGAAAGAGGCTTTTCAATTGAATTGCCAGTGAAGATGGATGCACAAACTATTTTGAACACAATTGAATGGAAATGAATAAGATGAATAACAACATCATAACAACAACAAAAGAAGATTTGCAAAAGGTTGTTGAAACTAAAGCAAATGAATTAGCACAAGAAAAATTGCGTGGAATGAATCCTACAAATATTCCACAATCAGGTTTTGTGAAAGTCAAAGCAGAGCACGATTCCAAGCGCGATCAAGCTCGCATTGTTGCTGATTATATTACAGCAATCACCAAAGGTAAAATTGGTGTGGCAGAAGACATTGCAAATCGTGCAAATGAAAGATATATCACAAGAGCTGATTTCAACACAGGCACAAATTCACAAGGTGGTTTTGCAGTTCCACAATTTTGGGTGGAAGACATTATGTCTTTTGCTGATAGATTTGGATATGCAAGAGCACTTGCAAAAATTTATCCAATGCGTGGCAAAATCGAAAACATCACATCATCAGGTGCATTCAGTGCAGCGGTTGTGGCAGAAGGTTCATCCCTCACATTGACAGACAGCACAAGTTTCTATACAGGAACAGCATTGACAGCAAAGAAAATTGTTGGTGGATGTATTGTAACTGATGAACAATTGAGAGATGCAACACCTGCTTTTCTTGATTATACAATCCAAGGTCTAGCGCAGGCAGTTGCCGAAGCAGAAGACAAGCAATTCTTCAAAGGCACAGGAAATGCGCCTGAATTCACAGGGTGCTTGGTATTGTCAGGAACATCCGTAATTAGACAAGGCGGTGCAAATAATTCAGGCAAAGATACATTTGCAGAAATCTCATGGAAGGATCTTATCAATCTTCGTTTGGGTGTAAATTCATCCGTTGGTGCAAATGGTGTTTTTGTTGTTCCACAATCTGTATTTGGACATCTCTTGAAAGAAACAGACGGTGTGAATGGCAGACCAATTTGGGACATGATCAGACCAATGGAAGTGAATTCAATTGGATTGACTGCACTCGAAAACAATACCTATGTCACACCAACAGGCAGACCAATGCATGTTGTTCCTGATTCTCTTTTCCCATCATCAGCAGCAAACACAGCATCGGCAGTTTATGCAGACTTTTCACAATATTCAATTCTCGGCATTCGTGAGGATGTAGCGGTTGATGAATACAAGGAATATTTTGCAGCGACAGGTTTGGGTGGAACATCACAACGCGGAATCATGGTAAGTGAATCAATTGGAATTGCATTCCCTGCACCATCTGCAATCGGTGTGTTGAAAACATCAACTACTTAATTAGGTGAATCATGATTGATGCAATTGTATTGAAATCATTTGCAGGTTTGGAAGTTGGAAGAATTACACAATTGAAAGATTTTGAATTTGAAAAACTTCATGCAAGTGGACATGTAACAAAAGAGGATGCAGGCGAAAAACCTGCATCCGTAATTTCTAAAAAATCATCAGAACCAAAGGCATTCAAAAAATGAGTTATACAACGGCATACCCTCGCATTCAACAGGCATTTTTTCAATTCAACAATCTTGAATTGGCAGGTGATCAATCTGCAGAGGATGCCGTTTTATATGAATGGTTTGATGATTTATTTGATATTTGCTTTGATGAGGCTGAAGGCTATTGCAATCAGCCTCTCAGGGCATCTGTTATAAACTATGTTTTTAACTATTCACAAGCCCGTCACGGCTTGGAAAGTGAACACAGGTGGAAATATATCCCTTTCAATGCAAACACGTCTGTGACGGCTTTTCAATGGCGTGTTGATGAATTTGGAAGCTATGCAAATGTGAGTGCAGGAAATTTCACAACATCAGTTGATAATGGATTGAACTTTGTCATATTCAGGAATATCAATAGTGGACAATTTCGTGCAACACTTTCAACAGGGTGGAGCGATGCCAATTTACCCAATACAGTTATTCAAGGCATTGTTGAAATGTCATCATGGATATACAAGCAAAGCGCAAGTGGTGGTAATTGGTTTGGACTTGGTTCTGTTTCAACAGGCGGCGCAGGTCAAAATGTGAATGCTAGTATTTTGCAAGATTTGAAATGGCAAAGATTCTTTGACAAATATAGAATTGCGGTGGTGTAAATGTTTTCAACAACACAAGTCATGAATGTCATAAGACCTGTCATTGCAGACCAGATGCAACAATTTCCTGTCTTCATGCAAATATCAATTGCAAAGTTTATGAAGGATCAAGGTGCAACAGGCGGTGCATCATCCGCTGCACCTGTTTTCAATACAGGTGATGTTTTGTACAAATCAAGTGGAAAGTTGTTTCAATCATTCATCAAGAACAATGCAAAAAATATTTACAAGGCAAAACAAAGCGGAAACAAATTTGAATTGGAATATGGTTCAAAAATCAAATATGCTGCAATACATGAATTTGGTGGATTCATCAAAGGAACACCATTGACTGTTATCAAAAGCAAAAGTGGCAGGAAGATGAAAAAGGAAACAACCAAAATGGCACAGTTCTTTTGGTTCAAATATTACAAAACAAAAGCACCATTTTTCAAAAGGATTGCATTATCAGTTGAACAGAAAGGCGGTGTTGATATTAAAGCAAGACCATATTGGCAAAACGCAATTGATGATTTCAATTCAAATGTCAAAGAAAGATTCACACAACAAATGAGAATTGCAATTGTTCAGCAATTACAAGACATGCAAAACAGAACACGGGAATGATCTATGTCAAGAGAAAAACATATCACAGATGCAATCATTGAAAAACTTGGCATGATGTCAGGCGTCCGAGTTTATGAACAAATACTGCTGAACAAATACGAAACATACCAATTTGATTATGTAGGCATATATGGTTCAACAGATGAACGGTTCACTGAATCAATGGAAGACATGTCAGCAGTTGCCGATTTGGGCAAAGTTGATTTGTTCATTCTGTTAGGGAATTCAGTGAAAAAGACACCAACACTAGGTGCAGGAAAATTACGACATGCCATGCAAGAATTGGCAGAGCGTGTGGAATATGCATTGCAAGATTTGCGGATTGAATTCTACAAATCAGATTATGAGACAACAACCTTTTCACCTGTTCACTATATTTCAAGTGAACCAATTACATATTCAGATGATGAAACAAAGGGATTGACATTGATGACTTTTCGCATTTTTTACACAAGAATATCATGAATAATTTACTATCAGTTTGCATCATTCATCCAAAGAAAGCAAACCTATCAAGACTAATTTCAAGATTGCCAAAAGGAACACAAATTGTTTCATGCGCAGTTGAACAAAGGGATGAATATGAAAATCAATTTGAAGTCATTGCGAACACACAAAGCATTGTTTCTATTCATTACTATTACAAAGATTATGGCATTGACTTTAACTTTGCCGAAATCAGAAACAAGATGGATGAATTGGCATCAGGTGATTGGTCTTTGCATATTGATTCTGATGAATATTTGGGAACATTCCCAGAAGATGCCATTGCAGAAATTCAGGCAATAGATGAAGCGGGCGCGGTTGGTGGATGGATTACAATTTCAGGATTGATGTATGATACAAGTCATGAAGACAGAGTCAGAGAACGCTATGCACTTCATGCAGGAAGATTGCATAAAAAGAATTCAGGATTGTTTTGGGAGGGCATCTGTCACGAGGCATTGACATCACATGATGAAACAACAGCATTTGTTGATACTGATATTGTCCTGATTCATGATGGATACAAAATTGATAGCGATGGCTTTGAAGACAAAGGCACAAGAAATGGAAAATTGCTGATTCGAGAATATATACGGAAACCAAGCAAGCGGGCTTGGAATTATTTAATCAAGACTTTTTCAACACTCAAAGTAAAGGAATAAAACTATGCTAATTGGAGGCGCAAACGTCACGGACTTTTTTACAGCATTTGAATCAAATGGTGTACCATTGTTCGCGACAACAACAGTACCATTGATTTCTTTGACAAAGAAAATCAAGACATCAGTGACAAGAACAAATTTCACAATTGATCAGAATGAAGATGATCCTGATTTGACAAACTTCCTGACACTCTATGCACCACAAACACAGGCAGCATCAGATTCAGGTGAATATGAAGACGGCGTGAAATTCAATTCGGCAACAGCAGCATCACAAACCATTGCAAAAATAACCTATGGTTCCAAATATGCGGGCACAAATCCAGATCACACCAACAAAAGAAAAGTGGTCATCATGCTTTGTAAATTGGCACAGGATGTCGGAGCGTTTGACATGGAATCAGGCAAGTACACCAAACCAAAAGTTGGTGGTGAAATTGTCAACAATGATTCTGTTGTGACTGTTCCTATTACAGCATTCCGTTCATCACTTGTAACATTGGCAACATATGTCACAATTCCTGCTGATAAGGGATATGTAGAATTATGGCTCACAGGCGTCGGTAATTAAACAAAACAAGGGCAGGGCATAAATTGTGTCCTGCCCACTATTTTCATTGCTTAGAATCAATTTATGAGGCATATATGAATATCTATTTGGATGGCAAAGAATACAAAGTGCAATTGCACAAAATCCTTTCACAGAAATTATACAATGAAGTAACACCACTACTTTCGGAATTGGAAACAAGTGAGGGTGCAAGAAAAGCATATGAATCGCAATTGCAAAAAAAGATGTTAGGTGATTCTTATTTCACAGGCAAATTGAATTTGCTTCAAGGTGCAAATGCATGGGATGCATTGAAAGATGATTTCAGATTGCAAGAAGTCATTGCAGAAACTTTGCTGATGGTTCGTGAAAATATCTTTGAACACATTTCATTGAATGAATCAACCATTGGAATCATTTTCAAAATGGCAAAGATTTGTATTGACAAAAAGACAATAACAAATCAGGAATTGTTGAATGCAATTGATAGTGAAACTGATTCTGAATTTTGGCAGGAACAGGATTTGAATTCCATATTGGAGGAACTCAAATTTTTTCGTCAAAATGTATTGGGTAGAATCAAGACAAATCCATGAAATGTTGAATGAATGGATTGTGTTCAATGACCCTGATGACGACAAATATGTTCAGGATGATGAACCATTGGCAATGAGATATTTGGATGAATCAATCATGGATGAATATTTTGTTTTTCGAAACATTGCAAATGGCAGTGCATCTGAATTCTATCACCTATGGAATAATATTTCAAGACTTGAAATGTTCAAAGTTTATGCAATGAACTTGACTTACCACAAAGAACGCAATCACAAAGGATAAAAAATGGCAAATGATGTTACACTCAAAGTTGGTGTTGATTCTACTGATGCCGAAAAAGGTTTTCAGGAAGTTGTTGAAAAAGCAACTGATGCTGCGCAACAGGCACAATCAAAATTCAGTGATGTTTTCAAAGGTTCATTTGCAGGTGGATTTGCAGCGGACTTTGCGGGGGATGTCAAGAATGTTTTGCAACAGGGTGTAACAGCAGCAGTTGAAGCGGGCGCTAATTTTGAAACAGCATTGCAAGCGGTATCCGCAATCACAGGTGCAACAGGTGAGGGGTTGAATGATTTGGGGACAAGGGCACAGGACTTGGCATTGAAATTTGGTGGAAGTGCAACAACACAAGTGGAGATGTTTGGAACGGTTTTGTCAAAGTTTGGTGCAGACTTGGCAAAGACGCCAGAGGCATTGGGAACGGTTGCTGAATCAGTGAACATTCTTGGAAAAGCAGCGGGATTGGATGCAAAGGCTTCTGTTGATGCATTGTCTGCATCCATGTTGCAATTTGGTGTTGATGCAAGTGATCCCGCAAAATTAGCATCTGAATCAGGAAGATTCATCAATGTTTTGGCAGCATCGGCAAAAGCAGGTGCAGCGGAAATTCCACAAGTGAGTGAAGCAATTTTGCAAGCGGGTGTTGCTGCAAAAGGTGCAGGACTTTCATTCGAAGAAACCAACGCTGCAATCCAAGGATTGGCAGTTGGTGGAAAGGTTGGAAGCGAAGCGGGTGTTGCATTGCGTAATGTGATTGGCAAATTGATTGATGGTGGAAAAGAACAGGAAGCCGTATTGGCAAAAGTTGGTTTGTCATATGAGAAACTTGGAAACACTTTGACAACATCAGCAGAAGATGGTGGCGGTCTTGCATCAGCATTGGAAATGTTGAAAGGTGGATTGGACAAGATTACAAACCCAGCGGAAAAGGCAGCAGCAGCGGGAAAATTGTTTGGTGCAGAAAATGCATCAGCAGCAGGCATTTTGTTGGATCAAGTTGACACAATCAAATCATTCACTGAACAGGTGACAGGCACAACAGAAGCGGTAACACAAGCAGCAATCAATCAAGACACATTGGCGCAAAGAGTTGACAAAGTGAAAGCAGCAATTGAAGTCGGATTGATTAAAGCATTCCAAGCATTGACACCAATTGTGAAATTTGTCTTTGATAATTTTGCTACAATAGCAACATACCTTTCACCAATTGCAATTGGACTTGCAGCGGTTGGTGTTGCTGCTTATGTTGCATCACCTGCATTTGGTGCATTAACTCTTGGAATAGGTTCAGCAACAACGGCAACAATTGCATGGACAGCAGCACTGTTGGTAAACCCTGTTTTCTTGATTGCAGCGGGCGTGGCAGCAGCAGCGGTTGGTATTGTTGCATTGGCTGATGCTATGTCAACAAGCACAGAAGAAAACTTGGAAAATGCAGAATCACAAAAGGTTGTGATTGAAGAACAAATGAAGTTGAACAAAGAACAGCAACAAGGGGAATTCCAAACACAAAAACTTGTGAATGAATTCAAGGAACTTGCAAGCAAATCAGAATTGAGTGCAAAGGAGCAAAAGCGATTGCAGGAAATTCAATCTGAACTTGATAGGAAATATCCAAAGTTGATTGACCAGACAAAATCCTACAAAGAGAATTTGAAAGGTGTGGAAGAAGTTGGAAAAGCAACAACGGCTGAACTTGGAAGATTGAAAAATGAGAATGACAAATTGGAAGAGGCATTCTCAAAAACAGCGCGGTTGATTGCATATGAAAAACGAAATCTTGCAATCCAAACTTTGTCAAGCGAAGCAAAGATTGATGTTCAAGATTTTGCAAACAAACTCTACAATGCAAAGAACGAAAAGGAAGTGCAGGATGCACAGGCGGCGTTTCTTGAAAGATTAAACAAAAGCGGCGTTGATAATATCACAGCAACATCAACAGCAGCAACACAGGCAGTGAATGCAGCATTGGCAACATTCCGTAAAAAAGCAGAAGCTCCAATTGAAACAAAAGTCAAGCCTGTTGTTGAACCTGTTGTTGACCCTGACAAAGACAAAGGCAAACCAAAGCCAAAGCCACCAAAACAAGATGATCCAAGATTGCAATCAATTCAAGATTTGATTCAAGCGGAAAAGGCATACCAAGAAAAGGCATTGGAAACACAACAGAAAATTGCAGATGCAAACACAGCAGGCGAATTGACAGCCGAGCAAAAGAAACTTTTATACCAAGATGAACTTGCAAGGCTTCAAAAGATATTAGATGCAAAAGGTGGAATTGCAGAATATGATGGAAAACAATTCAAATCAATCAAAGATATTGCAGACATCACAATTAGTGCTGATGGGAAAATCATTTCAGGATTGCAAGGAAAGAAAGGTGAAATTGAAAAGGTAAGAAAAGATGCTGCAAAATTCTATGATGAAATTGATGACCAAATCAATAAGCTGAATACATCACTTGCAAAATTAACAGCAACAGAAAACAAAGAGGTTTTCAAATCTACTCTTGATAATTTGAAAGAAACTTCTGAATCATTGCGAAAAACAACAGATGAAACATTGACAACAAAGTTCGCATTCTCTGTTGATGAAAAAGTGTTCAGTGATTCCATTGCAAAATTGAAAGCGGATTTTGCAAATGCAAATAATGAATTGAATGCAATCAAAGTCAATGGTGATGAAAAGCAAAGAGAGGATATTGAAAAGACAATTGCAGAAAACTTAAAAAAGCAAGAGCAATTGGAAACAGATGCAGCGAACATACGCGAGCGTGTTTCAATTGAAAGACAAACAGATGCTAATAAAAGAAAACTAGATTTGTCTTTACTTGATTTGCGTATTCAATATGAAAAGGAAAGAGAGGCAAATGCAGGGAACTTTACAAAATTAGATGAATTGGAAACTGCATATTTGCAAGAGCGTGTGAAATTACAGGAAGAATACGACAGACAAACAAACATTCTTTATGGAATTCAATCTGCATTCCAAATGTCACTGATGGAACAATTCAACATCAGTAGATTGATGGAAGAAAGGGAAGCCAATAGACAATTGAGAGAGGAAAAGAAAGCAGCATTGGATGCCGAGGAATCAGACCTTGAAAAATCATTGGCTGATAGAACAATTACATTTGAAGAATATCAACAGAAATTGTCTGAATTAAACCAAGCAAGGATTGATGCAGGATTGATTCAGGAAAATCTTGGTGATCAATTGTTGAAAGATTTGAAGATTGGTAGTGAAAAAGCAATATCACAAATATTGACAGACCAAGGGAACAAACTGAACACGCAGGCACAGGATCGAATTGCAAAACAAGCAGCATTGGATGCAAAGGAAGCGGATGCCAAAAAACGCTTGGAAGAATTGAAAGGAAAAGGCACATTGGAAGAATTTGCCAAGGCGCAAATGGATTACAACAAAGCGCAAAAGGATGCAGCAGACAATGATGAAATGGTATATGGATTCAGGACATCTGTATTGGAAGATTTTGCAGGAAAGGCAGCAATTCAATTTGCGCAATTAGCTGCATCAGGAAAAGCAAACTTGGCAGACTTTGGAAAAGCAACAGTTCAATTAGCATTTGAAGCATTGCAAAAAATGATTCCAATTTACATTGCAAATATTGCAGGAAAGGAATTTGCAACAGGCATTGGTGGTATTGCAACAACAGCAATTTTGACAGCAGCGTTGTATGGATTATTTGCAGCAGCACAATCAGCAGCGGGGTTCAAAGATGGTGTTGTTGAATTACAAGGCGAAGGAACAGAAACAAGTGACTCAATTCCAGCGTGGTTGTCAAAGGGTGAATCAGTCATCACAGCAAAGGCAACAAAACAAAACAAAGATGAATTGGAATGGATGAACAGAACGGGTCTTCCATTGCGTGAATTTTATAGGCATCAAATCTCACAGACAAGCGTAAATGAATCAGGTGACATAATCCATGAGCTTAGACAATTACGAGTCACCACAGAGAGTTTAGGCGTGCAAATCAATAGGAATACTCGCGTGCAGGTTGATGGTGTTTTGCAAGCAGATGGAAATTCTATCACAGCAATGATTGAATCAAATCGCAAAAGAAATTCAAGGAGGTTTTGATGTCAAGATTTTGGGTTAAGATTGAAGGTTGTGATGTTGACACATTTTCAACAGGGAATGCATCCTACACTGCAATTCAAATTCCAATTGTTGGAATGTTTCCAACATTTGAAATAGAGTCTGATTCCGATGTTTCAATGCAAGGGCGGGAAATTGGACAAAGGAAATTGAGACGTGCATTGGAGGTGCAATGTTTTCCAAATTCAACATGGATGACAAATCCACCAACATACCTGAATACTGATTCAATTATGTTTCTTTTGGATTCTGTATTGCAAAGAAAGTTTGTCCGATTGAATGCACCTGATGCACCAAAAGTCTTGCCTGATAGATACCGTAATTCAACAGCATTCCCAAGAACATCAGCATTGATTCCTTTTGTATTTGTGAGGTGTGATATATCAAATGAAAAGCAATGGACATCAGGAAACGAAAGATTGACATTGACTTGCTATCAACGCGATCTTGCAGCGAGGGTTTGACATGCCATATAAAAGATACTATACACAATTTGAAGATGAAAATGCATGGCAATATACACTGTACATTTTGCCAAGCAATGCAAACACGGGTTCAGGTTCAACAAACTTGAATTCACTTTCATCATTTGATTTGGTGGAATTGCCTGATGATTTTTTGATGCGTTCAATGTCAATTGAAACTGAACTTGGTGAACTTCCCGCGGGGCTTGTTTCACAAGTGATGACATTGAATGCGAACTTGGCATCATTGCAAGGCACAAATGATTTGAATGATTTGCGGTCTGCATTATTGCGTGGCACAACACAAACAGGTTTTCCATACAATGCTGATGGAAGCGCGGAAACACTTTTGACTTTTTACAGATTCAACACTTTCATTCTCATGGTGAATGATGGAAGTGGTGACAGACCTGTATTTATTGGGTGCCAAAAATTTGCAGCGGAAAATGAATTGACTTTGACAAAATTGGATTCAGTGATAAATTTCAAGATTGAATGCTTTGATGTCATGAGATTCATTTGCGAAAATATTGTTGGTGATTTTTGGGCAAACTATTTTTTGTCAAATGGCACAACAAATACAAATGTTCTTGATTATGGGAACGGGTATTCAATTGCAAGAAACACAAGATACAATGACATCTTTGTTGGTTCAGCATATTATTTCAGCCCTGATGCCACAAATGCATACCAAGCAAATGACACAGCAATTGACAAGTTCAGTTTCATAGTCAACACTTTCAATAATTTGAAAACATTGATTGATTCTATGTTGTCGGAATACATGAGGTCAATCACTTGGAATGCATCGGCATCTGTTTCCGTTCCTGTTCCTTTTGCAAGAGCATGGACATTCTATGCACCAAGATTAACAGTCAATGATTCTGTTGGTGGTGCAATTGCAAGACCTGCATTTGTTTCTGAAATTTACAAAGATGAAGATGGCATTACATCGTTGAAAGGTGGTGCATTGATTGATGGAACAGCATTTGGAAAATATCAAAATTTCTATGAGGTGTTTCAATCATTGGTTGAAAATACATTAGAAATTTATCGCATAAACCTATCATATTCAAGCGTAACAGGTGCATTTGGCATTTCATACACGGCAGACTTTATTCGACCAATGACAGGTTCAGGAATCGCATTCAATCAAAGTAATGTTTATTCTGATATTAAGATGAAGTTATTTCAAGAATCCGTCAAATCAGCACAAACATCAGTTTCTACATTGCAAGGTGAAAAGGACACAAAAACTTTTCAATACCAAGAGGGCGTGTCATCAGACAATGGAAAGGATGTTGAATTGATTTTCCACAATTTGCCATCACCAACAGGAAGATCAATCACAGGTTCACTAAGTGCAGAGGGCAGAGCAATTGCAAGGAAAAATTCAATCAATGCAGGAATGATTGTTTGGAATGATTCGGGAACAATTAAAAAGCCAGATACGCAATGTCAATTCAAATATTCCAACACAGATGCAATTTCACTTGATTATGCAAAATTGCAAGATGACGGGAATGTGAATGTTCAAATGATTTTGGAACAGCAACAGGCAGGCATTCCATATACAATTGCTTATGCACTTGTCAAAGCCCTTGGTGATTCAAAGCAAGTTGATTTGGAATTCAAGACAAAGCATTTCATTTGTGGCTTTGAAGATGTTGGTGCAAATTGCACAATCAATTTGAATGATTTGAACCCATTGGTGACGCAAATCTACAATGCGAACACAGGAACGGGTGTAATAACAAAACACAAATTAGATGTGTATTCAGGTAGTGTTGATATATCAGTGAGGATGTACCAATGAAATTCAATGAACCAATAAGAGCAAAGGGAATTGGCAGAAACCAATTGGCATTTCCAACAGGGAGCAAATATTCAGAACTGTTGAATGATGAAGATGAATTCAATTTGATTGCACAGGATTCCACATTGCACATTGCGCAGGAAGTGACATCACAGGCAATTGGACTTGCAAGATCATCAGCAACGGCTGCAGCATCATCAGCGCACAAGCGGGCACAGAACTATCCGTTTGGAATGCAAGGTGTAACATCATTTGCAAAATCGGGTGCAGGTGCATTTTCTGTTCCTATTCCCTTTTCAATTGTCAATGTCATCAATCCGAATTTTTTCTATGATTCAAGAGACCAAACAATTTATGTGAATGAAGCAGGTTGGTATTGGGTGCAGGCTTTTTTCTATTCAACAGCAATACAAGGTTCATTGGATTGGGGATTGCAAATTGCAACAAATGTATCATCAGGAATTTACACGGAAACTTATGAACAGTTTTTTGCATATCAGAATGCAAACAAACACCCAACATTATCAGGATCAACAATTATCAATTTGCCAAATCAAAATGAAGTGATGAACAGATCAGGTAGATACGGTTTTCAAATCCGATTGTACACAGATGCATCATTTGTTTCCTTTGGAACAGCGAACACCAGAGCATCATTGCATGTTTTTAAATTGTCTGAAATATTTGAAGCTGATAGAAGATTCACAATAGCAACATAAAGGAAATACAATGCCAATTTTTTATTCAGGACAAACAGGACAGGAAAAGGTCAAATCAATTTTTGACTTTGGAACATTAGACACAGTTGCCTATGCATCAGGTGACATATTGACAAGCAGTGCAATTGCAATTCCAAATGCATCAAGATTTGCAGGTGATTCAGGAACATTGCTGAAAATCATTTTGGCTGAATCAACATCAGGAACATTGCAAAAACCTGCATTGCGTTTGTGGTTTTTTGGCGGTTCATTAACACCAGCAGCACGGAATTCAGCGCAGGCATTCACCAAAGCACAATTTGATATTGCAGTTGGTTATATTGACATTGCAAATGCATCATGGTTGAATGGTGGAACAGGTGCAGCGTATGTTGATGCAACAGTTGAATTGCCATACGGATTGCAACCAACATCAACATCACTTTACATTGTGCCTGAAATCAGGGGTGCATTCACATTTGCATCAACAGCGAAAATCACAGGCACAGCAATCATTGCAATTGATTAAAGGAATCAAGACTTATGGCATTATCTTTGACAGATGTCAACACAGGAAATACAATTGTAATAAACAAAGCGGATGTTATATCATTCTATGATATTGATGAACTATTCAGAAGAATCAATATGAGCAATGGCACTATATATGATGTTTCTGAATCATATTCAACGCTTGTTGGTGATATTGGCAGCGGAAATGCATAATTTTTTTGCATCTATAAATCATTGGTTTTATTGCACTTAAGCGATAAAGCCAATTTTTTTTTGAAATTATTTTATTTTTTATTTGGTGGTTCGCACATAATACCATATATTGCATTTGTAATTGAAACACACACAATATTATTCGGAGCAGGACAATGACAACAGAATTCAAAACACAAGCACAGAAAGTAGCAATTATCAGAAGCGAAATCAAGGCAATGTTCCCTGAAATCAAATTCAGCATCAGCAAAGACAACTACAATGGCGTGATGATAAAAATCATGAAGGCACCTGCATCATATAACTTTGAAAAGTTTGACACAAGAAATGAGGGGTATTATGATGTAAATGAATTCAGATTGAATGAATGGTATTGGGGAAAAGCAGGCGAAGTTTTCAAGGCAATTTTTGCAATAGCATCAAAGGATGTTACCTACTTTGAAACAAGTGACTATGGAACACAGCCAAGTTTTTATGTATCAATTGGTGTTGGAAGATGGGATAAATATTTTGAAAAGATAGCATAAATTATTTTTTTTATTTGGCGGTTCGCATAAAATAGTATAGATTGCATCTGTAATTAAAAACAAACAATATTTGGAGAAAAGAAATGACAACAGAACAAAAACTTGAAATGATTGAAACAGCTCTTCCGAGTGAATCTTTTTCGGCTCTTATTATGAGAAGGGAACAAAGAGAAATATTTAATATGCATATGCAACTTTTGAATGACTTCACTTTGAATGATGTTTACCAGACTCACATTGAACACAAGAAAACAAAATCTATTTTGCGCCAAATGGTTTTGAACAATCAAATTTAATTGGAGAAAAGAAATGAAATTCAAAGTAATCACAACAACAAATGGAATGCTTGTCAAATGGACAGGCACGCATAACAAAGTAAAGGCAAGTGCAATTGTTGCAAAGGTAGTCAAATCAATCAATGGTTATTCATTGCAGCAATATGGAACCAAGACAAAAGCATTCAGGAAGTTAGGATGGGAATTGTGTAATTTGAATCACTACACACAAGCACGGCAATCAATCAACAGACAAATTAAGGACATGGCATTATGAGAACAATTCCTGAATCAGAAAAATTCACAGCATTTGTAGTTGCATTCCGTATTGCAATGAACGATGAAAAATTAGCAAAGGCGGTTGCGGTTGCGGGCAGTGAATGCAATCAATCATTTGAAGGGATGCAAAAGGCATGGATTCAGATTGCAATTGAACTTGCAATGCCTATGATGAATGAAGCATTGAAGATTGCAGAACAATACACGACTGATGAAATTGAAATTATTATGGAGAATGAAAATGAATCAGAATGAATTGCAAGAGGATCGTGACTATTGGAAGCAAAGATGTCACGACATGAAAGAGGATATGAAGTTGTTTGTGACAGTTACTATGCTTGTCATCATGACAATTTGTGTGGAACTTATTATCAATAGATATTGGCCTATGCCATTACACTAACAAAAGGAATGCGTATGGATGAAATTGAATGGATCACAACGGAAGAGGCGTCGCAAATCTATGGGAAGAGTCAAAGGTATATTCAGATGATTTGCAAAGGCAGGCGAAGGCGCAAGGGAAAAGCAATTTGGCATGTATTGCCGAAAGTCAAAAACATCAAATACATAATGTCAGCAAAGAACAAACCAATGGTGCTGATATTCAGAAAAGAATTGGATGAACTTTTCACAAAACAATTGGAGCAAACAGGATGAAATTCAAAACACAGGATCAGGCACTGGCATTGACATCAACAATCTTTGTCATCTATGGTGAAGCGGGTGTTGGAAAATCTACATTGGCAAACACGGCAAACAAACCATTGGTTCTTGACTTTGATGAAGGGTACCAGCGTAGTAAATTATCAAAGGACTGTTATGAGCATGTACATTGGAGAGACATTGCGAATGATTCAATGCTTGTTGATATCATAAAAGATTATGAAACCATTGTAATTGACACAGCGGGCACAATGTTGGATTCAATCATGGAATGGCATATTGAAACAAACCCTAAATTGGAACGCATGAAAATGCAATTGTTTGGTGAGTTAAAAAACACATTTCATAAATTCCTGAAATTGATTCGATCATTGAACAAAGACATCATTTTCATCATGCATTCCAAACAGGTGACAGAATCAGAACAATTGAAGGTAAAGCCATTGGCACAGGGTTCATCATATGATTTGATAATTCAGAAGGCAGACATGGTTGGATATATGTTCAAAGATGACAAAGGGAATACAGTATTGGATTTTGATGCAAGAGATTGGAAAGTTGGTAAGAATTCGGCTGAACTTACTGCAATCATCATTCCACATTATTCTGAACTTGAATCATTCATGGCAAACATATTTGAACAAACCAAGACTGCATTCAATTACACTAGGTTAAACCACACTGAATCATTGCGTGCAATCAACAACATAATTGAAACAGCAAACAAATGTGAATCAGTTGAATCAATCAATGCCATCATGAACACATTGACAGAATCATCATTCACGAAAGGTGAGAAAATGCAGATTTGGAATTCAATCAAGACAAAGGCAGAATCACTTGGGTTCAATTACGATGTCAAATCAAAACAATTTACAGGTGCATGATGGTTAAGGTATCGGCAACACAATGTGATGCATGGTTAAAGTATTGCAATGACATCATTGATGAAAATCAGTTGAAACAAACATTGTTGAAACAGGGCATGCCATCAATCAAAATGGAATTAGGAACGCTCTTTCATTCACTGATTGAAAATCAAGATGCTGATGTTCCAATGATATTCAATGCAGAACAAATCAATCATGCAAGAACACTATTCCAAGGTGGTATGCATGAAGCAAAGACACGGAAAAGACATCAATCAAAGCATGGTGAAATTGCAATCACTGGGGTTGCTGATTATTTGATTGGCAGGCGTGTGATGGAAGCAAAGACAACATGGGGTGCATTCTCTATTGACAAATATTTGGATTCAATTCAATGGCAAATGTATTGTTGGTTATTTGAAGCGGATGAAATTGAATATGTTGTTTTTGAATTCCCTGCACCATCAACAAAATGGAAAACAATCAGTGACATTGATTCTGAACTGCAATACAAATCATTTCATTCATTCACATTGCGAGCATCCCAAATGGATGAACAGCATATCAAAACAACAATTGATGAATTGCATAGATTCATAATTGTTTCGGGCTTGGAAGATTCTATGCAATTGACAGATGACATTTCACTATTTGAATTATTCTAATTATTTGGAGCGTAAAAATGGGACTATTTTTTAACAGACAAGAATTCACAGGTTTTGGGTTGCAAGACAAATTGAATGAATTAGAAACAAAAATTGCTTTGTTAGATGCAAGAATCAATGATCTTGTCAGAGTGATTCAGAATGAAGTTGCAAAACAAATCCAAGCAGCAAAGGTAGTGGAAAAGGCACATGAAAAACACCCATCACTATCAAAGCGAATGAAAGTCAAAAGGTATTCAGGAACATTTGCCCAAACTTACTATGACAGACCTTTTCAAATTGCCATGGAAATGCAAGACAAATTTGTTCAAAGAGAGATTGCAGACAAATTGAATGAATACGGATTCAAGACACCACAGGGAAATGAATTCAGACAAGGCAATGTTTCGGACATGCTGCAAAACAAATGGCTTTTATCAAGATTCCACAAATTTGAGCAAAAGCACGGCAAATTGCATGAACCTGTTGACTTCATTCATGGTTTGTCATAAACGCCATAAATCGAATATGAGACGCGAAAGGGTGTGAACCCATAAGAATATATGTATTCATACCCTTTCATTCAATGGTGAGCCTTAAAACGAGCAAAAATGACTATTCACAAACATTCGAGAGCATACAAAATGGAAAATCAGAACATAATTCAGACAATTGCCGCAATTCTGCAAGGAATTGAAAGCCATTTGGCAGACATCAGCACCAAGTTGGATTTGATGCATGAATCAGGCAAAGAAAAAGTGGCACAAAAAGAAATATATTCTTTCTCAAATTTGGGGGGGAATATAGGGGGGGATAAGATAGGGGGTTTAAGGGGGAAAGAAAAGGGGGGGAATAAAGGGGGGGAATTCAGTGATGATTCAGGAACCCCAAAACCAAAGCGAAGTGAAGCAAGTTTGTCCGATTTCAATTCAAATGAACTTGCATCACTTGAAAAATTGAATCAAAAATTGTTTGGGCATTTGAAAGATGAATTGCAAATTGACTATCTTTCCACACGTCAACAAAAAATTCATGCATTGAAAGCACTTCGCAAATTGTACAAATTAGGTTATTCGCATGCCATGATTGAACAGGCTTTGTTCAGTGCATTTCGTGATGAATTTTGGAATGACAAAATCAGGCATTTGAAGGCATTGGCAAACACAATGAAAAATGGTGAACTTGTCATCATGAATTTGCTGAAAAAGAATCAGGCACAAACAAAAATAAATGCACCTGTTCATGCACAATTTAGAGGATGATCCACATGGAAAGATTCGTATCAATTGGCGGTCTTTGTGATATTGCAGAAGATACCAAACCAAAAGACAAAAGAGTAAAGCATGGCAGGGATTCCGATATATTGAGAGAGGAAAGAGAAAGGTACTTTGGAAAGTCAACACAATACATGCAGAGAGCACCCGATGAAATAAAGTCAACAACGCCATCAGCATCATATTTTTCAAAGTCTGCTGAAATGTTCAGGAACAAATACATCATAAGTCACAAACTGCACATGGATGTCAATTTGACTATGGTTTTCATTTGCAATTTATTTCAAGTGAGTATGGAAGATTTGATGTCCAAATCAAGAAAGTTGCCATTGCCAATTGTCCGCAAATACATTTCATTTTTTGCATATTATTATTTTCAATTGACAATGGTTCAAATCGGTAAAACATTAGGCAAAGACCATAGTACAATTGTTACACATATTGCGGATGCAATTGACATGATTGAAGCCTATGAAAGAGAGCGTGTAATTTGCCATAAAATAGACAAGTTTATTCATCAAATATCCAACAGGAGAAAGCACAATGCGCTTTGATTTTTTAGAACAGGACACCATCTACTTTCGTGATCATTTCCCTAAAGAAAACTATGATATCTTTGGATTAGGAACGCTCTTTGAAGATCCTGAAAGATTGGAAACATATCTTGGAAAGGGTTGGGAATCAGGAAGCAATATCAAATTGAATTTCTTTGAGGCGTTGGCATGGCTACGCTCGGATGATTATATCAAATACAATGGATTAAGATCCTATGCAATCAATGACTATGATACTGAATTCACCTATGACACAGCGGAATATCAAGAATGGTGTTCTGATGATGATGGAAGATTTTGTGCAGATAGACATGCATCAGCAATATACAATTTGCCTATTAGGATTGTAAACAAAATCAATATGATGGCAGTTGACAAAGATAGACAGGCAGAATATGTTTTGGAATTCATAAGGAATCATAAAGATGCAAAATAAAATCACGGCAATTTGCATCAGCACTGTTCATGCAAAGAATCTTCCTGTCATGCTGAAATCAATTGAGAAATATGTGCCATCATCAGTTGAAATATACATTGCGCATTCTGGAATTGATTCAATTGATTATCATTCAAGATGGCATTCAATGCACCTTGTAAAGTCCACAGCAAACAATTTTGGTGATGCCTATAATTTCATATGTCAAAGGGCATTTGAAAAGCATGACACAATCATTGTGGCTAATGATGATATTGTTTTTGATCCAACGACATTTTCATTGTTGCAATCTGATTGGAAAGCTCTCATGAATTATGATTCAGAGAATGTTGGATATTTGGCATGCCGTTCTAATTTTGCAAGAGGCATGCAAAATATCAGGTGGCATGATAGGGAAACACAGATTGTCAATTTGAAATTTAATCATGAAAACAGGATTGTTGAAACAGACATCATTGCTCCAATTTGTGCAGTCATCAGAAGGGAATCATGGATTGATTTTTTATCAATCAACCAATATTCAGATGATGTGCAATGCCTAATGATGGCAGACAAAGGGTTGAAGCATTTTGTAGGCCGTTCCTATGTTCATCATGTCGGATCACAAACTGTTGGAATCAACCATGATGAATATGCAGAAACATTGCAATTTTTGCGCAAAAATCATTTGAAGTATTTTCACTATATTACGGCTTGATCATGGACATAGTATTTGAAACATTGGTATTTTTATTTATCACAGCATTTGCAATATTTGCATCAGGCGCTTTAATTACAGTGACATTATTATTTTTAGAATGGATTACGAATCAAAGGAACAAACAATGAAACTATCAGAACAATTGAAATTTGAAAAACAGCGAATTGAAAAATCTGCAATTGCACCAAAATCAAAAAAATTAAAGGAAGATGCACAGCCAAAAAAGAGAGGTCCAAAACCAAATCCAAATGCAATCAAATATGTTCCTTTTGGTGTAAGGTTGAAAGAAGACATTGTGAATCATGTCCGAGTATTATCTATAAAGTACAACCAGTCACAGCGTACAATTCTTGAATCAGCATTGGCAACATACTTTGAAGATATTGGAGAGCAAATGCCATGAATAGTTTTCTTGATTATGGCATCAAAGGAATTGATGCAAAATTCAAAGGACAGCAAAGAACATTATGCCCTGAATGTTCACACACTAGGCAGAACCATCCAAATGAAAGATGTTTGTCTGTAAATGTTGATGAAAAAACATGGCTTTGTCATCATTGTGGTTGGAGCGGTGGAATCACAACAAAAGAAGCAAAACAAACATGGCAAGCACCACCACAACCCAAACCAGTGAAATTCCACAATGATAATAAATCAGACGCGATGATTGAATATTTCAAATCGCGTGGCATCAGCAAAGATGTGTTGGAATCAGAAAAGGTAGTGACATATTCAGCATATGGAAAAGATTGGATTGCATTTCCGTACATCATGAATGATGAAGTTGTCAATGTTAAATATAGGGGAATAGAACAAAAGGAATTCAGACAAACAAAAGATGGATATAAATGTTTTTACCGTTTGGATTCAATCAAGGACAAGTCATATGCAATCATTTGCGAAGGTGAAATTGATGCATTATCATTTGTTCAGGCAGGGATTCAGAATGTAGTTTCCGTACCAGAAGGCGGTGTTAATCCTGATGCAAAAAACATCATTGCAAAAATGTCCTATGTTGACAATTGCATTGACTATTTTGATGGCATTGATGAAATTCATATTGCCGTGGATGCTGATGCAGTTGGAAGACGATTATGCGAAGAATTGGCAAGGCGTTTTGGAAAAGAAAGATGTCGCATTGTTAGGTTTCCTGATGGTTGCAAAGATGCCAATGATGTCTTGATGAAACATGGTTCTGAATACCTATACAAATTGATTGCAGAATCAGAGCAATACCCAATTGAAGGCGTGAAATTGGCAACAGATTTCATGCAATCAATGATGGATATCTATGAACATGGATTCCAAGATGGCGCAGTGACAGGAATTTTTCCAAGATTTGATAATCACTTCACATGGCATGCAGGACAATTGACTGTTGTATCAGGCGTGCCGTCATTTGGGAAATCAAATTTCATTGACCATATCACTATTGCATTGGCTGAACATGCAGGATGGAAGACAGCAGTATTTTCACCTGAAAATCCATCGCCTGAAATTTGGTTGATGCGATTATGTGAGATATTCACCAAGCAACCTTTTGAAAATGGAAATAGAAACAGGATGACAAAGGAAACAATGGCAAAGGCTTTGTCATGGATTGGAAAACATTTGTTTTATATCATGCCTGATTCAGATACATTTGCCCTTGATGATGTCTTGGCAACAGCCCGTTTGCTATTGCGTAGGTTTGGAATCAATATGCTTGTTATTGATCCGTGGAATAATTTAGAAATGCAAATGGCAAAAGGCGAAACTGAAAATTTGTATGTTGGAAGGATGCTCGCGAAAATGAGAATGTTTGCATCAAAGACAGGAATTCATATTGTCTTAATTGCACATCCTAGAAAGATGCAGTCATTGGACAATTTTGGAAATTATGAAGTCCCAACACCTTATTCAATTTCAGGTTCATCAAATTTTTACAACATTCCACACAATATCATGATTGTTCATAGAGACTTTGAAATGGATGGCAAATCACTTGCAAGAATCATGATTGCTAAAGTCAAGAATAAATACATTGGCAAAGTCAACAAAATGGGAATTCATTTTCAATATGATGTTCCAACACAATCTTATTCTGAATTACAAACATTTGAGGGGCAAACATGGTGACAGATGGAAAGTCAAAGGAGAAAAAGAATGCAATTGTATTTTTGCAGTTATGCAAGACATACGGAATTCAGGAACCGATGCAGGAAGTCAAAGTGACAGACAAGCGAAGATTCAGATTTGACTTTGCATGGATGAATGAGAAATTGGCAGTTGAAATTGAAGGCGGTATTTGGATTCAAGGCAGGCATACAAGAGGCGTTGGCTACAAATCAGACATGGAAAAATACAACATTGCAACATCTGAAGGATGGCGGGTTTTGAGGTTCACAACAGATCAAATCAAGAAAGCAGAAACATATTCACAAATCAAAAAATGTTTGGAGCAGAAGGCATGAAAGAGAAAAACACATTGACAACGGTTGGATGGCTCGAAGATATGCATCAGGAATTTGGATTCATTCCTGATTACATTTTCACAACAGCAAAAACATTGGAAAGGCATCACATCAGAAGGGCATTTTTATATGGCCAAGATTCCTATGGAAAAACATTTGATGAATTCTATTATGAATTCTATGAATCAAAAGAGGCAATGGAAAATACAAATAGACTTGTTGAAATGTTCACATATGCTGATAAGTATGGATACGCAAAAGCATTGAAGAAATTTATTGATGAAAACAAATCAGGAGAGGATGAAGAATGATGAAGAAGATAAATGAATGCATAACGATAAACAGAGATGATGTCCGCAAATTTGCCGAAAATGTAATTGAATATTCAAACGGATTTTATGCATTGGATGATGCACAAAATGTTATCAAAACAAACATGGCAAATTATGATAGCGATTTGAATTCATGGAATTATGAAGTTGATGCGATTGCGTTCAACATTTGGGATGATGCAATTTCATTTGATGGGAAAAATTACATTGTAAAAGATTAAACAAAGGAAAAATAAAATGGTAAAAAGAAAAAATGATTATGGAATATATTTGCACAAATTAGACTTGTCATCAGGAACGCATGAAGATTTGGGCAGGAAATATTCAATGTGGAATTTGAAAGACAGAGAATATTTGATTGATTGGTTTTTGGACAATGGATTCAGGATGTATATTGTCAAAGAATGGGAAGATGGAATCAGAAAGGCATGGTTCAAAAAAGGCATGGTTCAATTCAATATTGATCATGAGTCATTGATGGGGTTATGGTCGGATGGTCAACAGGATTATGGTTCTGCAATTTATGAAGAGCAATTGAATGATTTGTTGATTGAAACATTGCCATATGCTGAAAAAGTAAAAGCGAAAAAACAAAGATCAAAAGACTATATTGGATTCTAAAATGAACATTGCATTATTGACAAAACTTCCCAAAAAAGTGACTGATGAATTGCCTGAAATCATTGACAAATATCAAATCAACACACCATTGCGATTGTCTCATTTTTTGAGTCAATGTCATCATGAATCAGGCGGGTTCAAATCTGTTTCTGAAAACATGAAGTATTCTGAAAAAAGATTGATGCAAGTATTTCCAAGGCATTTCCCTTCGTCTGAATCGACGAGGGGATATGCAATGCATCCTGAACGAATAGGCAATAAAGTTTATGCAAACAGACTTGGCAATCGTGATGAATCATCAGGCGATGGATTCAAATATCGTGGCAGGGGGTTCATACAAGTCACAGGGCGCAACAAATATGTGATTCTTGATAAACTATTGCCTGAAGACATTTTGAACAATCCTGATTGGATTGCAACCAAATATCCATTATTTAGCGCAGCATGGTTTTGGGATTCAGCCAAATTAAATCAAATTGCAGACAAAGGCGCATCATTGGAAATTTGTGAGCAAGTCACAAAAAAAGTGAATGGTGGAAAACTTGGATTGCATGCACGATATAAACATTTCGTATATTACTATCAATTATTGAAAGGATGATGAACATGGACAAAAGACCAAAATGGATTGATGCATTTCTTGGCTTCACTTTGCTTATGGCATGTATTGCAATTTGCATTCATGCAGTGAAGGAATTGTTGTTTTTATATGAATATTTCAGGATGTAAAAAAATGTCGTTATCAGTAGAGTTGAACGGAACATTGCATGAAGTTTATCCAACACAGCAAATCACAGACAAATTCAAAAAGCGTGATTTCATATTGGAGATTCCAAACGGAAACTACTTGCAGCATATCAAATGCGAAGCAACAGGCAATACATGTGAAAAATTAGATGGCGTTCGCATTGGAAGTCAAGTGTTTGCAAAGTGTGATTTGCGTGGCAGAATATATCAAAAGAAAGATGGAACCAAAGGACAGATGAACAGTTTGGTTGCATGGGAAATTAAAACACAGCAAAGGGAATACAATGAAAATTCAATTTCCGATCTCATGTCACCATTTTGATTTGACCATGAAAAAGACATCACATGATTGGATTCATGAAAACAATGGATTGGTAAAAACAGGTGGTGTTCTTGACTGTTATTTCAAAGCACAAATAAAAACAGATGCATCAGGCAAATTGGCATTGCGTGTTTTTGGTTTGGAATCAGGCAATGTTGTCAACATTGAACTGAAAACAAAATCTGAAAAGAAAGCAATGGCGATGGCTGATAGTTATTTGGAATCAATCAACGCAATCAACGGCAATGAAGATGAATTTGAACTGTATTGAAAAAGATGGCAAATTGCATGTTGATGAATTGCAGGATGCACAAATGTTTGTCATCAATGGTGAAGAATTGACACCATTGGAAGTGACTCAATTAGCATACTATTTTGCTTTGAATTGGGAAGACTTGAAAGATGAACAGGCATAGATGATGGCAATGGCTTCCCGTTTATTGCTCCGAAGGAACAGGCAGAATATCATGGGAATTCTGCTTGTTTTATTTTGAAACATTATGGAGATGAATCATGTTGAAATTCATTAGAAAAATAACATCGTGGACAAAGTCATTAGGACTTTGGATTGCAGAAAATTCAGTTGAAATCATTTGGTGCATTATTTCTGTTATTTGTGCAGGAATGGCGGTTGCACTTTATCGCGTGGCAGGGGAATTCATCAATACATTCGGTGTATTAAATCAGTGATTCCCATTATTGACTATATTGAAGCTCGCAAAATTACATTTGATGCCATTGAAGGGCTTGCTATTGGTTCAAATAGACCACAATTGAATGAACTATGCACATTTGAGTTTTCAAAGCGTGTGGAGGTTTTCAGGTGTGTTTATTGTGACAAAGTAAAGCGTGGAAAATATTGGTGCAGATTTGAAAGGGCAAATTGGAAATGAAAATGATTCCTTATTTTGCAATTCCCGATGAATTGAAAGACTTGTTTGAAGAATATGCAGGCATATTGGAACATGATGCAAGGATGACACGGAAACAGGCTGAAGAAACAGCACTAAGGATGATTCATGCCCAAATTAGAAGGCAAACATCTGAACAATCATAGCGTGACGGCAGTTGAAATGGCATTGGGGAACTTGCAATCATTTGGAGCATATCAACGGGCGTGTTGGTATGCTCTTTTTTATTTTATGCAAATGAATTTTTCCACAAATTCTATTTGCGTTGATTTTTTTGCGAAATTCACATTGTGAATGGTCATCCATTTTCATCATCCCTATGCCCAGCAGGGCATTTCAATTTGATTGGATGCCCTGTTTTCTTACCTGAAATGAAATTGCAATGGAATTCGAAATCCTCAAAAATATATTGGCATCGATTGTTTCGGCAGCAACATTGATGTGGATGCTTTTCAAATATTTGCACAAACGCGATGTCACAAATGCAAAGTTGATTGCAGACACAATTAAAGATGCAACACAAAGAGCATTTGAACTTTCTCACATTGAATCAAGAGTCCGAGAAATTGAAGAAATCCAAGCGGAAAACACAAAAGCAATTCATGAACTTGGTTCAACATTAAATGCAAGACTAGATCAATTGTTTATTGCCATTGCAAACATTCAAAGCAATCGCCATGACTGATGTCAAGACAAGAAAGAAAAGGGAATCAAAGAAAGTGTTGTTTGGATTCAAGGGATTGAAACTGACAACACCACAGGCAATGAAAAGGCTTGGAATTGCCATTGCAGCATCAGGAACAGCAGGTGCAGGAATTTGCTACATAATGGAATATGAACGCATTGCATTGCTTTGTTTGGTGATGACTGTCACAGGGACTTTTATTTCACAAATGTTTGGTGAATCAGAATGACAAGACCAAGATTGACAAGAAGCCAAGTGGTTGCAAAATTGCCATCAGGATACAAGGTGCCTTGCATCGTAGGTGTCCGTGGATATTTCAAAGATGAAATGGGAAGAAAGGGCGTGAATGATCGCGGAATATATGATGATGCAATTTTCATCATTGAACCAAATTTGATGTATTCATTCAATGCGAACACTGATCCATCGAGACACGGAATGAACAATAAAATTGGCAAAGGGCTTGCATCATTAAAGGCAGGAACTTATGAATACAAGGTTGGAATTCATGGTGTGTCAAAAGAAAAATCAAAGCAATATGAAGCATTGGTGCAGGAAGAAAAAGTGACAGTTCAAAGAGATGTGACAAACAAAGAGGAAACAGGGTTTTTTGGCATCAATATTCACAAGGGTGGATTCAATTCGACATCATCAGAGGGATGCCAAACTATTCATCCAACACAATGGGATGAATTCATGCATCTTGTCAAAGCATTCTTTCCATCAGGAAAAGACATTCAATATATCTTGATAGAAAATTGATGAAAAGAGAAAAATACAATATCACAATTCACAAGGGTGAATCATTTGCATTGGCAGTTGCATTGAAAGATTCAACAGGAACTGCAATTGATTTGACAAATGCAACATTGACTTCACAATGTCGTGACAAATCATCAAATGCAATTTTGTTTTCATTTGTATGCACTATTTCAAATCCAACAACATCAGGACAATTCACTTTGTCATTGGGTGCATCAACATCAGCATCATTGACACCACAAAAAGCATTGGCATATGATGTGAAGATTTCATGGACAAATGGAACAGTGAAAAAATATTTGGGTGGTGATGTTCAAATTGTGGACACAATTACGCCATGAGTATTTCAAATGACAATGTTTCAATTGTTGTCAATCAAGAAAAGATTGCAATTGAATTGAATGAAGATTCACAGGTGATTCAAGTCACAGGTGAATCAATCATTGTTCAGACAAATGAATTGTTGACATCATCAGGAACTGATGTTTATGTTGTTGGTGAAATTCCAAATGGTGCAATCAATGGAAGCAATGCAACATTCACAACGCAAAACAATTTTGTGCCATTGTCTGTTGAACTTGTTTTGAATTCAACAATACAGACATATGGCATTGATTATTATACAACGGGTGTGAACACAATCATCATGAATGTTTCTCCTGTTGTTGGCGATATCATTCGTGTGAATTACAAATTAGGATAATACAATGGCAGAGACAACAATAGCAGGTAGGCAGATAAGAGATGGTGCAATAACTGATTCAAAAGTTGCATCAGGTGCAAACATTGCATCATCAAAATTGGCTGACGGTGCAAACTTTGTGAAGAAAGATGGAACAGTTGCCATGACAGGCAATTTGGATTTTGGAAACAACAAAGGAATCAACATTGCAACACCGACATCAAATGGTGATGCAGCAAACAAAGCCTATGTTGACACTTTGATTTCAGGGTTGCCATCAGCTTACAAATATCGAAATGTGCATGCAGCAACAACAGGTGACATCAATCTGTCAAATCCAGCAACAGCGGTTTTTGATGGACACACATTGACAAGCGGGCAACGCCTTTTGGTTTGGCAACAATCAACACAAAGTCAAAATGGCATCTATGTTTTCAATGGTTCATCATCAGCATTGACACGGGCAACGGATTCAGATGCATGGGATGAATTGACAGGAACATTGGTATATGTTGATGCGGGGACATTGTATGCAGACAAAAGATTCTATTGCACATCAAATACAGGTGGCACATTAGGATCAACAGCAGTCACTTATGTTCAGGATACGGCGGGCACATTATCACCAACAAATTTCGTGACAGAAGAAACGCCATCAGGAACAATCAATGGTTCTAATACAACATTCACATTGGCAGTTACACCAACGGCAGGCACATTGAAATTGTATTTGAATGGTGTCCGACAAAAGAGCGGAGCGGGAAATGATTACACTCTTTCAACGAATACAATCACAATGACCACGGCTCCGATAAGTGGGGATGTTTTACTAGCTGACTTCATGAAGTAATTATGCCAACAACAAAACTAAACAACGGCCAATT
>Ga0315901_10001207_pt1 | contig 37503 bp, 40 predicted proteins | sample LakEriMetagenome_10_FD_203761 | JGI IMG/M metagenome (GOLD analysis project Ga0315901, IMG submission 203761) | Freshwater fungal communities from buoy surface, Lake Erie, Ohio, United States - Buoy 2 MA116 | ecosystem: Environmental > Aquatic > Freshwater > Lake | place: USA: Lake Erie, Ohio...
TAAAAAACAAATGATTTACCGGACCGATGAATGGGTTAAATTTGAGGACGAGGTATTAACAGAGGTTAAACGAATTGATAAAAACAGAAAAGGTCAAGAACTTAAATGGGATTTGATTTGAAAAAAGTGGGGTTATAACCCCACTTTTTTGTTGTTAAATTATTTATTTTGCATTATATTTGTGGTATGGGAGATTTATCATATTTTGGAGAAAACATTATTGGTTCTGAGATCATTAAGATCGCACAGAAACTAAAAGAGATTTCAAAGACAAGAAAAATTTATAATTACACCATTGGTGATTTTGATTCGGAGGTTCATTCCATTCCGAAACAATTGGAAGAACTGATCGGATCATATTACTTAATGAAAAAAACCAACTACCCCTTGGGTAAGGGTGAAGTGAGTTTAAGAGATGAAATATCGTTGTATTTGAAAAGAGAACACGGTATTGATTTTTCGTCTGAAGAGGTTCTAATCGGTGCAGGGGCACGTCCTTTGATCTACTTGTTATATAAAACAATTTTGGATCCGAATGATAAGGTGGTAATTCCTGTTCCCTCTTGGAATAATAATCACTATTCAACGTTACATAATACAAATGCGTGTTATATTGAAACAAAACCTGAGAATGACTTTTTTCCGACATTTGAGGATATTGAACGTGAGATATCTGATGCTAGGTTAATTTGTTTATGTTCACCACAAAATCCGACAGGTAAGGTAATGTCACCTGACTTATTAAAAAAGATTTGTCAATTGGTTGTTGATGAAAACAAACGTAGAGGTGATGGAAGAAAAGTTTATTTATTCTTTGATCAGATTTATTCTGAATTATCTCAGGTAGGTTTCTTCGGTCCAACACAATTGGTTCCCGAATGTAAAAAATATGTCATTCATATTGACGGAATATCAAAATCATTATGTGCAACCGGTGTTAGGGTTGGATGGATGTTTGCCGATGAACACGTAATCAAAAAAGCAACGGAGATCTTTTCACATATTGGAGCGTGGGCACCAAAACCAGAACAACTCGCCGTTGCTCAATATTTGAAAAACTATGTTGAGTATCAATCGTTTCTCACCAAGAAAAAACAACAATTCGGTGACGTGTTTGATAAATTTACAGAATTTTTATCTTACTTAAAATTACAAAATTTTAGCATTGATTATTTGAACCCCGATGGTGCAATCTACATATCAATTTATCTTCAAAAGTCCTTGGAGTTTGATACCACAGAGAGATTTTTAGATTTTATTATTGATAACTATGGAATTGGTTTGGTTCCATTTGAATACTTCGGAAGTAAGGAAAATAAAGGGTGGTTCAGATTATCCATCGGTACTTTAGATATCCAAGAAATTGATGATCATTTTTATAATTTTGAATCAATGGTCCGATTTTTGGAAAGTTTGTAACAATCAAGATAATTATTGATATATTTTTAATGATATGCCAAAGGTAGATTTTAGAATGTTGGATTTAGAAAATGAAGATTTGAATCCTAATAGCAAAAACTTAAAGGTTTTTGAAAAAAAAGAAAAATTCAATAATAAAAAGGGGGGTACAAATGAAAGAAAAGAAGACGGATCCAAACGAGATTCACGAAGAGAGTGATTTCGGAGATTTAATTATGTTTTGAGTATATTTATATATTAAAACGTGCTCAAAAAATGGAAGGATTGTTAGAGATTATTAAAGTTGTACTTACGTCCGTTACTTCTGTAATTGTTGCCTTGATCGCTGGAGGATATTTTAGAAAATATCAAGATAAACAGAAAGATAAACGATCAAGATCAAGATTGGTTGAACAAATTCAAAAAGATGAATTGGTTCATTTTTCGCTTCGTGAAATGAGAAGAAAATATAATTGTGATAGGTTGTATATTATGCAATATCATAATGGTGGAAACTTCTATACCGAATCACCAATGCAAAAAGCATCAATTACGTATGAAAGATGTTCTGACGGTTTGGAAAGAATCGCAGATAAATATCAAAATGTCCTTATCAGTAATTTCGCATGGTATCATAATAATTTATTAAAAGATGATTGTTACTTCATTGATGTTAATTTAATTGATGATATTACAATGCGTTCTTGGATAAAATCTTTCGGGACCCACGCACATATAGGAATACCTGTTTATGATAACCAAAAACATTTGGTAGCTAACATCGGATTAGATTGGGTGTTTTCAGATATTCCTGAAATCTATTTGGAGAATAATCAGTTTTCACAAACTATCGTTTCCGAGTTAAAAAGAGATATTGAGTCAATTAAACAATACATCTAATGAATTTTAAGATAACAAATCCTGTTCAAGGAACTGTGCAGAAACCATCTTCCGGTAGATCTTTTGGTGCTAAAAGACCAGGTCATAAACATGAAGGGATTGATATTGCAGTTCCATCGGGAACACAAGTTTTATCTGCTGCGGACGGTGAAGTTGTTAATTCCGAATACCAAGATAAAAAAAATTGTGGAGGTTTTGTTAGGATTAAACATACACAAGACGGTAATAAGTTTTATACAAAATATTGTCACTTAAAGGATATTAAAGTGCAAAAAGGAAAGATGGTGAAGGCGGGTGAGGTTATAGGTATTAGTGGTGGGGGTAAAAATGATCCACATAGGGGATCATCAACAGGTGCTCATTTACATTTTGAAATTGAAGATGTTGCGGGTAACCCATACGACCCTTATTTATATTTGAATAAAGGTAATGCACTACCCACAATTGACACACCGAAAGAATCACCGATTGATATGGATATGATAACAGATTTAATTGATCCAAAGGAATTATCTAAATCCTTGAACCCTTTTAATTCTTTGGGGATATATGGAGGATTATTTGGTAAATAAAAAAACGTCAGAGTTCATCTGACGTTTTTCATTTGGTGGAGGCGGTGGGATTCGCATAACTCATTAAGTTTCCTTAATGTTTGGACTATATCATCATCTCATTGAGATGTCGGACGCTCAAGTCGGTATTACGTTACAAGCGTGTAACCCCCGATAGTCTCTGCACCTTCCTATTCCTATTAGGCTTGGCTCAGGATTGTCATATTCTCACGAATTTAGAGTCCCCTGAATTCATCCGATTTTTAATCTCATATCACTACGAGATGGGTCCGAAATTAAACCCACGTCCTGTTTAGACAAACCAATAACATACTACACTTATAGGTCAATGTTGGTTCTCAACATTCCGAAATATTCCATTTTCATTTTCCATATAAACGGGTAAAAGTGGTGGTTGATTTTTAGAGTATCAACCTAAACTACAACTACGGACTTCTGTTCCAAGGTTATTTGTCCTGACCGACCCGGTGTAGAATAACCAATTAGGCTACTGCTACTTCAGAACCTTTAAGAAGACCTAAAGTTTCCATGTTTGCGAATACGTCGCCAGCTATTGTTTTGAATCAGTTTTACAAGGTTAATTCAGCCTCGAAGTGCATTTACCGCCTTATTCTACCAGTCGATTCCATGTCGCCCCCATAATTTCAAAGAACTAATACAAAGATAAATATCTATTCTCACATTTACAAGTATTTATTAATTATGAGTAAGAAAATTATTTTAGAGAGTAAAAAAGATAGATCAATGCGTAGCATTATCAAAAAATATCCTAATCTAATTAACATGGTTAGTAAAATATTTGAGTTTGACACACCTGACAGTAAATACGCTCAATGGATTGAGAAAAACTTAAACAACGATATTGAATTTTATGGTGGTGATTATTTATCATCTTCACAGATTGATTTAATTACGGAATGGTATCGTAATTTACCATATTTTGAACGAAATTATAATAGACTAACACCTGAGTTAGTTAGTAAAATACACGATAATTATCCATTATCTGATATAGATAAGGCAATTGAAAATCCTAAAGACATTTTTAGTTACACATCAAACGATTTATTTAGGATAAGGAATTTTTTGGAAAAAAATAAGAGTAAATCTGAATTAGAGAAAGAAATAAAGAAAGACGCTAAGAAGATTTATGAAGATGAAAATATATTAGTAGTTCAGCCTATGACCTTGAAATCTTCTTGTTATTATGGTGCTGAAACTAGATGGTGTACAACTAGCACATCTTCCGATGAGTTTGATAGACACTTCAAAAATGGTAATTTATATTACTTCATTAAAAAAGGTGAGCCTGATGGAAAATGGGCATTATTTGTATCAAATGATGGTTCCGAAACTGAAGTATTTGATTCTAAAAACAACAAGAGTAGTGTTAAAACATTGGAAAAAGAATTTCCTGAATTAATGGAAGTTATTGGAAAATTGTCAAAAAATTCTCAAGATTATATTAATTTGTCAATGTATTTAATTACCGGAAACCAATACCTTTTAGATCGTAACACTAATAATTTAAGTCAGTTAGGTATGTGGTACCCTGTTGTTGAAGTGAAATTAGATTTGGATGAAATTATGAAGGTATTTGGTATTGAGGATGATTATGAACAAAGGTCAATTCAACAAGTTTATCACTCATATTCTTCATATGAGCATACAGATGGTTGGTATGATTTTAGGGACGGATACGTTTTTAGGCATTTTAATGAATCAAATATGGAACTCTTGAAAAAGATTGCTTCATATATTAAACCTGAGATATTAATACCGGATATTAATGAATGGATTAGCACTAAAGAAATGAATGAATTTATAGATAAATTAAACGATCTATATGAGAGGGATGTTGATTATATTATTAGTGAATACACAACATTAAATGATCAATCATTTGAAGAAGGTGCCAGAGAACAGATCAACTCTTCCATCATTAAAGAAATGGAAAATTTGGGGTTTGAATATGTTGAAGACAATAATAGAAGATCTGATGTTTGGAAATTTAGTATTATGGGAACTACGTTAGCGACTTTATTTTTAACATCGGATGCTGAAAATTTGTCAGTAATTGAACTGTTAAGTAAAAAATTGGACGGAGAATTAGATTTTAGTGAGGATTATATCTACGAGTATCAGGGTGATTTTGATTCTGATGGTTTTAATAATTACATTGAATCACATTTAGAAAATATATTAGAAAAAATAGAAGAAGATAATAGTCCTGAAGCGTTAGAGTTTATTGAGTTTTTGAGAAAAAATAACTATAAAGTTAAGGGAACATATAAAATCCCAAGAAGTGATAAATACTCTTTCCGAATTCTTGAAATTGATCCGGAAGATGGGACTGTAACGTTTGATATGATTAGAGATTCAGATAACGAGAGAAAAAGAATGGCACCTACCTTCCGAGGGTTTATTGACTTTATATATAATCCGACATTATTTGATGAATTTGAAGAATAAGTTTGGATGTTGAAAACTTTTGCACTATCTTTGTGCAAAACAAATTTATATGAACAATTTAGAGTTATTAAAATCTTTGCTATCCGTTCCGAGTCATTATCGTGAAGAGGGTGAGATGGTAAAGTTTATCGTCAATTGGTTAAACGAAAACAATATTCCATTTTATGTGGATGAGTTGTTTAATATCTATGCAACCAAGACGAGTGAAGGTTATGAAGACAAACCATACCCTTGTGTTGTTGCACACACCGATACTGTACACGCAATCCGACCAATATTTGTAAATGAGGAAATGCTATTTGATGCCGATGAAACCAGAAAATTCGCATTAAAAGGATATACCGACGAAACATTAACCACACCAACCGGTATTGGTGGTGATGATAAATGTGGTATTTTTGGGTGTATGCAAATGTTGTTAAATGAACCCCACGTAAAAGCGGCGTTTTTTGTAACTGAAGAAATTGGATGTATTGGATCGAGAAATGCGGATCCAATCTTTTTTGAGGATGTTGCCTACGCCATTCAGTTTGATGGTCCTGAGAATTGGATGATCACTGAGGTTTGTTCAGGTATTCGTTTATTTGATCGTGAATCTGAATTCTTTGAGATTATGGATCGTGTGTTGGAAAAGAACTTTACCTATTACCAATATATGGTTCATCCTTATACCGATGTATCACAGTTAAAACTTAAATTTGATTTTGCTTGTGTTAATATCGCTGCGGGGTATTATGATTACCACACCCCACACGAGTATGTTGTGGTTGAGGACTTACAACGTTCCATCCACACAGCGTCAGAGATGATCCGAGAATTAGGTTATCGTAAGCACGAGTATAAAGTGGATAAACCAAAATATTCATATCCATTCTAACAAAAAAAGGGGGTTAAAAACCCCCTTTTTTATTTACCGACTTTTCGTTATTGATACCTTATCATCTTTAATGGTGAGTTTGTATTTGGAGTTCTCTTTTACGGAACCTTTCAATACCTCTTCGGAGATTAGATCTTCAATCTCATCTTGGATTGCTCGTTTGAGAGGACGTGCCCCATACTGTTCATCGTATCCAACCTTTGAGATGTGTTCAACGATTGATTGATCGTAGGTAAATTTGTATTTCATCTCTGAAAGACGGTCGATCAATTTTTTCATCTCAACATCCACAATCTTAACGATATCCTCGTGGTTTAATGAATTAAACACAACCATCTCATCAACTCGGTTTAGGAACTCGGGTGAGAAGAAGTTTTTCAATTCTTTGGTGATGATGTCCTTTTTTCTCTCATCAATCATTGACTTACTTGTGGTGGAGAAACCGATACCCGTTCCGAACTCTTGTACCTTCTTAGCACCGAGATTGGTTGTCATAATAATCAAGGTATTTTTGAAGTTAATCTTTCTACCGAGACTATCAGTTAAGTGTCCTTCATCTAACATTTGAAGTAGGGTGTTGAAGATTTCCTTGTTTGCCTTCTCAACCTCATCAAATAGGATAACAGAATATGGTTTGTTTTTTACTTGTTCGGTTAACTGACCACCTTCATCGTGACCAACATATCCGGGAGGAGAACCAATCAATTTTGAGATGGTGTGTTTTTCTTGGTATTCTGACATATCAACACGGATTAGTGCGTCGGGAGATCCGAACACTTGTCTTGCTAATTGTTTTGCCAAATGAGTTTTACCAACACCGGTGGAACCCAAGAAAATGAATGATCCGATCGGTCTGTTTGGGTCCTTAATACCTAAACGGTTTCTTCTAATCGCTTTTGCAATTTTGGTAACCGCTTCAGATTGTCCGATAACCGATTGTGATAAATCTGTTTCCAAACTCAACAATGAATTTTTATCATCCAAGTTAAGTTTATTCACAGGAATTTTTGTCATATTGGATACAACCTCTAACACAAGTTCAGGGATAATTACTTTCTTGTGAAGATTCATCTCACCCTCAAACTTCTTCTTCTCTTCTTCCAATTTGGAAATTACTTTCCGCTCTCGGTCTCTAAGTTCTGCCGCTTGTTCATAATCCTGTTGTTTAACAACATTCTGTTTCAAACGTTTGATCTCAGCTGCTTGTTCTTTGAGTTTTTCAATTGCTTCAGGCATCTTAATCTCAATCTGACTTTTGGCACCAACTTCATCAAGAATGTCAAATGCTTTGTCGGGGAATTCTCGATCTGTAATGTAACGATCCGCAAGATTAACACATAGGTTTAAGATTTCATCTGAATAAATTACCTTGTGGTAATCTTCATATTTGTCTTTGGATTGTTTTAAGATCTCTAAGGTTTGGTCTTTGTTTGGTGCATCAACCACAATTTTTTGGAATCGTCTTTCTAATGCGCCGTCCTTCTCAAAGTTTGTTCGGTATTCGTCCAATGTGGTGGCACCAATACATTGTAATTCACCACGAGCAAGTGCGGGTTTGAAGATGTTGGATGCGTCCATAGATCCTGATGAATTACCTGCACCTACTAAGGTGTGAATCTCATCAATGAACACAACAATGTTCTTGTTGTTGGTGATCTCTTCCAAGATAACCTTCAATCGTTCCTCAAATTGTCCTCGGTATTTTGTTCCTGCAACAATAGAGGTAAGGTCCAAAAGTACAATCCGCTTATCCAATAAACTTCTTGGACATTCCCCTTTGAAAATCTTCATAGCAAGACCTTCAACAATTGCGGTTTTACCACAACCAGGTTCACCGATGATGATTGGGTTGTTCTTCTTTCTTCTTGAAAGGATTTGGGCAATTCGGTCAATCTCTTGTTCTCGACCAATTACCGGATCCAATTTTCCTTCTGACGCAAGTTTCATCAAATCTTTACTAAAATTATCCAAAACAGGTGTGTCTGAAGTGGATGCTTGTTTCAATTTGGATTTTCCTTGTCCGTCGTTTTCATCAAAATGTTCTGTCATATAAAAGAATTTTTTACAAAGATAAACCAACAATTCCATTTATCCAACACTTGGTGTATTTATTTTTATGAAGCAAAAAAATTATAACAGGGAAGAAAAATTTAAACGAACTTGGAAAAAATTGTTATTAACAGCTTCAATATATGGTTTTGATATTGATATTAATGATGCTATGGCATATCTTGAATACAAATATAATAGATTAAAAAATGGCGATAAAGAAACAAATAATTGAAGGAACAAGAATTCTATATGAGATAGAATCTTCAAACATTACCAAAGCAGACTACGATACTGCAACACAAGAATTAATTGTTGAGTTTAAGAACGGAACAAAATACAAATACGAAGGAGTTCCACACGCATCAATGGCAAGATTCAAACTATCAGAATCCCAAGGAAAATATTTTAATTCCGAGATTGCAAAACAATACAAATACACAAAGATCTAATGATGATATATTTATCATTATGGATAATACAAATATAGCAAAATCGTTCCAACCACAAAAAGAACTTAATCCTAAAATTTGGGAAGAGGTTGATGGTGAATATAAAATGAACCCTAATGTAAGAAAGGGTTTGTTAAAGGTGGCTAGTTCCTTTTACGATACTATTAAAGTGGAATTTTTAATGGATGATGTTATTTTGACAGGATCATTAGCCAATTACAATTGGAGTCAATATTCGGATTTTGATCTACACCTACTAGTTGATTTTGATCAATTCAAAAAATCAGAACATGAAGTATTAAAAAACTTATTTGATTCTAAAAAATTATTATATAATCTAAAACACACAATTAAAATTAAAAACTATCCTGTTGAGGTTTATGTTCAAGATATTGATGAGAACCATACATCGGGTGGTGTTTATTCGTTAATGTATGATAAATGGTTAGTGGAACCACAATCATTAGATGTTAAGGTAGATGAAACCGAAATTATTTCAAAATCAAAACATTGGATGGACAAAATTGATACGTTGGAGAAAAATGTTAAAACATTAAGTTTAGAAAAAGGAAAAGAATTAATTTCAAAGTTGAAAGATCAACTTAAGAATTATAGAAAATCTGGTCTTGAAAAGGATGAAATGTCCTTAGAAAATTTGGTTTATAAGTTTTTAAGAAGACGAGGATATTTAGAGAAGTTGATAGATTTACCAAACGAATTAGAGACCAAAAAGTTGTCAGTTGAAAAAGAAATGATAGAAAGTAAAGAATAATTAAAATTTTATTCATTTACATACTATTTATTTATAAAAAATAGTTATGGCATCAATCACAGCTTCTACCTACCCAAACGGTACCTTGTATGATACCGGTGTTTGGAGTGGATCTACCTCGGCAAATGTTATTGCTGGTGGAACACCTAGACCTATTTACATAAATGCTAACGGTGATTCTGTAACACAAGGTAATGCGGTGTTAATAGGTAGCGGTAACGGACTAAATAGTTAATTAAATATTATAATAATATGAGCAAATTAAAACCAATCGGTAGTGAAAAATTACAAGGTATGGAAAAAATCCACAGAATGTTGGAGATTGCAAAATACAATGAAAACATTCCACAACCTGTAAATGAGACTTCAAAAGATACATTTTCTTTTAAATCTGTTGATGGTGTTAAATATGATATCGTTAAAGAAAAATTAGGATACGTTATTAAACAAGAAATCAATGAATCAGTTGATTATCTAGAACCAATGAAAAACAGAACATATTTCCGTTCTTATTCTCAAGCAATGAAAAAACTTAATTTAATTATTAAGGAAAGTAATAGACTTGCGGGTTTTGATGGTGAAACACCACTATTAGGAGAACAGAAAAAGTTTGTTTTGAAGACACCAAAACCTAAGTTGGAATTACCCGCCGAATTACCTGCGGAGTCAATACCACCATCAGAACCTATGCCGGTTGAAGATATGCCACTACCCGAGCCTGAAATGGGAGATGAAATGATGCCAGAACCTGAAATGGGAGATGATATGATGTCTGATATGGGTGATGAAATGATGCCAGAACCTGAAATGGATGGTGAAGAAGTATCTTACAGACAAATCCAAAAGTTGGTTGGTAAATTAGGACAAAAATTAAGAACATTAGAGTCATCAGAACCATTAGATTCACAACAAATGAAATACGTTCTAAACTCAATTATCTCAGCATTAGATTTATCTAAATTAGATGAAGATGATAGAGAAGATATTATGTCAAAATTTGAGGGTATTGAAAGTGACATGGATATGGGTATGGATGGTGATTCTGAGTTGGATTTAGGTGGTGAAGAAATGGATAATGGATTAGATATGGAAGAACCAACCGAAACTTATGGAATTGATAGAGTATTGGATGAGTTATTTTCGGAATCAACAGTTGATAAGGTATTAACAAAATATTTCAAAGAAGGTAAAATTGATAAGACCTTGAAAAAGAATAAGATGATTAGGGAAAACCACATCAAAAAAAATAAAATGAATGAAATTTTACGACTTTCTGAAACTTATGAGCAAGAATTCACTGCTAAGAAATTTGCCGCAGAAAATCCTAATTATAGGTTCATTGGTAAAACCAATAAAGGAAGTTTGGTATTTGAATCAAATACTGAAAGTTATAAAGTAACAACTAAGGGTGTAATTTCATGAGTCATTTGATCTATGTGAATGGACTAGGGTCTAATTACAAGGGTGATAAAATGTATGAATTTATATTCAGTGAAACATATGATGTTTGGGGTGAAGGTTGGGATGATAGACCGGCTAACGGGACACCATCACCACCTGATCTACAAAACATAAAAAAAGTAGGAGTTCTGAAAAATACACAAGTTGACTTGGAGTTAGTTCAGAACTCTTTGTTTTTTAGTGTGTCCGATGCAATGGAAGACATTATATGTTTGGCGTATGAAACAGATGAATCTTGTGAGGATAATTCTCGTTTGGTTTTCAGGTTTGGAGAAGATGAAAAAGAAATAAAAGATAAACTATATGAAAGGGACTTGGTCCTTGAATTTGAAAAAGAAATAATCTATGAATAAGAAAATTATTGATTTGATGAGAAACGGATTTTCATTTAAGACGTTAAATAGTCTTAATGAATCTAAATTAAATCTTTTACATAAAAAAATGATAAAAGGTGGTATCAATGAAGCGGTAACAATGGTTAAAGGTTCAAACAAACCTGAGATTGAAAATCTCAAAAGACAAGGTCTTACGTTTCAAGTATATGAAGAGGACGAAGAGGATTCTATGGATTTTGAAAAAGGTGAAAGAACTCAATCACCAAAACAAGTAGGACCTGCAACTGATGATGGATTTAATAGTTATGGTGACGGTATGCCAACTGAAAATGAAATGAAGGAAGGTAAAACCAAATCAAAATTAAATCCGTTTGCTATCTGTACAAGTAGTTTAGGTAAAGTTTTTGGTACCACTGAAAGAAGTGAGTGGGATAAAAAACAAATGGATAGTTATGAGAGATGTGTAATGTCGTTAAAAAAATCCAAAAAAAATAAAGAGAGTATTAAGGAAAGTTTGGTAGAAAGTCTTATCTTTGCGTTAGTTGAAAAACATATTAAACCCGCAATGACTAAAAAAGATTTTATGAATTACATTTTGGAACAAAACCCTGGAACTAAAGAAAGGGAGAAAGAAAGAGAAAAAACCAAAACACCGGGAAAACCGAAAGACGATCCTAATGATCCGTATTCACCAAAACCAGGTATTAAAACAAGACCTAAAGCGGCTGAGCCGGGTACTAAGGAAAGAGAAAAGACTAAGACACCTGTGAAACCAAAAGACAATCCTAATGATCCGTTTTCACCAAAACCAGGAGTTAAACCAAGACCTAAAGCAGGAAAAAACCAACCTGAGTTACCTGATTTCTTATCATATGAAAATATCTTTAAAAACAAAAAGTAATGGCTAGAAAAAAAATTTACGAAGACGCAATGGATTATGGGGATAACCCATCAAGAATGGCATCAGACATTGAAAGAAAGTTTGCTTCAAAACAAACACCATTTTCTGATAGTCCTGGATTCCCTTCAGGAACTGAACAATCTTCATTTGAAGAATTATTAGCATCTGAAAGGTTCAAAGAAGTAGTTGAAAAAATCCAACGATACCTTGGAATGCCGTCAGTTGGACCTGGTGACTTACAATCACTAATGAGTACTGTTTATTCTGCGGTTAATACGTTATCACGTATTGAAACTGCTAATAAGGCTGAGTTAGAAAGATTGGCGGAAAAAGTTGTTAGAGAAGAATTAGGTGTAACTGAAGATCAAGTTCAGTATGATGCTAAATTAGTAAGTTTTGGTCAAGTATCAAATGAGGGTATTCAGGGTGTAGGACAAAAACCCGATGAGGAAGAAATTCAACAACAATTTGGTGTTAAACCCGAACAAGCTGAACAAGATATTGAGGACTTAATGAGTGCTTTTGAAAAATACGATGCTGAAGTCGCTAAAAGACACTATATTAACGCATTGATCCAAGGAGCATCTAAGAAGGGTCACTATATGTTTGAATTATTATCACCTGAATTGAATAACATTGATCCACAATTAACTAATCTATATGGTGTGTTAATGTCTATTTTGGACGCAACCTATTGGTTAATTCCTGATCAGATGATGCAAGCAGCATCTGCTGGAGGTGGTGGTGGTGCTATGGCAGGAACTGAAGAATATGATCCTGAAACAACACCCCCAACTGTTAAAGCAAGAGCGGCGTTTTTCCCTGTATTGATTCACGAAATGATTAAGGGTACTTATGAATTGATGGGTTCAAGAGGTTTTACAGGTAGTGCGGAACAAGCGGAACTTGTAATGAGTGAGACGGATTCATTGGTAAATGAAGCGTGGCAAATTCGTATTGGTCCCGTATTATGGCAAAGATTAAAAAGTTCTTTCCCTATGGAAGTGTTTGAGGACAATGCAAGATGGATTCAAAACTACATCTTCAATAGATTTGTTCAATTGGAGGCTGACGAGTTTTTCCGTGTTGCAAAACTTATCAATAGTAAGGATCCCGTAGGTAAACAGATTATTGAGAGGATGGTAAAAGAGATTAAGGAATATCTGTATAATAAAGAACAAGGTGATGAGGATGATGATGATTATGGTTATGATGATGACGATTCACCAACACCACCGGATTCAGATTTACCAAGCGATGATGAGTTCGATGACTTCTTAAAAAGTTTAGGAATTAGTAGGTCAGAAGACTAAAATATTTGAAAGGGGATTTTTAATCCCCTTTTTTAATATTTATAGTTATGGCACTTACAAAAGAGCAAATCTTAATAGAATATGCAAGGTGTATGAAAGATACACCATATGCACTGAGAACGTATTTACAGACTTATGATAATACGGTTCAAAAATATGTACCTGTAGATTGTTTTCCCGATCAAATCGGATTATTAAACGACTATGATACGTATAATGAAAACATTGCACTAAAATATAGACAGGCGGGGGTTTCTACGGTTACCGCTGCGTGGGCAAGTAAAAAATTGGTTTTTGCAATGAAACAAAAACCTGAAAAGATTTTGATAATTGCCAATAAGTTAGACACTGCCGTGGAAATGGCAAATAAGGTTAGGGGGTTTACAGAACAATGGCCTGGTTGGGTTGGTGTTGGATTCTCACCTGAAAAAAACTCACAGAGACATTTCAAGTTAACAAACGGATGTGAGGTTAAAGCGGTTGCAACTTCTAAGGATGCACTTCGTGGTTATACCCCAACGATATTGATATTTGACGAGGCGGCGTATATTGAAGCCGATGGTGATTTTTGGGCAGCATGTATGGCATCACTATCTACGGGTGGTAAGGTAATTGTTATCTCAACCCCGAATGGTTTTGATCCGATTTATTATGAGATCTATGACCAAGCGGTTAAAAATATGAACGATTTCAAAATATCTGAGATGGTTTGGTGGAAGGATCCGAGATATACTAAAGATTTATATTTGGTTAAAACAGAAAACATTATTCATTACTTTTTGAACAGGGAGGAATATGGTAAAGAAACTTTGATTGATTATTCTTCAATACCATTTGAAAATAGGGATTTTGATGAGATCCGTGATTTATTAAAGAATGGGTATTCACCATCTTCAGATTGGTTTGAAAAGATGGTAAAGAAGTTAAAGTTTGACAAACGAAAAGTTTCTCAAGAGTTGGAATGTAACTTCCTTGGTTCGGGTGATAACGTATTTGATCAGACGGATATTGCGAGAATCAATAACAACTTAATTCAAGAACCTGCGGGAAGAATGTTGGGGGGTGCTCTATGGATATGGAAAGACCCCATACCGGGTCATAAATACATTATGGGGGTCGATGTATCAAGAGGGGATAGTGAGGACTTTACGACGTTCCAAATCGTTGATTTTGATGATCAGGAACAAGTTGTGGAATATCTTGGAAAAATACCACCTGATGTTGCTGCGGAGATCTGTTATAAATGGGCAACAATGTATGATGCGTTTATTGTGATTGATATTACCGGTGGTATGGGGGTATCCACGGCAAGGAAACTTCAAGAACTTGGATATAAGAATTTATTTTTTGATGGTGTGGATTATCAGAATAGATGGAAGTTTGACCCTAAAGCAGCAAATAAAGTTCCTGGTTTGAATTTTAATAGTAAGAGAGAACAGATTATTGGTGCGTTGGAGGAGAAGGTAAGACACGGATATAAGATTAGAAGTAATCGTTTGTTAAACGAGATGAGAACGTTTGTGTATGTCAATGGTCGTGCTGATCACCAAAAAGGACAACACGATGATTTATTGATGTCCCTTGCTATGGCGATATATGTTGGTGAAAATTCTTTTTCATCATTGACAAAAGTTACTGAACAAACTAAAGCATTGATTGATGCGTGGCAGGTGGCGGAAAGTCCTATGTTAAAAGAGAACTTTTTTAGTCCGATGACCCCATCATTTAATAATCAACAACACGTAAGAAAAAACGGACCTACAAGACAGGATTACCAAAATTATAATTGGTTGTTCGGTGGAAAGGGAAGATAATATTTAATTGTAAAGAAAAAACCGTAAGTTTATAATATGGAAAATAAAAAACTAACTATTTGGCAGAGATTGTCAAAAACAATGGGTCCTGACTCATTGATTAATAATGATTATCCAACATTCAAATTTGATAAGGAGGTTCTATTAAAAACCACTGATAAGTCGGAATATGAGAAGGAAAAACTCCAAGCAAAACAATCAAAATATTTAACGGGGCATTGGGCTAAGATTGAGAACAATTTATATCAACAATCAATATATTATGGTCCTACTAGATTGGCGGCGGCGTATGATTACGAAAGTATGGAATATACCCCCGAAATATCTGCGGCACTTGATATATATGCTGAAGAATCCACAACTGTGGATGAAAACGGTCACATTCTTCAAATTTATTCTGAATCAAAAAGAATAAAATCAATATTGGCGGATTTGTTTAATAACGTTTTGGATATCAATACAAATTTGGCTATGTGGACAAGAAATACTTGTAAATATGGTGACAACTTTGTGTATCTAAAATTAGATCCCGAAAATGGTATTGTTGGTAACTTCCAATTACCAAATATTGAAATTGAACGTTTGGAACGTGGAATGCATATGGGACCAAGAGTTGGTGAGGGTGCTCCCGAAATGAAATCAATGAAGTTTGCATGGAAGAATAAGCAATTAGAGTTTAACACTTGGGAAATCGCTCACTTTAGATTATTGGGTGATGATAGAAAACTACCTTATGGTACTTCCATGTTAGAAAAAGCAAGAAGAATTTGGAAACAATTGGTATTAGCGGAAGATGCGATGTTAATTTATAGAACATCACGAGCACCCGAAAGAAGGGTGTTTAAAGTGTTTGTTGGAAATATGGATGATGATGATGTGGATTCTTATGTACAAAAGTTTGCGAACCGTTTTAAACGACAACCGATTGTTGATGACCAAACGGGTAACGTTGATTTGAGGTATAATCAAATGGCGGTAGATCAAGATTATTTTGTCCCTGTTCGTGATGTTGCACAAGCATCACCGATTGATACCTTACAAGGTGCTCAAAACTTATCCGAAATTGCCGATATTGAATACATACAAAAAAAGTTGGTTACCGCACTTAGAATACCTAAAGCATTTTTAGGATTTGAAGAAGTTGTGGGTAATGGTAAAGATTTGGCACTTTTGGATATTAGGTTTGCAAGAACCATTAATCGTATTCAAAAAAGTATGTTGCAGGAATTAAATAAGATTGCAATTATACACTTGTTTATTTTAGGGTTTGAAGATGAATTATCAAACTTCACATTGAGTTTAACAAATCCATCAACACAGGCAGATCTATTGAAGATTGATGTTTGGAAAGAAAAATTGATGGCGTATAAAGACACTGTTACACCTATTGAGGGTATTGCTCCCGCATCGGTTTCTTGGGCTAAAAAGCACATTCTCGGATTTTCTGATGAGGATATTAAGTTAGACTTACAACAACAGAGAATTGAAAAAGCGGTATCCACAGAACTTACAAATACACCAAATGTTATTAAGAAAACCGGTTTATTTGATACGTTGGATAAGTTATACACTGAGGGTCCAACACCTACTGATGCTGCAGCAGCACCCGCGGCAGCACCCCCTCCACCCGGAGGAGGTCTTGAAGGTGGTTTAGGTGGAGGATTGGGTGAACCACCACCACCCCCACCACCCGGAGGTCCTGAACCAGGGTTAGAAACTGCAAGTGTTGATAAAAAATTCAATTTAATTTTTGAATCTGAATTAAGTGTTGATGAGTATTTTGATCTAAAAAAGGGAAATAAATCAATTGATGACTTAAATGAAGAGTTTAATAAGTTATTAAACGATTAATAAAGTATTTATTAAAAAAAGAAAAAATGGAATTAGGATTATTATTCTCTAAGGTTGAGAAAAAATTAAATGACTCATACATCAATCAAACATTCAAGACTGAAATAAGTAATTTCAAAAATATTGTTATTTCAAACAAAATGCTTAGTGAATGTTATTATTTATATTCGAACCTTACAACTAAGCAAGGTATGAGTTCGGACGTTGCCAAGGAATATTTGGAAGAAAGTATCAAAACAATTAAAAATAAAAAAGATCATTTATTTTTAATTGATCTTAAAAATTGGGTTAAGGATGTTGTTTGTGAAAATCAATATGTTAAAATAGATTCTTTATTAAAAGAGGACGTGTTAAAAATCACGGAAAATATTGAAAACAAAAAACAATTGGTTTCAACTTTAACTGAATCCAAAGATGTTGTGAAAAAACAATTTGTTCCTTTTGTTGAGAACGTCGTTAAATACAATTTGGAAAAATATATTGATGGTTTGGAACCCGAGGTGTTACAACAGCTGGATGAAGTATTTTCCAAAAAAGAAGATGAATTAAAACCTGATTTTGATGTATTAAAAGAAAATACGTTAATTAAGTTGAAGAATCACATATTAACAAATAATGATGAAGAAATTAAACAGAAACTCAATGAGACTGTTCAAACAGTTGAAAAGGAACCGTTTAATAAAATTAATTACTTAAAACTACAAAACTTATACGAAGGACTTTAATCTAAGTCCTTCTTTTTTTGATTATATTTTGCTTTGTTAATCTCAGTTCTACGTTTAACAGATTTTTTAACATATTCTCTGTTACCATACAGAATATCCATCTGTTTTGTTTTAATCACTTTCATCTTATAATGTTTAAGTGCTTTATCAAGTGATTTAAAATCACTTACTTCAACTATTATCATTTTTGACTTTTTGGTTTTTATGTTTTATGTATTATGTAAAAATAAATATTACTAATATGTTATTAAATAATGAAGAAGGGTAAAACTTCTAAATTAAGTGGGTATAAGAATACGAAAGTTACATACGGCACGGTAGATTCAAAAGAATTAAAATCAATTTACATCAATTTTCAATCGTGGTTATCACCAACCAAAGAATTTGAAAAATGGAATAAACCAATTACAATCTTACAAAGAAATATAAAACAGGTTGTTACAGACACCATAGATAAAAAATTATTCAAAGAAAATTTCATTATTGATTTGGATGTTAAAATGAGTGGGTTATCTTATGGTAAAAAAAGTTTCGGAAATTTGGAAATAACCTTATTTACCAATCAAAATATAGATTTCAGAGAAACAATTATTAAAGACAATATTAAAGAAATTTGTGACTCAATATATGTTGATTGTTTCATAAATTCAGATGACTTTAATTTTTCATTATCAAAAAAAGAACCACAGATGGAATATTGATATATTTATATCAAAATGACGTTTATGAAAATTTTAGGACCAAACGAAATAGGTAAAGGAATATTAGTTGAGTGGGACGCGGGATATATCGATCCACAAGATAGAATGAATAGAAAAGTTTTGGAAGAATCAAAGAATATGTTAGATTATTCCAAACCTTTTGAATTTTATGCTGTGTTACAAAAATATAATACACCAAATAGGAACGGTAGGATTTATCCCGAAAGCATATTAAGAAGAGAGGTTGATAACTATAAAAAGGCAATCAACAAGGGAACTGCTTTATCCGAATTAAACCACCCCGAGTCATCATTAATTGATCTTGATCGTGTATCACATGCGATAACCGAAATATGGTGGGATGGAAATGTGTGTTTAGGAAAACTTAAACTACTAACATCACCAGGATTCCATGAAAGAGGTATTGTATCAACAAAAGGTGACCAAGCAGCAAACCTATTAAGACAAGGGGTTACATTAGGGATTTCTTCAAGGGGTGTTGGATCACTTAAAAAAGTTGGAGAACAAAACGAAGTTCAAGGTGATTTTGAGTTAATTTGTTTTGACTTGGTATCATCTCCATCAACACCCGGAGCTTATTTATTTTCCAATCCCGACGATAGGTTTAAATTTGAAGAAAATTTGGATGAGGAAAAAAGAATTAGGGATAATCAAACATCAACTCCTAAAAATAATTCTTCTTTTGAAAACAAATCGCTTGACCTTATGAAAAAACTTTCGCATTATTTGGGTAAGTAAATTTATATTATGGAAGAAAAATATTTTGTAGCAAAAGTTCAATACGATTTACCTGATGAAAACACAGGTCGTATTAAAAAAATTCGTGAAGAGAAATTGGTTAATGCAATATCGGTTACCGATGTTGAAGCAATTGTAACGAAGAAATATGAAGGGTTCCCTCACGAATGGAGGATCACTTCAGTATCAGAGAGTAAAATCAATGAAGTTTTTGATAAAGACTAATTGTTTTTAATTTTTAGGGTTAACCCTCGGCGAAAGTCGGGGGTTTTTTTGTTTTTATATGTAACAAAGTGATTTTTTGATTTTTCCATATATTTATTAACAAAACTATAATTAATATGGCAGACAAAAAGTCATTAGCTGAAGATGTGATGAACCAAATCAAAGGTTTGGAAGAAGTCATCGCTGAAAATGCAAAAGGAATACTTTCTTCTACAATGAAGGAAGAAATCTCTGAATTGGTAAAAGAGTCTTTGATGGTAGAGGCTAAAGATAAACCCGAAGAAGACGAGGACGAAATGGAAATTGATGTTGACATGGAAGATGAGGACGAAATGGATTCTGACGAAAATGAGGATGAAATGGAAGACGAGGACGAAATGGAGATTGATATGGACATGGAAGACGAGGACGAAATGGAATTTGATATGGATATGGAAGATGATTCTGAAACCTTAGATCTTACTAACGCTAGTCCCGAAGAAGTTGCTGCTGTTTTCAAAAAACTTGGACCTAACGACAAAATTGAAGTTGTTAAAGATGGTAATTTTTTAAACATCAAAGACGAAGAGGATGATTCTGAATTTCTTATTCGCATGAATGAGGAAGAAGATGAGTTAGACGAGATGGAAGATGAATTTGATTTTTCCGATGAAGATTCTGATGAACTTATGGACAAACTTTTCAGTGAAATGTATGATGAAGAAGAAGAATCTTACATGAACGAAATGGATGAAGAATCCGAAGAAGAAGAGGAAGAAGAAGGTATCATGTACGAAATCGAAATGGAAGAAGACATGGACATGGAAATGGGTATGGATGATGATGAAATGGACATGGAAATGGATATTGATGACATCATGTACGAAATTGAAATGGAAGAAGAAGACATGGAGGAAGAATCTTATATGAACGAGTCTATGAAAAAACCAATGGGTAAAATCAAACCTGTAATGTCTATGGGTATGATGGGTAAATCTAAAATGACAAAACCATCTAAGAGATCTACACATAAAGAAATGGGTGAATCAAAACCCGTTGTAGGTAAAGGTGCTAAAACAGGTAAACCTTCTTTTGATTACAAAACAAATCAAAAATCTGATTTTGATAAAGGTAACACTGGTGGAAAACACGAATATAAAATCGGTAGTGGTGCAAAATTAGGTAAAGCTAAGTTTGAATTCAAAGAAGGATCCTTGGATGGTGCTATGAAAAAAGAAATGAGACCTTTCAAAAAAGAAACTAAAGAAGCTTCAAGATCATACGCATTTGGTTCTAAGAGCGGACGTGGTTTAAGAAAAGGTTTTACGCCGAACAGAAATTTAAATCTTGAAAGTGAAATTGATGTTTTAAGATCAAAAAATGAAGAGTATAGAAAAGCATTGAATATTTTCAGAGACAAATTAAATGAAGTTGCGGTATTCAACTCAAACTTGGCTTACGCTACAAGATTATTCACTGAGCATTCAACAACAAAACAAGAAAAGATTAACATTTTGAAACGTTTTGATAGTGTTGAAACATTGAAAGAATCTAAGTCAGTGTATAAAACAATCAAAGATGAGTTGGGATCAAAAACTGTTGCAATGAATGAGTCAATAGAACAAAAAATTGAAAAGCCGATTTCAACTGGTTCTTCAAATGTTTTGGTAGAATCTAAGACTTATGAAAATCCTCAGTTTTTAAGAATGAAAGACATTATGTCAAAAATTGTAAAATAAAAAATAAATTTCCTTAAATAAAAATTAAAATGGGAGCATTATTAGAAAGCGGTCTTGTTGGTAACATTGGTCTTAAGCACCTAAAAGTTATCAAAGAAGATACTATTAACAAATGGAACAAGCTTGGGTTCCTTGAAGGTTTGAGCGGTCACTTGAAAGAGAACATGGCTCAATTGTATGAAAACCAAGCATCTTTTTTAATAAACGAATCAACATCGACTGCAGATTCAGGTTCTTTTGAAACGGTTGTATTTCCTATCATCAGACGTGTATTCTCTAAGTTGTTAGCAAATGATATCGTTTCTGTACAAGCAATGAACTTACCTATCGGTAAATTGTTCTACTTCGTACCTAAAATTCAGGGTTATAGTGGTGGTAGTAACTATTATCAAACTAATGGTGCTTCAGGACAACATATTCCACCTATCGGTTCTCCAGGTAACTATCCTGGTGATCCAAATGGAGGATATACAACAACACTTGGTACCGGTAACTATAACAACACATATTCAAAAAATCTCTATGATTTGTTCTATGAAGGAACTGAACCTGGTTTAGACCCAGCAGGTCTTTTCGACTATTCTAAAGGTCCTTGGTGGTTAGTAACTGCTGACACTGCAACATTTGCGTTTGATAGTAATGGTGCTTTGGTACCTTCAGCATATGCTTTTGACGCAAACACTAAAAAAGTAATTATTGGTATGTCAGGGTTTTCTAACGTAGGTAACGGTAAACTTATTGGTCCTGATGGTCAAGAAATGGATACAGAATCTTTCTTATCTGATTTGAGAATTCTTGGGTCATCAAGTAACCCATTCACATCAGCGAACCAATATAACCCTTACTTATTTAGAGTTGTGACTCAACAATATGGTAAAGGTATAGTTCAGTACGGTACAAACACTACCACAAGTTGGAATAACTCACTCCTTTCGACTAACACACCGGGTAACGGAGGAGCATTCTTCAACATCGCATCACAAAATGGTATTATTTTCTTAGAAGTAGATCTTACATCACCAGCAACATTTGGTTCTAATTCTTTAGATGGTTACACAGGTGCGACATTCTCTTCTCAAACAGCTATCAATACTTCATTCAGAGCGGTTTATAGAAGATATAAAGAGTTAGAATTTGAAGATGCTATCGGTGAAGTTTCTTTTGATTTGGAATCTGTAACTGTATCGGTAACAGAAAGAAAATTAAGAGCACAATGGTCTCCTGAATTGGCACAAGACGTTGCAGCATTCCACAACATTGACGCTGAAGCTGAATTGACAGCATTGTTGTCAGAACAAGTTGCTGCGGAAATTGACCGTGAAATTCTTCGTGACCTTAGAAAAGGTGCGGCTTGGAACTTGAGATGGGATTATAATGGTTGGAAGAGAATTTCTTCTACATCATTCGCACCTTACACTCAAAAGGACTGGAACCAAACTCTTATCACAGCAATTAACCAAATCTCCGCTCAAATTCACAAATCAACTTTGAGAGGTGGTGCTAACTGGATCGTTGTATCTTCTGAAGTATCCGCTATCTTTGATGATTTGGAATATTTCCACGTATCAAACGCGGCTCCTGAGCAAGATCAATACAACATGGGTATTGAAAGAGTTGGTACATTAGCAGGTCGTTACCAAGTGTATAGAGATCCTTACTTCCCACCAAACCAAGTATTGTTGGGTCACAAAGGTACTTCTCTATTGGATACTGGTTACGTTTACGCACCGTATGTACCTCTACAATTAACTCCAACGATGTACAATCCATTCAACTTCACGCCTATTAAAGGTATTATGACACGTTACGCGAAGAAGATGGTCAACAATCGCTTCTATGGCCGTATTACCGTTGATGGTGTTAGAACATTCGATTTGAGAGAATTGAGATAATAAATTGAACTAATTTTTAACAAAAGGTCAGAGAAATCTGACCTTTTTTTGTTTCTTTAAGTAATAGTTGATTTTTTGGTCGTATGTGTTATATTTATTATTATGAAGAAATATATCCCATCTGAAGAAGAATTAATTAATATTCTTAAAATGTATAATGACGAATTATTAGGTTCACAATCAATATCACAAAAAACTGGTTTATCTAAACCTGTTATTTTAAGAGTTTTAAGGGAAAACAACGCTAAATTAGGTCCTTCCGGTAGACGATTCATAGGGGGTAAAAAAGTTGCCGACAAAAAATATCGTGAAAAAAATAAAAAAAAATTATCTGATAATCATAAAAAATGGTATGAAGAAAATAAGGAAAAATGGAACGAGTATATAAAAGAATACCGTGAAAACAATAAAGAAAAAATTAGAGAAACTAAACGTAATTACGAAAGAACTCGTAAAGCTAATGACCCCATCTATAAGTTAATCAACAATTTCAGAACGGCGATTTATCAGGTATTGAAAGAGAATAATGTTCAAAAGAATGGTCATTATTTTGATATCTTAAAATATTCACCCGACGATTTGATTGATCATTTAGAAAAACAATTTATGGATAATATGACGTGGGACAATTATGGGCAATGGCACGTTGATCATATCCAACCAATATCATCGTTTGATATCCGAGAGATTGGGGATGATAAGTTCATGGAGTGTTGGTCTTTAAGAAATCTACAACCGTTATGGGGTGAAGAAAATATCAGAAAATCCAATAAGTTTTAAAAAGGTCAGAGAAATCTGACCTTTTTTGTTTTGTTGATATTTATATTAATATGGGACTAAGAGATACTATAATTAAAAATTTACGAGAGGGTGTTGGCACGGGTGGTCATGCCGGACAATTTACAATGCCATTATCGTTGGGTCTTAAGAAGTGGGAAAAAACAACATTACATCCTTTTGATATTGGAGTTTCTCGTTATGAGAATCCTCAACTAAATTATGATGATTTGGATGGTAAATTAGATGTTAGTAAATCCGTTGCTCAAAAAATGGAAAAAATGTCGAGTAAAAACCAAGGTTACCACGTTACACACTTCCAACAAAACGACGAGAGTGTTGATGACAGGTATGATTTAATTTTTGAAAGCGATACTTCTATTTCTGCGGGTGAGTATTCGGGTCCAATAGAACTCGGTATGAAAAAATGGAAAAAAAACCAATTAGGTCCATTTACCGAATTTTCCGATCATCCTGTTAACGATGAAAAGGTGAGAAAGACATTAAGAAATAATTTGAAAAAAATTGTTGGTGTTTGGGAAAAAGATAATGATGGATCATATAAGATGGACACACACGATGTTCATACAATAAATGAAGATTTAGGTGTGTGGTTTGGTACTAAAAAGAAACCGAAAGGTTCTAAACAACCAAAGGGTCCTTGGGTGAATATATGTAGAAAGGTTGATGGTAAGCATCCACCTTGTGGAAGACCCGAAGCGTCGGATAAAGGATATCCAAAATGTAGGGCAGCGGGAGTTGCTTCTAAAATGACAGATTCACAGAAAAAATCAGCATGTGCTCAAAAACGTAGAGCGGAAAAAACACACAGTAAAACAGGTACGGGTAATAAACCAAAGATGGTTTCTTATAAACCAAGAAAGAAGAATGAGAGTGTTAATGAGAATTTGAGGGATTTATTATTAAAAAAAGTAATAATGGAAATAAATAAAAAAGGGACCTAAAGTCCCTTTTTTTTATTCACTAACGAGTTTAGTTCCCTTAACGTGTTCTAATATCGTTTCTAACGAATGTCCGATTTGTGACAACATTTCTTTTTCATAGGTTGTTCTGCGAAGTTCCGTTTCTCTATCAAACATTCCGATAACTCGTTCGATGTTCTTATTTGACAATTCAACGTTGTAATGATAAACGTGATTTACGATATCTATTTGTTTATCTTTAATGATAATGAAGATACCGAGTTTCTCATTTCGGATATATCGTTTTTGAGACATCGGGGCGTATAACAATTCCGAATCTTGAAGATGCATGGTTCTTCTACAAATATTCATCGCGTTTGTTTGAATTGACGATCCATTTGTTGGTTCATCTTCCCAAATACCTCGCTTAACAAAAATTTTGAAGCGGTAATACATTCTCATTCCGATTCTTTTGAAAAATGATTTAAGTGTCATAGTTTATTTGATTTGATAAGTCAAAGGTAAATGATATTTTTTAATTACCAAAACTTTTTTTAACTTTTTTTTTAACTTATGTGGTTATATTTATTAAAAAAGGATTTAAATGGATTATAAAGAACTATTAAGATTATTAGGTTATGACGACACATCATTATATGGTTATCGTAGTGATGAAGAATATGAAAAGCGAATTAAATTTTTGGTTAAAATTATTTCTTGGATTGAAAGAAATAATAAATACACGGAGTTTAAGTCAAAAATTGAAGATCATTTACTTGATGTTAGAAGGTCGTATAACTCACATATTAAAAAACAGAATGAGTTTTTACATCAAAAACAGATGGCTCAAGAAATGTTGGAAGAGGGTGAATTTTTAGATGAACCTTATTTATTAGTTGCGTATAACTTCCTTTGTAATGAAGGTTTCTTTATATATGACAATTATGAGGAAATGTATGAAGTGTACAAAAAATTAAAAAAGGATGAGGAGAAGGTAGATATTTTAAGATCAAAAATAGATAAGATCAAAGATCCGGCAAAAAGAAAAAAGGCTGAAGATTATATAACTAAGTATGATGAGGATCTTGAGGTATTTAATGAAAACTCAATTGGTCTATTATATCACACGGGACATTATAGAGAACTTGCGGAATATACTGTCCTACAAGGTAATTACTATACTGCTAGAAACGTAGTTATTGTCGGTAATGAGGATGATTGGGATACATCACTTAAAGATTGGGTTGAAGATTTAGACTTTGAAAATTGGGGTGATGAATATATTGAGAGTTACTTAAATTCAAATGAAATATATAACTATATTGAGGACGGTGAAAGGGAAAATTATGAAGAGAGGATTAGAGAATCACCATCAAGTTATTTTGAAACAGATGAACTGATATTAACGGAATCTCAACAGGAAACAATACAAGAATTGGAAAATGAACTATCCACTCTTGATCCAAACGAAGATGAGGATAGAATTAAGGAAATTGAAGATGAAATTCAAGAAATTAAAGACAATCCCGAAGGTCTTGATGAGGATTTAATTGATGACAAAATTGATGACAAAATTGATGAAATACTAAGTGATATTAAAGATGAAATTGAGGATAACCCTGCAAGATATCTAAGAAACAATGGGTTGGATCCTGATCAATTTTTTGATCGTGAAAGGGCTGTCCGAGATTATCTTTATGATACAAATTATGGTGCACTAACATACGATGATAATTACGATTCATTTAATATAAATGGTACTGTAATATACGTTGGTTGGTATAATAAACCATAAAAAAACCCCCATTATTAACAGTGGGGGTTTTTGATTAACAATAAGGTGGTGAACACCTCTTTTTTCCGTCAAGACCAGGTTTAGTTCCTTTACATACTTGTACTCCGTAACCATTACTATATGCAGAGGGGTAGACCTTAAATTTGGATTTTGCTGCGGATTTACCACGAGCACATAATTTTGTTCCCGCTTTTTTACGACCTTCCATCATTATCATATCATCGTGGAATGAGTGGTCATCAATATCTTGTTCACCATCACCTTCAATCTCATTCATAAAGAAATCAAAAACTTGATCCATATTTTCTTTAGCGACGGTGATATGATCATCAGCCCAATCATGACCATTAGATAGGATTTGTTCTATCATTTGTTCATCTTGTTCCAACAATAATTCGGCTTGTCTTTTAATTTGTTGTAGGTTACTGAAAAACATATATCTTTCAGTGCTGTGTTCTGCTTCGTGAAGTTTTCTCAAAGCGGTTCTAATTTGATTATCTGTTATCATTTTCTATTTACGATTTGAAATTTTAATGTTCTTTTATAAATATCTACTTGTCCCGATGTTTGGATTTTAATATCTATAAAATATTCGTTTGGTATTTTATCTGTTGTATCAAACATAAAATAAAGTTCATTTGGTGTTCTATTAACTTCAGTCCAATCTTGAACTTGAACTTCGGTTTGACCTTCACGAACGAACACTCTATAATAACATTGTATTTTATTAAGTATTTGTTGTGATGTGTAAGCTTTTTTGGCTATCACCCCTACTTTTCTTATTTCTGTATTTAATATTTTTTCATCTTGTTTTATTCCGTAAAAATCAAAACCATATTCTACGGGTTCCCTACTTTCGGTTCCTATCTCAAAGAAATTAGTATAAGATTGTAGTATGAAATAATTGGTTATATTTGTTAATAAATTACCATCAATGGTTAAACCGCTCCACACATCACTAAATTCACAAGGTGTTGTATAACCTGTTATTGGTGGAATTGTTACTTCATATATCCCTGTTGTTATTTTTGTTGTTGTAAGTGCAGATAAACCGGGAACAATATCATCATTTGGATCATATATATTAACCAACGGATTGTTGTCCAAGTTACGATAATCACCATTTGAATATACATATAAATATAAATGGTTGGTTCTGTTTGAAACAAACAAGTTTCTATCATCTGTGATCAAGTCATCGTATGTTGTTTCTAAAAACGGTTGATAATATGTTTGAGTATGGCGAGTAAAAAACCCAACTGAATAGTTTTCTGTTAAACCCGAGATATTCTCAAATGCGGGTAAATATGCAATACCGTATCCCGTTACACCTGTGGTGGATCCCGTTAATATTGAATTTATTTCATTTGTCATATTAAATACAACATTTTCATTACCCAATTCAAAATGTTGTGTATCTATAATGGTAAGAGCCGAGTAATTTAAACCACTACCCGTTGCAGAATTTACGTTATTATAAATCCCAGGTGTTGTCCAACCCGATAAAGTTGTCTTTTTAAACCAATTGCTCGGTCTATCAGAATATGATTTATCTGACTCCAAGGTTTCTAACGTTAATTGACCCGTTGATGATGTTTTTGCTAATGTTGTATCCAAAAAATCATATCCCACACCTTCATCCCAAGTTTGACCCGTTATCCTAAATAAAAACAAATCAAAGGAGGTCGCCCTTCTTGATGTGTCCGACATTGTGGTATTTAACAACTCTGTGTCAAATGACGACGTATTAGTCATTCTAAGAGTATGTGTCATGGGGTTTGACGTGTTTATTGTTCCCGAAGAGATCTTTGATTGTAGGGAAGATAAATCCAAATTAAAGATAAACCTTGTAAATCCAACAGGATTCAAAGTATCATTGGGTGATCCAAAATACAATTGAGTTACAGGATTCCTACCTGTATTAGTATATGAACCATTAATTAAAGTATTGTTCTTGTTAAAGTATGAAAAATGAACCGACATATCTTTTTCATATAAATATCAATTTATTCTGATATTTTTATTTAAAACTTTTTGATATGCTTCTTGTAGTTGAGTTAATACATCTAATGACGTTGTTCCGTCCTGTCCTACGGGAACCGGAGGTAATCCGTGATAAGCGTGGACGTGAGATATTAAGTATCTAACAATAAGATCAATTAACTCCAATAGTTCTTCACCCCTAACCATTGATGATGTGTTTGGGATGATTTCGTTTTGAAATTGTGTTGCATCAATACCCTTAACATTGTTTTGCATATTAATCTTTGTTTTGCCCGGTATTGATGAATCGTGGGATAAAAACGCAATTTGATTTGCACCCAAAGATGCAAAAGTATCCTCAACAACTTCAGCCGATTTGTTCTCAACAAATTCCAAACTTGTTTTCGGTTTTAATCCGTATGTGTCTTTTGAACCAACAATTCCGATACCCGCTTTTTTAACACCACTATTAAATTTAACACCAAGATATATTTGTGTAATATTTGTAAATGCAATGACATTATCAACCCCATTGAAATTGGTGGGATTAATCCATGAATATGTTGGGGGCGCAGGTCTATAACCATAAGGGAATTGATCTGTAATCGTAACGGTTGATAAGTTAGAATTACCTGGTTTTGATATTACATTAATTAATGTGCCCGAATTTACGTCTTGAATAAATTTATTAATGAATATTATAGTATCATTTAATGATTTTGATTGAAACGTTTTATAAGTGATTAGACTTTTTTCCGTTTCCAAATTAGTGGTTAATTTAAAATTAGTTGATAATGTATTACTAGATGGTTTTAATTTATATAGATAAATTGTTCCTGTAAAACTATCCGCAGCATTTTCGGGATTCGTAATTAACCATTCAATCACATATTTTAAGTTTTGAATGTTCTGAGAAAAATTAACAATAGTGTCAAACCCTTCAGATTTTTCTTTAGATCCAAATTTACTTAATTGTAAGTATGATCTGTTTGGGTTTGTTTGTGGTGCTTTATTAATATTGAATGGTAAGTTTCTACCCGCTCTTAATAAGACATCATTTGGTTTAATAATTAAGTCTGAAGTTCCTTTACCAACCAAACCAACGTCATCGGGTTCGGGGAAAATACCCTCACTTTTGGGATTAGGATATGAACCATCTTGGTTTTTTACCGAATAAGTATCTTTAACGTTAGAACCATAAGTCGTTAAATTTTCCGATTGTTCTTTTACCTCATTTTCTACGGACATAGGTGATGATAGCATAGCACCAATATAAAACATACCCCTTTTCTCAAACCTGTTTTCCAAGTTTTGTAACATGATATTTACCGCATCATTTACAGATGGAACGGGTGAATTAATATAAAAAGGTAATAACGGCAAACAAATAAACGGATCATTATCTTTCCACTTATCGGTTTCTTCATTAAAACCCACAGTAGCGGTTACAATGTCTTCCTTAGTCCAAAATTCAGGATTTACTCTAATTCTACCAAGCATTTTTGGATCAACGTTATCCAATACCGTCCCACGATAAATTAATTTTCTTAAATCTCTTCTAGGTAGATTAGATTGTGGTTGATTCAAAAAACTACTCATTACGGGTTTCTTTTAGAATATTCTTTATTTATTTTGTTGTATGTTGCTTCTATGGTATCTAAGTGATACGTCAAATCAACAATTCTTTGTTTTGTAACGTCAAAATCGTTTTGTAAAAAATCCATCATATCTGTTAATACAGAATTTGATTGTTCATTTAACTTTGGTAAAAGTTCTTGTATTTTATGTTCATTCATCATTTTGGTATTCCGAAAAGTCTGGCACCTGCACCCGATGCGGTTCCCGGACCTGCCAATCCCGGTACTGCAACAGGTAACACTAATTTATTTAAGGATATCTCAACTTGACCGTTTTCATCCTGTTCTTTATACATAGCTTTAATACTAGCAAATTGTGACACTAAATCAAGATTCGGTGATCCATCGGGTAACGCCCCCGTAGGTAATCCAAGTTCTTGCATTATTCCAATATTTTTCATAAAAGCACGAGTAGCACTAACACCGGGTCTTGCAGCTGCTTGATCCAAAGCTAACAAGGGTAGTCGATAAGGTTTAGTAACCTTATCAATTATCTTAAACAATCTTATTAAATTATCAATAACACTCTTACACCTTCTAAAATCTCTAATAGTATCTCTAATTTCAAAACCGGCTTGTAATAATGACACATAGATTGCATATTTTTTATCAATTTTCTCTTTCAATAAATCAGTCACTATCGAACTTAATAATTTTTTAATATCTCTTGATATTATTTTATAAAGTTCTTTAACAAATAATGAAAATATTTTACCAACTATATTATTTACTAATAATCTAAATTTTGTCATGAAAGTTCTAACATCCTCAACACTATCAACAATATTGTTACCCAATGCTTTTAACATTATCATCAATGGAAATATTGCCTTTGGTGAGAACGCAACTCTACATAATGCTTGAACCAATGACTTAATGATACCTTTTTTCCATGAAAATACCGGAAATTTTGGATATAATAATTTCCATTGTTCTAATGCGGTATCTTCGGATTGATCAGATAACTCAATTTCTTCACTTGGTGATGTTGCATCATTCATCTTAAGTAACGAATTTATAATTGAGGTAGAATCCACAGGAAAATCTACGGTTCCACAACCCTCAAATTGAACAACACCTCGTTGTATGTTAGAAATTTCATTTTCTAATTCTACATTATCTTCGGGTGTTAATTCAAAAAAGGTTTCATCAAATTCATCACCAACAGCAATTTTGGCAATACCACTAACACCTATTTCGGTTGTATTGTCTTGGCATTGACCGAAAATTCTTTGTATGATTTTACCGAAATATTTTTCGTTGGTAATATAATTACTATCGGGATTTTGCCCAATTGTTAGTGCGTTGGTTAAAATATTCATAACCTCAGAAAAAACTTTCCTACTCTCGGCTATTTTAATTTTCTTATAATAATCAACAATAAATCTTTCCACAGATTGAACAGTTTGGGTAAATCCCGAAGTTCCATAAGTTTCAAAATCAGAAACTGAAGGGATACGTTCTTTAAGTGTTACTTTAAAGTAATCACCACTTTCCCCGTTTGGACCAACCTTTGTATAAACAAAATCAAAAAGTTCTTGTAGTGAAGATCCTTTATAACTAGCCCCATATTCAGTATTAAACGATAAACCTGGATTATTCAATCTATGATTTAATTGACGGTTCATTGGGTAATTTTTAGTAACATTATTGTTAAAACTATTACCCAATTCATAATACAATTTACCAACAGGATCTTCGGGACTTTGTTTTAAGTTACCAAAAAAATCAATACTTGAAACTTTAATATAGATGTCACTATTTGTTGGATATGTTTGGTTTTGAGAACAACCAATCGCTCTTAAAACCTCTTTATTAATAATCTCTTGAATTTGTGGCTCTACTTTTGTTACCGCTTCCTTAAATGATTTTTTAATGAAATCCACAGTAGATGCGCCGGCAGAATTAAAATTACTTGATATCCCTGAAAATCTTGTATTTTGAACTACACCGGAAAAATTCAACTTATCTATTTGACGTTGTAATGATGATTGTGCTTTAGTCTGTAAATTAGGGCCTAAACTCTCAGCTATTTTAAGTAACTTATCTATTTGATTTCCTTGAACCTCTTCAAACTTTTTGGTTTTACCAATGGCGTTTTGATACCCCCCTTGGACGGTATCTGCAACATCACTTAACCTAGCACCTTGTCTTTTGATTAATTCATCATAATCATTCTTCGCCCTTTTATATGTGGTTGCTTCTTGGATTAGTGCTGCTAATCCCTCATATCCCGATGTTAAGTTAAGTGCCATAAAAATTAAAATTTGTATGTGGTGTCATCGTTGTTACCTTTTTCCACATCTTTCAAAATCAAACTTTGTAAAAGTTCATCATCAATCTCTGATAGAGTAACACTTTCTTGTGAGTTGCTAGTTTTTTCCCAAAGGGATGATTGTAATTTCCCCAATTGTAATTTTTTATCAACACAATCATTTATAATTTTTTGTTGTTTTTCTATGACAGGACCTAAAACAGTCATGTCTTCGGGGGTTTTTAACATTACCACCAACTTGTTTTGTAACCTCAAAGCGGTAGTTCTCTGTTCAACAAGTTCATTATATACTTCTTGTAACAGTGCTAAAACTGAATCCTTAGTTAGGTTAATCTCTTTTTTTCTTGGTTTTGACATAACTATAAATATTTAGTGTGTTTATTTTTAATCAATCATACCATTAAGAGTTATTCCATATAGTTTTTTAAATTTCTTAATTGATGTTCTAATCTCTTTTGTTGATAGATTTGTCATCTCACGAAGAGTTAATAAAATTACATTTTTGTTAAATTTATTATTATCTGAACTAGGAAAAGTTTCCTCGTAGTTTTCAAAAATAACAATTAACGCCTCACCCAATTTTCTCTCACTGTGTGTCATTTCACTTTGATCCATAAATTTTTTTAAGTCTAACTTAAACTTATTTATAATATCTTCAGCATCAATCATGTCATTATCAATATAATAAACCATGTCGGGTCTATTCTCTAAATTACTTGAAATATCTTCGTATGATATTTTTCTATTTGTATCTTTTTGGTCTTTGATGATTTGACCCATTAAATAGTTTTTACAAATAGTTCCAAAATAAGAATACGCTTTTTTCTCTTTTGATGGTGAAAACTTCTCGATCTTGGTCATAAGAAACGAGTGGGTGTCAATATGAATTTCATCAAAATTCATATCTTTTCGATACAATTTATATCTTCTAATAATTGAAGATATCATTTTATCTAAAGGATCTCTTAAAAACTCGTTGTATATTTTATTTCTTTCATTAAAAGTGGTGGCGGTTAAGAACATCCTAACCGCCATTTCCTCTCTAACATCAAAATAGTTATCCTTGAGTGTTTTTCTACCCTTTCTTCTGAATTGTATTGTGGTCTCTTCAGTTGAAGCGGATAACATTAAGAAATAGGTTCGTATTTTATGCTTCTATCCTGATTAAAGAAATATTCTTTTTTTGCGGTATTTAACCAAAACTTAACCTCATCATCGACAATTTTATCTTCACCAAATTTATAATTCCAAAAAATAGAACCTTCTCTTAAATTTTCGTGCTTATATCCCATCTTTGGGATTGTCATGATTTTAACCGAATTGTAGGTCATTCGCAACAAGAACTCATAAACAAAGGTTAGTTTCATAGATGGTTTGATTCCACCAAAATCTAAAAATTGTTCTCTTTTCATAACCATTCCCGAACTTTGGAAGTTTTGATAGTCGTGTAACATGTCGTTGGTTAAATAACCAATCTCTGTTGTAAATCCCGCTGCGAATGTTGCTTCATTTGTAAAACCGGCAAACACCCCTTTATTATCAACATCCACAACAATAGGAAGATAAGCATCAACCTCATCTTGATAGATCTCATCATATTTTTTCACATTATCAAACCATATTGTTGCATATTCGTCATCAAATTCCAAAATAGAAATCCATTTAGATGTTGCGTTTTCGACCCCAAAATTAACCTGAGATGCAAAATTAGGTTCACCCACAAAAGGAACGATCTTTACATTAAGATCCCCAAAGTCATAACTTTTTAATAAAGTGTTTAGAGATTCTTCTTGTGTTGGAACAATGATAACCTCATTCAATGAAACCTTTTGTAATCTCAAAGAGTTGATTGATTTTTCAAAGTAAGTGTCAAAATCTTTAACCTTAGAAGATTTAATTGGTAGTATTACTGATATATCAAATTTGTTTTCCATATTATTGATTGTTTAATTGCTGACTGAATACGTCTTTACGTTTATTTGAAAAGTCACTGAATAATGCAACAACTTCCTTAGAGAATTTTTCATTATTACTAAATTTTTCCGCAGTTTCAATACCATTAGTGTATAATTCTGAATTAATGTTATCTTCCAACCAATTTTGTAAATAATTAGCCAAAACATTAACCATATCTAATTGATTCTCTACCCAAACACCGTTTTCTTGTTTCATCCATTCATGTTTCAAATTAGGTGTCTTACCAATTACCGGAACCCCCATTTTCATAGATTCTAATGGATAAGTCCCAAAAGAACTCGTGGGGTCAATCCAAACCGATACGAAACAATCTTTAATGGTGTTAGCCAATTGTTCCTCTGACATACCTCTCATATCACGGAAGGTAACCCATCTAAATTGTGGAAATTTCAAATAAAACTGTTTGATGAAGTTTAGTCCATCTCTTTGTTCTCTTGAATGAACCGCGACGATTGGTTTTGCGGGATACTTGTCTTTAGTGAAATGTTGGGAAATTATTGGTTCGATAATTGTATATGAAATACTTTTCATAATATCGTCCATATAATTCTTCATGTTTTCTGACGTAACAACACACTTCAAAAATCCAAATTGGTTCCATGTTGTACCTGGTGCTAAGGTTTCAAACACATGATCATATGCTTGACATAAAACGATCTTTCCGCAAGGAAGATTTGCAACTTGTTCCATCACATAACCAAATATTTCAGGAATAACTAAAATATCTTCGGGAGCGATAGCCAAATTTTGACCCTCAACAGATTGATGCTCAAGTTCGTCAAACTCAGCACCTAACCATTCACCTACCTTAATGTAGTCGGGTTTTTCATGTAACATGATCGGATTATAACCTTCGGTTTTTAATGACATTGCCATACGATAGATGTATGATAAGGACGCTTTGGCGTTTCCTTTTGTGTCTTGAACAAAGAAATAAATTCTAAATTTTTTAGATTCTATGTTCGAAATAGACAATTTTACTTTTTCAATCAAATTTTGATCCATATTATAAGTGTTCAATAAATTTATGTTTAAGCATTGTGTTGAAAGCTAGTTTGAAAGGTAGTGATGCGTTCTTAGCACTTTTAAGTCCTAAGTTATCATCAAAGTCTTCTTCCTCACCCATAACAACATCGATCATGGTTTTAACCACCTCGTATTTAACAACACTGATATGTTGTTCTCCCGTATCACCACTAACAGTTTCTTGTTTAGGGATGTTAATGAATTGTTCTATTTTTTCAATATCGATAAAATAGTGTTCTCCGAATAATTCAATCATTTTATTTCTTTTTTAATTAGTTCGTTAAATTCCTTAAACGTGTCAACGTTCCAAGTAATTTTACTGTTTTTATTATATTCAGTATTATATTTTATCAATATAGTAAAAATTGTAACTTTTGAAAGTAATTCGGGGTCACTTGTTAAAATTAAATCATAATCTTCCCAAAGTCTATCTACGGTTGTTTGATTATAAAATTTAACAGATTCTACCTCACAACCAAATTTAGACAGGAAAAACAGGGTGGCAGGTTTAGTTTTACCCTTTTCTTGTGAAAATATAGTTATTTCATGTTTATCCCTATTTTCCAAATAAAAATCTTGTAAATCGTGAAAGGTTGAAAGTTCTGTGGAACCTGCGTGACCAAAAATCTGCATTGGAAATTCTTCAAACATAAATGACAAATACTCCTCTTCATCCTTAAATGTAAAGTGATTAGTCAAAGTTAGTGAATCAATAGGTTCTGTGATTTTATATTCAAACTCGTCATTTTCAAAAACCTCAGATTTCTCGATCAAAAATTTTTCATAAGTTTGTTTGAATTTACCGATGGTGTCCCGAAGAACACCATTTACATCAATACCAATCCTCATTCTTCGTATTTTTTTAATATTTTAGAAATAAGTGGGTTTCTAACTACGTCCTCATTTGAGAATTCAAAGATACCAATGTCGTTGATATCGTTAAATCTCTGAAGTGCGTCGTACAATCCCGATTGTGTTTTTTCTTTATACCTATCAGTCTGTTCTAGGTCACCTGAGATGAAAAACTTACTGTTATACCCAATACGTGTCATAAGTAATTTCATTTGCTTAGGAGTTGCGTTTTGACCCTCCTCGAAGATTAAGATAGAGTTGTCAATGTTCATACCTCTCATATAAGCCAATGCGAATACCTCAACCACCTCATTTTCTACCAATTTTTCTTTAGCGTCTTTACCAATAATTTTACTTAATAGGTAATAGGATGGGAAGATATACGGATCCAACTTTTCTTCTAAATTACCGGGTAAAGCACCTAACTTTTCTTCTGCTTCAACAGCCGGTCTTACAATGATAATTTTTTCATATGGTGTGTTGTGATCAACCAATAAATCCACCGCGGCTTTCATCGCGATAAATGATTTACCAACACCCGCAGGACCTGAACAGATAGTTATTTGGTTACTAACCAAAGTATCATAATACTTTTTTTGATTATCTGTTAAAAATTTATCTTTTGATTTCTTTGTAACAATTTTGTTAATAATGTCCTTTTTTGATAAAGGTTTTGATTCCTCCAAAGACAAATTTGATTTACGTCTAGTCATTTAATTATTTTCTTAAAATATTATAGTTTTTTACAAAAAATTCAATAGTCTCCTCGAGACCTTTTCTTATTGGGGTAAACTCAAAGTCACCAATAATAGATAAAAGTTTTGTATTATCAGATGGTTTTCTATATTGACCATCGGGTTTTGTGGTATCATAAATAACGTTACCTTTAAACTCCATAATATCCACAATCATTTCAACAACTTCACGTATTGTTATTTCTTGCGATGTGGATAGAATTATAGGTTCCGTATTATCATATTTTTCAAGAAGGATCATACAAATTTTAGCAACGTCTTTTGAATATATGAATTCCCTTAATGGTTCACCCGATCCCCAAATAATTAGATCGGT
>Ga0315901_10001212_pt1 | contig 37389 bp, 31 predicted proteins | sample LakEriMetagenome_10_FD_203761 | JGI IMG/M metagenome (GOLD analysis project Ga0315901, IMG submission 203761) | Freshwater fungal communities from buoy surface, Lake Erie, Ohio, United States - Buoy 2 MA116 | ecosystem: Environmental > Aquatic > Freshwater > Lake | place: USA: Lake Erie, Ohio...
GTCCAGTTGATGGTTACGGAGGTATTGCTCAGGGTAATACCACTTACCGTTGGTGGCAAACACTGTATGCCCTGATTATTTAATGTGGTAAAGGAACGTATTGGCGATAACTGCGAAACCACGGTGCCGTTTTGTGAGCACTGCGTGCGTATGCGCACCTGATAGGTAGTATTGGGTTGCAGGCTACTTAAATTTAACGAGGTGTTAGGTGCTGAAACAATAGTGGTGGTTTGCACGCCGGTGCTTACATTTTTTACCACCACACGATATTTGGCGGCACAAGGTACTGCGGGCCAGCTTACCGTAGCCGCATTTTGTGTGATGTTGTTTACCGTGGATTGGGTAGTAACCTTAGGGCAACTACTATTATTTACCGTAGCACTGCTGCTTGCCGTACAGCCTGCAGCAGAAGTTACCGTTACAGTATAGGTGCCTGCGCTCAGGTTAGCAACCGTTACTGTGGTGGCGCCATTGCTCCATAAGTAGGCGTAGGTGCCGTTGCCGCCGGTGGCAGAACCGGTGAGGGTGCCGTTAGGCAGGCCACAGGTGGGCTGTGCCGTTGTAGCAGTTGCTGTGAGGTTGTTGCAGTTATTGGCGTTGTAAAGGGCGGTGATTTCTTGTTGGGTTAATGCGCGATTCCAAATACCGAAATCATCGATAATGCCATTATAATAACCCGTAATACCGGGATTTACTGCGTGATAAGCACCAAAATATGTAGAACCGATTGAATTACCCATGGTAACCCAAGAAAAATCCATAGTTGAATATGAAGTTACTGATGATGCAGAAAGAAAACCGTTTACGTAAAGATTTAGTATGGAGTTTTGATAGGTGACTACAATATCATACCATTGGTTAGCAAGAAAGGTATTAGGAGGTGAATAAACGCCAAAGTATCCTTGAGGATTTGGCTGTGACCCCCCCAAACCAACTACTCCTCCATTCCCATCAAAGTTTAAAATTTTTTGCCTCCAAAAGCCCTGATTGTCACATATTGTTCCAGATTGTGAAGAATTAGCTTTAATAGAGCAATAATATGAGAAACTTGAGACATTAGTAGCGCCTTGGAAAAATGGCTGCGCTAAACTGATATAAGAGCTTGAACCATTAAATGAATAAGCAGCATTAGCAACACCTGCTTTACTTTGCGTTAATACCGCTCCATTCACTGTTCCATTATTCCCATTGCCACTTTCGTCATTCGCATTTCCATTAAATGGCCACCAACCTACGAGGCCATCGGTGGGTACATAAGCAGGTACGGTTTGGGCAATACCTGACGTGCTTAGGCCAAGTAAAGCCACTACGGTTAAATAAATAGGTTTGGTGTTAAGGCGGCGTAATGCATTGCGCAAATAGTCCGCAAAGGTTGTGTTGTTTTTTTTCATACGTTATGTAATTGTTTTTAAAAAAGGTTTAAAAGATATTTACTACCCTGCCCCATAGTAGTGGTCTATAAAAAATCAGCGTGGGACAGTTGACTATTTGTCATTGAGGGGGTCGAATCCCTGAGAACAGAATAGAACAAAGCCCACGCTTGGCGTGAGCGTTTTGCTCTTATAATCTGTTCTCATTTAAATTTTCGACCTTTCAACGACAGAATGATAGCAAACGCTGATTATGTGTTCAGTCATTAAGACTGTTTTTGTTTTATGCCATTCGTTTAATTTTACTCAAAAGTATGCGTTTTAGTTCACACAACAAATAGGGCTTATTGGGCTAAAGCCCCCGTGGTTTGTAGAGCTTCTTTTTCTGCCGGCTAAAGCCGGCAGTAATTAAAATATGATCAAGCTGAAGTTCTTTTAGAGCTATGGCTCCCCTTGCGCATCGGGCCGGTTGGCGAATCGCCGGGGTGCACGTGGCCCAGCGCGAGGGAGGATCGATTCGTCTTGAATTTTCTTTTGGAGCTTTTCTTTGTTTCAAGACAAAGAAAAGCGGATGTTGCTTTATTGAACCAAACCACCATTTGGGCTAAAGCCCTTGTGGGAAGTAGAGGTTTACCCTGCCGGCTAAAGTCGGCAATAAGTAAAATATGATCAAGCCAAAGTTTTTCTAGAGCTATGGCTCCCCTTCACGCATCGGGCCGGTTGGCGAATCGCCGGGGTGTACGTGGCCTTGTGCGAGGGAGGATCGATTCGTCTTGAATTTTCTTTTGGAGCTTTTCTTTGTTTCAAGACAAAGAAAAGCGGATGTTGCTTTATTGAACCAAACCACCATTTGGGCTAAAGCCCCAGAGAGAGTTGAGTTTTACTCTGCCGGCTAAAGCCGGCAGTAAGTAAACCTTAGTATTAATAAGCGTGGCGGATAGCGGCTTAAAAAACGTGCTTCAGCTTAAATGAAGGTTATGAAGTAACAGGAGCACTTGAGCGTAGCAAAACAAATACATTTTTAGTTCAATAGCAGTTTTTTCACAGCCTGACGTTTTCGGACTTGGCGAAAGCGGGGATTTTTAGCACAAAAGTTCAATCGAAGAACTGCACCTGAACTTACCACTAAACTGTCATACGGAGCACTGCACCCGCCACTTTTGCCAAACCCGTGTTATATGCAGTTTTTACACTGTGAGAGAAAATCACATTTAAAAGATTTGATTAAAATTGGTATTAATTTGTAAAAATGACCTTTTTGTTCAGTAGGGTATGTTATTTCTAAAACACTTGTAAAACAATAGGGTTGAGTATTTCGGCCATTCTCACCCATGTGACTGTCTGCGGGTTTAAAATAAATACCCTTTTTGTAAACAATTTCCCCCTTGCTATTAGTACCAGATACTATTACCCAATCTTTCTTTGCTTCACTGTAAGTTACGTTAATATTTTCTTTCATTTTATTAATCAAATCGTTCTTTTCCCAAATTGCATCTGGTTCATCAATTTGACTTGTCTCACTGAAATGAAAAATAATTTTAGATTTTAATATATTGGAATAATACTCGTTTTCATTTGTCAATTTGAATAAACCTTTCGGAATATCAATAGTGTAGATGCCATTTTCACTTTTAAATGACTCTAAATTATTATAGTCAATATTTACAGACTTATTATCCATTTCAGTAGTATCTGAGGCGGAATTGCTTGGTGAACTATCAGATAGTTTAGTTTCGTTTTTTCCACTTTGGCAGCTACAAAGTAGTGTTACCAAACTTATAGCGCTTAAAATTATTGTTTTCATGTTGCTTGTTTTTTAATTATGACTAATGTCAGACTGTGAAAATAGTATCCTTAGTTTACCTGTATAAAAATAAATTAGTAAAGCCTTATATACAAGAATACCTTCATGGCTTGAAATAACATCATGAACTACATCAACTTCGGCGATAATGCCGTGTGCGTAATCGTTGTTGAATGATAAGCCGCAGGCTATAGCCACACCCCACCAAGGGCTTTAGCCCATAATCTATGATGGTTGTAATTTTGAGGCGTGATTGCGATTCCTCCTGCAGGCATCGCTACAATATCTTACCTCCTCCCAACAGCGTTGCCATTTTTTACGCCAGGAGAATGGTCGTTTGCAAACGGCACATATTTTTACCGGCAGTTCGGATTTTTTCATTACCAAAGAACATTTGGCTGTTTGAAAGGTTTATGTGTAATGATTCCGTTAAATCCGCCGGACATCGATCGCATCATTGAAATGGCCTGGGAAGACCGCACGCCATTTGAAGCAATTGCCTTTCAGTTCGGATTGAACGAACAAGAGGTAATAGCGCTGATGCGACGACATATGAAAGGCAGTTCCTTTAGGATGTGGCGTAAACGGATGCAAGGCAGACAAACCAAACACGCCGCGCTACGCGAATTTGACTCCGGCAGGCACAAATGCAGCCGGCAACGCACCATTAGTCGTAATAAAATATCCAAACGACGATAAGGCTCTTGCACATTTCAGTAGAATAAATAAATTAACAGCCTTTAACATTCACATTGTAAAATAATTTGATACGATTTTTACTTAGCACCATCGCTTGCCTGCTATTTACCTGTATTTTTTTGAATACCGGCCTGGCAAATGCACAGCCATATGACACCTTGCAATGGCGCAGTGTACGTGTGCTCTCGTGGGCCGACTTTAGAGGTCGTGCCGATAAATTTTCCGACAATGACGCCCTGACTAAAAGCAGCATTGTGGTGAGTTTTGAGTTTGTTCGCCCGGGGGATATCAATTATGAGATTCGGGCTGTGTTTCATTATTACGGCTCCTGGGTAAAAGACTACGCCAAAACAGATCGCCTCCTGTTACACGAACAAAACCACTTCAACATCACTGAATTGTTTGCCCGCAAGATCAGAAAAGAATTATCGGAAACGGAATACGTGCCGGGCAAATTCAAATCCATGCTCGACTCCATTTACACCAAATACGAACGGGAGTGGAAATCGTATCAGTTCATATACGACAAGCAAACCAACCATGGCATTAACCCTAATGCTCAGAAAGAATGGAGCGAAAAAGTAGCAGCAGAACTTAAGCTGTATGATGCATTTACCAATCCAAACATCCGCATTCCTATTGTCCGGTAGCGGTGGTATACATCTCCAGATCTTTTAGCGTAAACGTGCGCATCGGTTTTAACTCCAGCAGTTGTTTTTCCAAAGCCGTTTCATCTCCGCTAATCATAAGCTTATAGTTTTCGGGCGTATAATATTTTTTAATAATGCGGTTTACATCTTCAAGAAGCACGGCATCAACAACAGTAAGGTAGGTATTGCGCACAGCAGGTTTACTGTAGATGATCGGATTAAAAAACGAAATCACTTCATCGGGAGACTGTATCATCTGCCAGTTATTTTTCAGATTCTTCTTGGCAATTTTCAGATCGGCGGCACTCAGGCCCTTTTCATAAAAGGACTTCAAGGCGGCATCGAATAACCTTATGGTATTTACCACTTCTTCATTGCGCACCTGGGTTAGCACTTTATATATCGAGGATCCGCTATACGGGTTGTATTGTGAGCTGATGCCATAGGTCTTGCCTCCTTTCTCACGGATTTCCTTGAAGAGCACATTATTAAAAATAACATTGGCCATTAGAAAAGGTAGTTCATCCTTCGAGCCGGGCACCGGTCCGTTTTTATTCCACAGCAAGGCGGCCTGTTCGGCCACTTTGCGGTTGATGAACCCATACTCTTTACCTTTCATCTGCGGGCTTTCGAAGCTGACGCCGTTCACTTCACCAAACTGCGCTTTCCACGATCCAAAATGATTCCTGATCATCTGTTTAACGGCCTCTTTGTCGTAATTACCACAAACTACAAGACGACTATTTTTAGGGGTTACATTGAACGCATAAAAATCCTTGATGTCAGTTACCGGAGTTTTTTTGAGCGTAGCCACATTGTAGCAACGGCCGATGGGATTATCAGTACCATACACCCAGGAATTGGCGTACAGAGAAGCCTGCTCCACGATGTCCATCTTCATCGGGTTGTTGTAGTCCAGCGTTTGTGTAATAAATTGCTGTATTTCCTGTTCAGGGAAAACAGGTTGAATAACAGCGGCAGCCATGAGTTTCATTCCTTTATCCAAATCGCGATCGGTAAATGAGGCTTCCACCACCGTATAATTTTCATTTACCGAAGTATTCATTGCGGTACCCATTTTAAAAAGTTCATCCTTCAGTTGTGATTTAGTATAGGTGGTATTGCCGAACGACATACACTGAACGGCAATCTCCGAGTACAATTGCTGACCGGGGGCTTCGTTCTTTTTTCCGAAATTGATATAAAGCGCTACGCTGGTTGTTTTCAGTTTTCCGTAGGGTATAAAAAATACGTTGAGTCCGTTATCCAAAGCCCAAACCTCAACGGTTGGAATCGGTTGGGAAAAAAGTGTGGCGGTAACACCAAACAGCAGAATTGAAAGAAGTCCTGTTTTTTTCATATCAGTTCATGATTGGTTTAATGTTAACCACGCGAAATGCATCGGTGGTAAAATATTTTTTTGCATACTTAGATAGTGAATAGGCGTCGAGTTTTTTAAACTGATTGATATCCTCGTTCCAGTATCGATAATCGGGATAGTAGAGCTCAGCCTTACCAAGCAGATCGGCAATGTATTTACTGTTGTACGCATTCAATTGTTGTTGTGCTTCGAGGTGGCTGATGTAGGCCGCAATGGATTCATCGTCGAAGCCCTCTTCAAAAACGGAAATGAGTTCGCCACTAATCATTTTTTTTACCTTGATGTTTCCGGGAGCGGCGTTCATCGGTATGTAAATCTGGCAATAACTACTGAATAAGGAACGGTTGTCGCTTACCTGCATCATGCCGTAGGCCAGGCGTTGTTCATCAACGATCATCGTTGGCAAAATGGCATTGGGGTTACCAAACAAGAGGTCTTTGGCCATAATGAACGAGTGATAATCGGGCTGACCAACAGCAGGTTGCGGGATGAGATAGCCATAAAGCTGCACGGGAAAATCCACACTAAACTCTTCACACCTGATGGTTGCAGCCGATATGGATTGCGGCGGGATACGGGTATGCTGAATATTTTTTTTGATACCTCCAAAATAGGTTTCGGCCGTTTTAAATAGGTCGTCGTGCTTCACATCACCAACAATAATCATTACACAGTTATTGGGTGCATAATACTTATCGTAAAAATCCTGACATTGCTTTGTAGTAAACATCAGAATGGTGTCCAGATAGCCGATTACATCAACACGATAGGGATGATTATCGGGATAGAGTTGCTCATAAACATCGCCCAAAACCTTGCGAAACCAGTTACTGTTTCCATTACGCAACTCCTCGCCTACTACCTGACGTTCAATATCGAGCGTGCGTTGATCCAGTATCAGATTTTCCATACGATCGGCCTCCATGGCAAAAACCGTTTTCATTTTGTTGAGCGGAACCGTTTCGTGATATACGGTACAATCGAATGAGGTATAAGCATTTACTTCTCCACCCATTGCCATAATGCTGTCGATAAACACATCGCCCTCTCCCGGAAATTTTTTACTGCCCCGGAACATCATGTGTTCAAACATATGAGCCATACCGCGTATGCCGGGCTTTTCATCTTTTGAGCCAACCCGGTACCACAATTGCACTTCGGCCATACTGCCACCGGGCTTTTCGCATACAATTACCTTAAGGCCGTTGGCCAGGGTTTTGTCATAAACCTGATAGCCGAGAACATCAACGGGGTCCTGGGCCTGTATGCCCTGAAACATGATTACACAAATGATTAAGGCAACATATTTTTTCATAGCGTAGTAGATTGTGTGTACAAAGTAAACATACAATTTAAATGAAATCGCATGCTGTTGGGTTTAATGTTCGGTGTCGGCAAACTGAATATCGTTCAGTTTTTTGTAGAGTCCGTCGGGTAAAGCCAGTAATTGTTCGTGCGTACCCTGCTCAGAAATAATTCCATTGTTTAGCACCAGAATATTGTCTGCATCGCGAATAGTACTCAGGCGGTGCGCTATGATAAATGAGGTGCGCCCCTGCATCAGTTCTTCCAGTGCCAGTTGTACCATGCGCTCCGATTCTGAGTCGAGCGACGATGTGGCTTCATCTAAAATAAGTATGCGCGGATTGCGCAATATGGCCCGTGCAATGGCAATACGCTGTCGTTGACCACCACTGAGTTTGATTCCCCGCTCCCCCACTATGGTTTGATACTTATCCGGGAACGACTCGATAAACTCGGAGGCATAGGCCTTGTGCGCCGCAGATTTGATTTCGTCGTCGCTCGCATCGGGCTTGCCATAGCGTATGTTGTCGAGGATAGTACCCCCAAACAATATCACGTCCTGAGGCACGTAAGCCATCTGACGACGCAGTTGCGTTAAGGGGATTTGCTTGCAGTCGTGCCGATCAAATAAAATGGTGCCGGCATCGGGTTCATAAAGCCGCAACAATAAACTCACCATCGTGCTTTTACCGGCACCACTCGGACCCACCAGAGCAATCTTTTTGCCGGCTTCGGCTTCAAACGAAATTGCTTTAAGCACCTCTACTTCCTTGCGGGATGGATACCGAAATGCCACCTCTCGGAACGATACATTTCCCTTCAGGATATATTGTTCCTCTATGGGGCCTGCCGTATCGCTTACCGCTTCGGGTGTTTCGTTCAGTAATTCGCGCACACGCTGTGTGGCCCCTATAGTGCGTTGCAATTGATTATAAACCTCAGCAAAGCCACCCATACTGCCTCCAACGAAAATGGTAAACATCATAAATGAAATAAACGAACCGGCCGATAATTCACCTTCAGCCATTAGCCGGGAGCCTTGCCACATCACCAATACTATGGCACCAAACAAACCGAAGATGATAAACGAAGCAAAACTGCCCTGAAACACCGAACTCTTAATACCCAGGGTTACAGCCTTCTTTAGGTGATCGCCGTAGCGTTTCACCTCGTAATGCTCAGCGGTAAATGCTTTTACATTGGTAATACCCTGTAGTGTTTCTTCCACCACCGTGCCCGATTCTGCCAGCTGATCCTGCGCCTCGCGGCTCAGCTTGCGCACGCGTTTGCCAAACAATACCGCTACGGCTATTAATACCGGAAATACCGAAATCATAACCAGCGTAAGTTTCCAGGAGATATACAGAATAAAGCTGATGCCGATGATTAAGGTAAGTAGCAGGCGGATAAACTCTGCCAGAGAGCTGCTGAGTGTACCCTGTATTTGGGTTAAGTCTGCACTCAGACGGCTGCTAAGTTCCCCTACGCGGCGGTTAGCAAAAAAATTCATTGGCAAGGATATCAACCTCGAATACGTATCGCGGCGTATGTCGGCCAATGAGAATTCGGCAACGCGCGAAAAAAGATAGATACGACCAAAAGAAAACACGGCTTGAAATGCTAAAATGCCAATGAGCAAAAAAGCATATTGATTGATAGCTGCGCCAATACTTTCCCCGCTGCCTATGCGAGCTGCATCCACCAGTTTGCCGGTGATAAACGGAAACAACATGGTGGTTACATTCGAGAGAAACAAAAAAAACAGCGCCGCACCAAAGGTGCTCTTGTATGGCAGCAGGTACCGAAACAGCATCAATGCCTGTTTCAGGTTTTCTTTGTTGATGGGTGCTTTTTCAACTTCTTCGTTAGAATCAAATCTTCGAGGGCGGGCCATGCTAGTACTGAAGGGTTCGCACAAAAGTAGATGTAAATGCTATAGCGAAAGGGAATAAGATATTTTGTGGTTCATCAAATAATTATCGAACACAGCCTTACTCATCAATTTGATAGTTTAGTTATTTTCGTTCGCTATCACACTACATCAAAATAGAACAACAGATTAGTCGTATTCCAAACCATACAATAACCTTATGACCGAAGCACTCATTCCCCTGATTTCGTTGATAGCCCTGGAAGTGATTCTGGGTATAGACAACATTATTTTTATATCCATACTGGCCGACAAACTACCTCAGGAACAGCGAAACAAACTCAGATACTGGGGCATAGGACTCGCTATGGCTATGCGTCTGGCTCTGCTGGCTTTTATTTCCTGGATACTGAAACTGGACCAGAATTTATTCAGTGTGGCTACTATGGATTTCACCGGCAAAGAACTCATCCTGATTATTGGCGGGCTGTTTCTCTTATATAAAAGCACCAAAGAGATTTATTACAAGGCAGAGATTGCTTCCGAAAAAAAACCGGTTGTGCACGGGCAGGCCAGTTTCAGAAAATTACTCATCGAGGTGCTCATACTTGATTTGGTATTCTCGGTAGACTCCATAATTACAGCAGTGGGTATGGTGCAGGAATTGTGGGTTATGTACACAGCAGTTATCATAACGGTGTTAATCATGCTTATAGCCTCAAAGCCCATCAGTGAATTTATTCGCAATCACCCGTCGTTTAAAATTTTAGCGCTGTGTTTCCTGATGATGATAGGTGTTGCCCTTCTCGCAGAAGGCTTCGAAGTAAAAATCCCTAAGGGCTATATCTACTTCTCTATGGCCTTTGCCTTCCTGGTAGATATCATTCAAATGAAAACTATCAAGAAGCCAAAAGTGGAATAACAGATCATTCCAAATTAACCTATTTGTTTTTTTAGCCTTAATAAATTGAATATAATCTCCTGATTGCCTTTGGGTGTAATCAACCCGTACCCCGGTTGAACATAACTGCAAGATATCGTTGCGTAATGAGAAATTCGATATACAGAGATCATGTTTCATAAATATTGATGATATATACGTACAGGAAGTATTGTAACACATCAAATGTATATGTTATTAAAATGGTATCTGAAATCTTATACCCGTTAATGAGGGGCTTTATTTTAGTTTTAAATGAAGCTGCTATTTTTAATAACTATGCCTGTGTTACCTCATCATACTTGATTACCAACTAATTATTGTTTGCAAAAATTTGTAGAAATGTTTCCTTCACTTGTTTCAATCACCACGTGGTAAATACCCTGAGGTAAATCAACAACAGAAATACCATCACCGGCAAGCTGCGTAAGCACCAACTGACCAAAACTATTATAAACTCCAATACTGCTTATCTGATAATCTGCAGGCAAATAAATGAAATCAGTGGCAGGATTTGGGAATAAATACTTATTATCCAAATTTAGTAAGGCATTAATGGATGTTGTCGTAATGGCAAGGGTAACACATGCTGTACTTTGCGAACAATCGTTTATAGACGTGAGGCATAATTGATAATTACCGCCTTGTGTGTAGGTATGTTGTGGTGCGCTTAACGTAGAAGTTACACCATCGCCAAAACTCCAGTTGTACGATTCAGCTCCCGACGAATTGTTTATGACCGATACGGTATATGTGGCAGTATCCAGACTGAAAGTGAATTGAGCAGTAGGGTTATCCAATACGTCAATGGTAGTTGAAGAGGTTGAACTGTTGCTGCCCATAAAGTTGCCTGCATTTAAGGAAACCTGATATGTACCGGGAAGAGTAAAACATAGTTGAGGATCAGTCAATGAGGAGGTAAAGTTCTCCGGACCTGTAACTGTCCATTGCCAGGATGAAGGAAAATGCAGGGAGGCATCATTAAACTGAATGCAGCCGCCAAAGCATGAAACTGTATCAGATAATTCGAACATGGCTACCGGGGGCAGCGATGTGCAGGTTAAGAAAGGTAGCTGAGGCTGGTGCTCTCCTAGAGTGGGACGTGTGCCGGTTTGGCCATCAATATTGTATCCGCAGGAAAGTGCTTTGGAATCGTGTAAAAGAAACGAGCTCAACAATCTACCGGCATGAACACTTTTTACCTGTGTTAAAATGCTTCCATCTTTTCGTAACACTTTAACTGGCAGCAGTTGATCTTCGAAAGAGAGATTGGGAACTTCGCCATAAACATTATTACCCCAGGCCCATGCTGTACTATCGGCATCAATAGCGAGTGTATGATATTCGCCGATGCTCATAGATTTTACATTTTGCAACGGAGCAGTTCCGGAACTGTTTAACACCTTACGCATCTGATAGCTGAATGTGGTATCGCCAACGCCTAACTCCCCATTAGTATTGATACCCCAGGCCCAGAGTTCGCCGCCGTTGGTTAGAGCGAGAACCGAATTTTGTTTGGCGCTGACTCGTACAATTCCCGTAAGCGGAGTAATGCCGGACGAATCGCGAACCAGTCGGGTGCCATAGTTAAAGCTATTATCATTAAGACCTAACTGTCCATAATCATTATTACCTACCGCCCATACCTGACCGTCGGCTGTTACCGCATAGATGTTGTTAAAACCACAAGCAACTGATATTACATTCTTGAGATCGTTTACACCAGATGTATCTTTCATCTTAAAGGGATAAGGATAAGAAAGCGAGTTTAACGTGTTTATATATAATCTACCACACCAGCTTACTGTGCTATCGTTGTGAAGAAATACAGAGGCGTTAGCACCGGCGGCAACGGCTCGTACATTCTGTACAATAGTTCCATCAAGATTTCTGATAGGAACAGCACGATGATAATAACTTCCCGTGGGATTGGCTAAAACGTAGTTGTTGGTGCTTCCCCAACCGTAAACAAATCCATTGTTAGTTAAAGCCAAATTATGAAGATTGCCGGTTGCAATTTGTTTAATGTTAGTCAGGAAGGAAGCACCGGTGCTGTCGTAAACCTGCATTGGTAAGCAAGACTGACTGTAATCGTTGCTGGCGACATTGAACGCATTATCTCCCCAGGCCCAAACGGTTCCATTGGAAAGCAGTGCTACCTGACGTTCAAACCCAACATCCAGTTGTTTGATATTGCTCAAATGTGTATTTGCATTTTGATGAAGAACATAATTAAGCAGCGGCACATAAGTTGAAACCAACCCATTACCCATTTGACCAACAATATTGCTACCCCATAGTACCAACTCATTATCTGAAGTTGTTATCAATGCAGCGTTGCCACCCGATTTAATATCCTGTATGGCAGCTCCAATATCTTGCAGTACGGGCAAATTACTGACAAGGCCTTGAAAGACTTCTCCAAGCTGACCATATAAATGTGAGCCCCAGACATAAACTTCACCTGTGTTGTCGAGAGCCATAGCAAACTGATCTCCAGCAGCTATGGCAACAATGTTATTTAATATCTGATTGCCTGTTGGAGATTTAACTTTTACCGGAAGATTGGTATCGTTGGTATTCCCTTGTCCCAGTTGGCCAAAATTATTTTTACCCCAAGCCCAGATAAATCCTGCACTATCGAGAGCAAGACAAAAATTAGTGCCTGCGGCAATAGATTTGATATTTGACAGATAACCTAAATTGGTTTGGTTTCTGACTTTACGCGCCACTAAATAGTACTCTCCTGAAACACCCTGACCGGCCTCTCCATAATAATCACGACCCCACACATAAATCTGACCGTTAACGTCTAAAGCCATACCTAATTCAGGTGCGCCACTGAGTGTAACTATGCTGTCGAGAACGTTCAAATCTTCGTCAATAACACGTACGGGAAAAGTTTTTGAATTAAAATAAGTACCATCGCCGCAGGCACCTGTTGTATTAGAACCCCAACTGTAAACCGTGCTGTCTGTACCTAAAGCATAAGCTGTTTTATGTTTACCATAGATACCTTTAATATTTTCAAGAAAGCCGGTGTTGTTTAATCCGTGTACTTTGGAGGGAACAGAAACATTGGAGGAGTTTCCTTGTCCGGGCATGCCCGAAGTGCCAAAGCCCCAACTCCAAACAGAACCTGAAGCATCTAAACCATAGGAACAACCGGACAAGGCATTTACCTGCACAAACTGTAGTCCTGTGGGAAGCTCAACAGCAACAGGAGTTAGCGTACTACCCTGTACGGTATTGCCCCAGTTGTATAATGAATCATTACACATCACCATCACGTGCGATGCACTTATGGAGTGTGTCTGAGACTGGCAAGTTTCCGATATAGCTAGTAGCGTGAAAGTTGCACAAATGAAAATAGTTGTTTTGCAGAGGCGAATCAAAGAAGTCATAAAGTTTGAATTATGACAAAATTAAGAATCAATAACATATAAAATATTTATGTACATCGTAAGGCCGGTGATAACTGCTGCTTTTCATATTGTGGTAATCAATAATACATTTAATAGTTAAGTCGCAACAAAACGAAAAATATTTTTTTATAGAATTTTTCTAGCCGGCTAGCTACGTAATAAGGTTACTAACATTATATCTAGGTTCAAATACAAGTAATAATAAAAATGCTGACTGGCGATAAAAACTACGCCGGCCTTTCCAGCGCTTCAGGTGTAAACCGTATGATCCTGAACCAGCTCATCATCTTGATAAAGGGATAAGCAGGATCAATTTCCCACCACTTAGCGCCAAAGTTGCTACGCTGAGAATATTTGTGGTGATTGTTCTGAAACAACTCTCCCAACAGAAAGATATCGGCGATTAGTGTATTACGTGATTTATCGCCGTTCTTATAATTCTGGTAACCGTACTTATGCCCGCACCAATTTACAATAGCCCCTTGTATGGGACCGTTAAAAATATTGATAGGCAAGAGCAACCACAACCAGGGAGAGGTGGCAAAAAAGAAGTAAATGCTAATATATACACCTATCCACATCAGTGTAGAAAAACGACTAAATGCAAACGCCTCGAATGATTTCCACTCCGGAAAACTTTTTGTAAAAATGGGATCCGGCTGAAAATGATAACGGAACAGGTCTATGTAAAAGCGATAGGTCTTCATCATCATAGACCAAGGATCGCTGTGGAAATGAGGTGAATGAGGATCCTGAGCCGTATCGCTGTAATGATGGTGCATGCGATGCATAATGGCATACGCACGCGGACTCAAAAAAGAAGAGCCCTGGAAAAACCAGGTGCAGAAAAAGAAGAACCGCTCCCAGAAAGGAGACATCGTAAATTGTTTATGTGCACCATAACGATGAAGGAAGAAGCTATGAAAAAATAAAGAGGAGTACCAGTGGATAATTACGAAAAGAACTATGATCATTTAGAGTTAATTCTGAGTTATTTATGAGGTGATTAACCTCTTTAAGTAAAAATTTTACTGCAATGATAACAAGAACTATGATTTAGAGTTCATCGCTATCAACTTATATATGCATATTAAATACTTGAAATAGACAGCAAAACCGATTAAATGCCCGAAATACAGTATTTCCGTTTAAAAGAATTCAGATCAATTAATTATTCACTTGTTTATTTTGTACACTCACTATGAAGCTAAAGAATATTCACCGCGCCATACCCAATGCATTAACCCTAACGAACCTGCTTCTGGGATGTATTGGAATACTTTACGCATTTGACGAACGCTACTTCATTATCAGCGAGGTAGGTAAAAATTCAGGCTTATACGATACCCACGAAATCAACAGCCGACTGTTTACCTCATCAATATTGTTATTTATCGCCGCCGGAATCGACTTTGCCGATGGCTTTATTGCCCGTTTGCTCAAAGCCGAGAGCGAAACCGGTAAACAACTGGACTCCCTGGCCGATGTGGTTACCTTCGGTGTATTGCCGGGGATCATGGTCTATCAATTGCTGGAGCGTGCCTACTTTCTAGAGAGCGGAGCATTATACACCTCTAAATTATTTATGTTGCCTGCACTATTATTACCACTGGCGGCGGCATATCGTTTAGCCCGTTTTAATATAAGTAACACCTCAAAAGTATACTTTACCGGTCTGGCAACACCGGCTATGGGCGTTTTTGTTGCAACGCTACCCCTGATTTATATTACCAATGCAAATGGACTTGGTGATTACACCATTAATAAGTACGTGCTATATGCTGTGGCCCTGTTTTTCTCTTATCTGATGGTATCAAAAGTGAAGATGTTCTCTTTTAAGATTAACACCTTCAATCTAAAAGAAAACATACGGTTGTATCTGTTTCTTTTGCTCTGTATCGTGGCCATAGTTTGGTTAAAATATACCGGCATTGCACTTTCTCTGATTCTGTATATCCTGTTTTCCTTGTTTGTTATCCGTTTCCCCGATACTGAAGATTGATTAAGGAACTTGTAAATTAGCGGCAGTAAATTTTAATACCACGATTATGAAATACAAAGCGGAAGTAACGATTATGCCACTTAAGGAATTACTCGATCCACAAGGTAAAGCGGTTTTGAGTGGATTAAAACACCTGGATATGCCGCAAGTTAAGGATGTGCGAGTGGGTAAGCATATCGTATTGGAACTGGAAGCGGCTAACGAAACATCCGCTCAGGAGGCCGTTGACGAGGCTTGTAAAAAATTACTCGCTAATCCGGTAATGGAACAGTACGAGTTTGTACTGCACGAAGCAGGTAAAAAATAATGTGGCAGTCTTTACTGTTCATCATTATCATATCAACCGTTTTTCCGCTTCGCGCCCAGGATCTAACGGCTGAAGCACGGCGAATCATCGATACGCTTTCATCAAAAACCATGTCTGGTCGTGGCTACGTGAACAACGGAGATCGTAAGGCCGCTGATTATATTGTTTCCTATCTGAAGCACATCAGCAGGATTCCTGATAGTAATATCGTGCGTCAGCAAGTTCCTTTCAGCATCAATACCTTTCCGGGTGCAATGTTGCTCGAAGCCGATAAACAGACCTTGTTACCCGGACAAGATTTTATTGTTAAGGCTTTCTCAAGTAGTTTAAAGGGCAAGTATCGTATTAAACCGGTCAACCTCAAGCAACTGTGGCAATCGGACTCTACGAAGATATCTCTTCGCTGTGGTAAACGCGAGGTGTTATGTATCAGGGCCTCCGATTGGCCCGCTTCGATCGAACGACGCAAAACAGAATGGTTGCTTGAACATAAACGTTTCGGCGCCAGCGCCCTCATCGAAATACAATCTAAGAAGCTAACCATGGATGCGTCGCAGGAGCAACTGCCACTCACCTGGATTGAACTTTTGGCCGATACCCAGGCACCTATTCCACATAGCATCAATGTAAATATTGAAAATGTATTCGTACCGGAGTACCGATCTCAGAATATATTAGGCATAGTAAAAGGAACAACCGTACCGGACTCGTTTCTGGTATTTACCGCGCACTACGACCACCTCGGAACACTTGGCACCAATACCTATTTTCCGGGAGCCAATGACAATGCAAGTGGTGTGTCGATGTTGCTGAATCTCTCAAAGACCATAGCGCAACAACCACTGAAATACAGCACTGCATTTATTTTCTTTACCGGAGAAGAAGCCGGTTTAATTGGTTCGCACTACTTCACACAACATCCTATTATACCGCTGAATAAAATCAGATTCCTGGTAAACATTGACCTGGCCGGCACCGGCGATGATGGGATCAAGGTTGTTAACGGCGCCGTCGACACCCTGCATTTCAACAAACTCAAACAACTTAACGACCTTGAACAACTTGTAAAATCGGTACAACCAAGAGGCAAAGCCGCCAACAGTGATCATTATTTTTTCACACAGGCCGGAGTGCCTTCTTTTTTCATTTACACACTCGGTGGCATATCGGCCTATCACGACATCTTTGATAAGGCGGAAACATTACCCCTTAGTGATTACAACGATTACTACCGACTGCTTCTGTTATATATGAAATCTTTTTAACCCGACATGCCTAAACTGTTTATCGTACCCACACCAATAGGTAATTTAGAAGATATTACGCTCAGGGCATTAAACGTGTTAAAGTCCTGCGATTTTATCTGTGCGGAAGATACCCGGGTAACCAATAATCTGTTACAACATTTCAATATACAAAAGCCGCTGATGTCGTATCATAATTTTAATGAACATGACATCACGGAACGAATCATAAACCGAATTACCAACGGAGAAACCTGCGCACTCGTTAGTGATTGCGGTACACCGGGTCTTTCTGACCCGGGTTTTTTACTGATCCGGTCTGCCATACAACATGGCATAGGCATAGACGCACTGCCCGGCCCGGTTGCCTTTATTCCGGCATTACTGCAAAGTGGTTTTCCAATACATCCAAGTTTATTTTACGGATTTCTGCCGCATAAAAAAGGCAGACGCTCGCAGTTAATGCAGTTATCTGCATTGCCCTATACCCTCATCTTTTACGAGTCTCCTTTCCGCCTCGTTCGTTTATTACACGAAATCAGGGAGCTGTTCGGAAAACGACGCGTGAGTGTATCGCGTGAGTTGACCAAAAAATTCGAGGAGACCATTAGGGGTTCTGTTGATGAGGTGATACATCACTTTGAAACTAATGAACCACGGGGAGAAATTATTGTCGTTGTGGAAGGATTATCCAACAAATCAAAAAAAGAACACGATGAATCGCCTGATTAACATCATCCTGTCGATACTGTCCGGATTGCTCCTATATGCCGGATGGGTTCCAAGGCCCATGTTTGTTGCCTTGTTTGTTGCCTTTATCCCCTTGCTGTGGGCAGAGCATCAGCTGAGTTACATACCTAAAAAAAGTAATACAAGAGTTTGGTTGCTGTCTTATGTAAGCTTCCTCTTATGGAATGTTCTGGTAACCTGGTGGGTAGGTAATACCACAGAGCCTTTTTCGGGTGTACTGGCTAATGTGCTGAATGCCTTGCTGATGACTGTTCCGTTTGTGTTGTTTCATATCACTAAGAAAAGAACCAATCCCTTACTGGGTTATTTTTCACTGCCGATATACTGGATTGCATTTGAGTATATACATCTCAATTGGGATCTGAGCTGGCCCTGGCTGACTCTGGGTAATAGTCTGGCCCGTTACCCTTATTGGATTCAATGGTACGAATATACCGGTGTGCTTGGCGGCTCACTTTGGTTACTCAGCATTAATATTCTGGGTTTCCTAATACTGCGCAACGTCGTATTGTCTGCATCTCGGGCAAAAACGCTGATCATTCGTCAGGGGGTAGCCTTGTTCGCTGTAATCGGTATACCGATGCTTGCATCGGCTTTGATTTATCACAAAGTCAGCAATGCATCCTCCGGAGATGTAACTAAAACAGTTGTTGTTGTTCAACCCAATATAGATCCCTACAATGAAAAGTTTGACTTCAGCAGATTAAGAGCGCAAATGGATAAGTTATTTCGTTTATCAGATCAGCAGAGTGATAGCACTACAGATTACCTGGTTTGGCCGGAGACGGCTTTCCCTCAGGGTATTTTAGAAAATAATATCGTTGAAGATGAAACTACTCTAGAACTTAAGCAATATATGGCTCAGTATCCAAAAGCCGATCTGATAACCGGATACAGCGGTTATCTGCGTTACGATAGTGCAGAAACCGAAACAGCAAGAACGTATGATAATGGCAAATGTTGCTTTGACGCCTTTAACAGCGCCATGCAATTGAATCACCGGTCGCCCATACAAATACATCATAAAAGTAAACTCGTTCCGGGCGTCGAGAAAATGCCCTATCCTAAGCTATTTGGTTTTTTGGAATCATTGAGTTTGGATATGGGTGGCATGAGCGGTAGCTTGGGCAGGCAGGAAAAACCAAGTGTGTTTTTCTCTGCAGACTCCACCGGTGTGGCGCCGGTAATATGCTACGAAAGTGTTTACGGAGAATATATCACCGAGTACGTAAACCGTGGTGCCAATTTAATTTTTATCATTACCAATGATGGATGGTGGGGCGCTACGGACGGGCATATTCAACATCTGTATTACGGAGCCATGCGCGCCATTGAAACCCGAAGGCCTGTTGCACGTTCAGCGAATACCGGCATATCTTGTTTTGTAAATGTGCTGGGTGAAATTGAGCAAGCACAGCCTTACTGGCAGGAAGGAGTTATCAAACAACGCCTCGAAGCAGGTTTCGGCAAGACCTTCTATGTTCGCTTTGGTGATTACGTGGGCAGAATGATGCTGTACCTGAGTGCATTGATACTATTGTATCTGATTTATTATCGATTGAACAAATGAGCACAGAAGAAATATGCATGAAGGCCGCTGAGGTGGTTAAAGCGGCAGCAGGTTTTATACGCACACAATACACATCATTCAACCCGGATACAGTGCGCAGCAAGAGCCTGAATTCATTAGTATCGTTTGTGGATGAGGAGGCAGAGAAATTATTGGTGAAAGGGTTACAGAAACTATTGCCCGCGAGCGGTTTTTTAACTGAAGAACAAACAGTGGAGCGAAGCGCAAAAAAGTATGTGTGGATTATAGACCCCTTAGACGGTACAACCAACTTTATTCATAGAATACCCGTGTTTAGTGTAAGTGTAGCGCTTTACGAAAACGACAAAGCACTTGTGGGTATCGTTATGGATGTAATGCGTGATGAATGTTTTTATGCTTTTCGCTATGGTGGCGCGTATATGAACGGCCGACGCATTCAGGTATCTGACAAAAGTGCATTAAGTGATTGCCTCGTGGCTACTGGCTTTCCTTACGAAGTCTTTGATTACAGCGACACCTACCTGAGTATTATTAAAAGACTCATGCCACGCTGCCGCGGCATACGTCGCTTAGGCTCTGCTGCCATAGACTTAGCCTATACGGCGTGTGGTAGGTTTGATGCATTTTTTGAATACAACCTGAATGCGTGGGATGTGGCTGGTGGCGCCATCATCGTTCAGGAGGCCGGTGGAATGGTTAGTGATTTTTCCCTTACCGAAGAATTTATTTCGAACAAAGAAATTCTGGCAAGCAATACCCTTGTTCATCATCAAATGATACAACAGATTAAGCCATAGTTATTATCCCCGATTCTTAGGAATTTTAATTTTACTCACCCCCGGCAATGTCGAACATATGCATAAAAACCATTTATAATATATTACTAAACCTATATTTTCCATTAATATTAATCGCCGGCTTTAATAGTGTGTATGCGCAAACGTATCCTCAGCTCAGCTGGCATGTTACTCTGAATGAAATAGAAATAAGTCCCGGAAGAAAAATACCATATGGTACAGAGGGCGACTCTTTGCGTGTTAACGTACTACGATTTTATATTTCAGACATCACCCTGTTTCGAAATGGAATACTCCTTACCAAAGACTCCATAGCGAGTCATTTGATCGACTTTGCTAATCGCTCATCGCTCACACAACATCTGCCGGCTGAACAAGAGTTTGATTCTATAGGATTTGTGTTAGGTGTAGACAGTCTATTACAAGAGTATGGTATAGGGAAGGCTGACCTGGATCCCGTTAACGGCATGTACTGGACCTGGCAAAGTGGTTACATCCATTTTAAATTAGAAGGAATATATTACCCAAAATTTTCATCCGAAAAAGAAATAACCCTTCATCTTGGCGGTTATCGAACACCGCATCAAACTATTCAGCAGTTGAAATTTACTTGTTCCCCATATCATAAAAATTACCTGAACCTGAATCTGTATCCGTTCATTAATTATGCCCTTAAGTCGGATGCCCTGCAGATCATGTCGCCGTGTCTTAAAGCAGTTGAACTTTCCGCTAATCTGACTCAGTGTATACATCCTGAATAATGATGAAAACATTACTGGCCCTGTTACTTCTTATAATCGTTATGCTGAGTTTCACCTTTAAGGGACCATTTACGATTCCTGTACCGGAGGGTTGGCCTAAGCCACTCTACCGTTCCAATGACAACACCTTAACGGAGGAACGAATCGAGATAGGCCGCATCTTATTTTATGATAATCGGCTGTCGCAAAACAATATGATCTCTTGTGCTTCATGCCACTCCTCATACAATGCTTTTGCGCATACTGACCATGCTTTGAGCCACGGTATTCACGATGCTATTGGCAACAGAAATGCACCTGCATTATTTAATCTGGCCTGGCAACCAAGTTTCATGTGGGATGGCGCTATTCATCATCTTGACGCACAGGCTCTTGCGCCCATAACACATCCAAAGGAGATGAATGAAACCTTGGAGCATATTGTCATAAAACTCAGGCAGGACAAAAACTATCGTATCAAATTTATGAATGCCTATGGCGATAGTATGATTACCGGGGAGCGTATTCTAAAATGTATCGCACAGTTTACACTTACCCTGATTTCATCTGATGCAAAATATGATCAGGTAAAAAAAGGTATACAGCAATTTACTCCTCAGGAACAACGAGGTTACAGGCTTTACAAAACCCACTGTGCCTCCTGCCATACTGAACCACTTTTTAGTAGCTACACATTCAAAAATAACGGACTGCAACCGGATCCGCTACTCGATGACTTAGGTCACTTTCGCATCACTCAAAACTCCGCTGATTCATTTCTTTTCAAAGTGCCTTCACTGCGAAATCTGGAATACACCTATCCATACATGCACGATGGTCGCTTCAAGCGGATTCGTGATGTCCTCGACCATTATTCCGGACTCAACCCGGATTTACCCCATTTATCAAAAGAATTAAAGCCCCCATTAAACCTAAGCCCCGATCAGAAAGTCGAATTAATCAGTTTTTTACTTACGCTCTCCGATAAAAAATTTGTGTTTAATACAGATTATACCTACCCGAAAGAATTTCCTTACTCATACATGAATAAATAAATTACGTGATTACCAAGCTCAAACCCAACATTATGAAAAAAACAATCATTTGCCTGTGTCTGCTCAATCTCAGTTTTACAGCAGGTTCCCTTAAGGCTCAATTGAATCCTGCTATCACCAACTGGCTGATTAATACCACCGGTATTCAGGGCAGGCATTATGTCAGCGGCAATCCTACACCAATTACGGATGCCGTGGAGGCTAATGTGCAAACCGTTCAGTATTCTGATAATTGGGTTTATGTTTCAACCAGTGGTGTGCCGGCTTATATAACAGGTCCTTTTCTCGACGGCAATCCATCGATTGCACAAAATCAAAATGCTATTTTCAAAATACCACTAAACCCTGTTCCAAATACCGGAACACCAACGGCGACAACAGGCGGTAACATCGGCATCTTTATTAATGGTGTAGCGCTATTTGACTACAGAGATGGAGTTGCCTGGAACCCGAATACAAATTCACTTTGCGGTGGCCCCGGCAATCCCCCGTGCCCCGGTGGTCCCGGCGCTTCTATGGACTGGAACCGCGATGCCATACTGGCGGAGAGACAAGGTTTTGATTGTGTCAAAGGGCATCCTGCCATGGGTAATTACCATCATCATCAGAATCCAAGCGCCTTTAATCTTGACCTTACCGTTATTTCAAACATCTGTGATATCTATCTGGCAGATGGTTTATATGTAATTGACTCTAATACCCATTCTCCGTTGATTGGATATGCATACGACGGCTATCCGATTTATGGTGCGTATGGTTTTAAGAATGTTGATGGCTCCGGAGGAATTACACGGATTAAATCATCCTATCAGTTACGCAATATAACGTCACGCACCACCTGGGCCGACGGCACCGATGTAACAGATGGACCGGCTGTGAGCACAACATACCCTATTGGTTATTTCCGCGAAGACTATGAATTTATCAGTCACAGCGAAGCAGATTATTTAGATGAACATAATGGTCGCTTCTGTGTAACACCTGAATATCCCAACGGCACCTATGCCTATTTCTGTACGGTAGATAATAACTGGAATTCGGCATATCCTTATTGTGTGGGACCCACGTTCTATGGAATCAGATCTGCATCAAAAGTAACAAGCATCACGGAACCGGTTACCTAATACACGCCAACTTCAACATCGGTTAATGATAAACCTGCAGATACAAAGATTCAGGTTTATCCTAATCCGGCTAATGATGTTATCATATTGCAATTGAATAAAGCATTTAACGGTAATATGCAGGTTGGTCTTTACACGATGAGTGGACAACGCATTTCTGAAGTCACGATCTATCAGGGAAGTACGCTGGCATATATCGACTGCCAAACCTTATATAATGGAACGTATCAATTAATTTACAGGGATGCAACGGATAGTGTGATCCATCTGCCTGTATTAATTGCCCATTAAGTACAAGTGATTACTTGGCAAAATTTACGGCGCGTTTCTCACGAATAACGGTAACCTTCACCTGTCCGGGATAGGTCATCTCATTCTGTATCTTCTGTGCCATGTTGAATGAAATCTCTTCCGACTTTTTATCATCAACCTTGTCGGCCTCCACAATTACACGAAGTTCGCGGCCGGCCTGAATGGCGTATGCTTTCTCCACACCGTCGTAACTTAAGGCTATAGTTTCCAGGTCTTTTAAGCGCTTCAGGTATTGCTCCATGATTTCGCGACGTGCTCCGGGTCTTGCTCCGCTGATGGCATCACAAGCCTGTATGATCGGCGATATCACATAACTCATTTCCATCTCGTCGTGGTGAGCGCCAATGGCATTAACCACCGCAGGATTTTCACCATATTTCTCGGCAAGTTTGGCACCAAGCAATGCGTGGCTTAATTCACTTTCTTCATCGGGTACTTTTCCTATATCGTGCAATAAACCGGCACGCTTAGCTAATTTAGGATTGATACCTAATTCAGCGGCCATAATTGCACATAGGTTGGCCACCTCTTTAGAGTGCTGCAATAAGTTCTGACCGTATGAAGAGCGAAAGCGCATACGACCTACCATACGGATTAACTCATTATGAAGACCGTTGATACCCAGTTCAATTACCGTGCGTTCACCGATTTCACGAATCTGCTCCTCTAACTGTTTCTTGGTTTTTTCAACAATCTCTTCAATACGCGCCGGGTGTATTCGACCATCTGCTACAAGGCGTTGTAAGGATAGGCGGGCAATCTCACGACGAACAGGATCAAAGCCGGAGATAACTATCGCTTCAGGTGTATCATCAACAATGATCTCAACACCGGTTGCGGCCTCAAGAGCCCTGATGTTACGTCCTTCACGACCAATGATTTGTCCTTTGATATCATCACTGTCTATGTGAAATACCGAAACGGTATTTTCTATGGCGTGCTCAGCGGCAGTACGCTGTATCGTTTGAATGACAATTTTCTTTGCCTCTTTATTTGCTTTGGCCTTAGCCTCTTCCATGATGTCTTTAACATAAGCCATCGCCTCGGTGCGGGCAGACTCTTTAAGTGCCTGAACGAGCTCCGCTTTGGCTTCAGCCTCTGTAAGTTTAGCTATCTGTTCCAGACGTTTAATGTGTTGTTCAGCCGCTTTTTCCATCTCACCTTTTTTAATCTGTACCAACTCCGTCTGGCGTTTGAGATTTTCACGCATGGCATCCAGCTCCTGCTCTTTACGCTGTGTACCTTCAATTTTCTGATTCAGCGATTGCTGTTGCTGTTTCAGTTTGCTTTCCAGTTGTTCCTGCGCACGATTTCGCTGGGCAATTTCCTTGTCGTGTTCCTGTTTTAATTGAAGGAAGTTCTCTTTTGCTTCCAGCAATTTGTCTTTTTTTAGTGTTTCGGCTTGTAATTTAGCTTCGTCCAGTATTCGTTTAGCTTCTATTTCGGCTTCCTGAGCTTTCTTCTGTGCGGGAGGTAAGAAGATCATTCGGCCCAGTATCAATCCGGCAACGAGCGCAGCTGCGCCAATAGCAATGGCTATAATTAGTGTTTGTGAGTCCATGGAATTTTGTTTTTTTCATCTGCTTGGTTAATCCGTCAAAGTGTGAGATTAACGGAATGTTAATTCAACGTTACAAAAATAAGGGATAAATAATTCCCAATCTAGGGTAAATCTGTATTTGTGCTGTTGGTATTCTCTTTTATGGATAAAGCGTCAATATTTTTATTCATGCTTTTTATCTTGTTGTGAATAAACGTGTGCTTGGTGTCGCGGTCTTTCCGCGCCTTGATATCCTCGACAATATGTGTGAGCAGGGACAAAGCCAGATAATCCTGATTTTCTTTCAACGAGACCTGATTTTGCCAATAAGCCAGTTTTTGCCGCAGTTCCTCTTCAGCCTGTCTGAGTATTTTTTCCTCAGCCGGCGCAACCCTTAGCGGATAGCGGCGGTCGGCTATTTGTACTTCTACTGAAATTTTATTTTCGCTCATCGTCAACCGTTTTGCTCCAGATAATAAATGGCCTTATTCAGTTCTTTAATCATTTCAGTGATACGACCTCGTAATTCACTGATATCTTCCTTTTTAGTCAGAGCGGCCTGCAGGGTATTGAGGTCAAGTATCCGTTGTAAATCATTTTTACGTTGCTTCAATTCGTCAAGTTCCTGTACCAGTCGGTCGATCTTGTGCTCAAGTACATCTTTCTCCTTGCGCAATGCACGAACTTCGCCCAACAAAAGCTGTACGTTCTTTTGCAGTATGGTGGCGTCGTCTATGATTTCATTCATCATTTGCGTATCACAGCTTTAAGTTCCTGTTCCAATATCGTCATCAGTTTTAGCATCTGTGCATCCACATCTGCATCAACTAAGGTTTTTGTTTCATCCATAAAAGTAAAACTAACGGCATAAGATTTTATATGATCGCCCATTTTTTTATCCCGATACACATCAAATAGATTGATATCGCGCAATAAAGCGCCGCCATGCTGGAAGGCAAGTTTTTCAATTGAGGCAAAAGGCATGTCAGAGGGAATTAGCAAAGCAAGATCGCGTCTTACTTGAGGAAATTTCGAAGGCTCACGATAGCGAACCCGGTCATCGGCCATCCGGAAAAGTTGTTCCACATCAAACTCGGCATAAAATACAGCCTGCTTAATATCGAAGGTCTCAAGCCAGGAAGTGGCTATGGCACCAATCACTCCCAATTGTTTCTTTTTACTACTTATGGATAAGCCATAATCAAATGCCCTGTGCTCCAGTTCACTCTGATGAGTTGCATGCAGTCCGATGCGATCAAATAATGATTCTACAAAGCCTTTTAACTGAAATAAATCAGTTCCGTTGGTTCTGCTTCGCCAATATTCGGGCTCATTTCTGCCGGTTAGTACTAAACACAGTTTTTGAGTCTCCTGAATGACTCCACTGATGCGCTGATATATTGTACCCATCTCAAACAAATGCAGGTTCAATTCTCTCCGGTTGATATTGGTACGCACCACATTTAATAAAGGCATCACCATGGATGTGCGCATCGAATCCAATCCACTGTTGGAAAATGATAACAGCCGGATGATTTCATCCCGGTTTTCGGGAAGCAGTTGCTCCGTAAGCTGGGCGCTGTAGATTGAATTATTCTGTACCTCAGAAAATCCCAATCCCTGAAGTATCTGTTGCAACTTGCGATGAAAGGCCTCCCTGCGACTACTCTCTGTTGAATACGATACCGATGCGTTCAAAGACTGATGTACTGGTATCTGATCATATCCGATGATACGCATAACCTCTTCTACCAAGTCCTCCTCAATGGTGCAATCATTTTTGTAACCCGGAACGAGCCATGAACTTTGAGCATCGGCACTGATTAATTTTTCAAAACCAAGATTGGATAAAATCAGATCCGTCTTTTCCTTAGCAATTGAAAAGCCGGCGAGTGCATTCAGGTAATCATAGCGAAGTGCAATTATTTTAGGATCCTGTTTGCCGGGATATGCATCCATAACTGGACCAACAACCTCTCCGCCGGCTATTTCCTGAATCAGTTTTGCAGCATGACCGAGTACCGTTACCGTATGGGTTACGTCAGTTTGTTTTTCGAACCGGAGTGCGGCATCGGTACGTAATTGGTGACGCACCGCTGTTTTACGGATACTGATTGGATCAAAACAGGCACTCTCTAAAAAAATAGATGTTGTTTGCGCACTCACACCGGAATGTAATCCTCCATAAACACCCGCGATACACAAGCCGGCATCGCCGTCACAAATCATAATATCCTCTTGGTGTAATTTTATTTCTTTATTATCGAGGGTGGTGAACAAGGTATCCTGAGGCAATGACTTCACCCGGATAACACCGGATCGGATGCACGATGCATCAAAAGCATGAAGGGGCTGTCCGTATGCATACATGATGTAATTCGTGGCATCGACAATATTATTGATGGGTTTTAAACCAACAGCGCTTAATCGATTTTTGAGCCATTCGGGTGACTCCCTAACCGTAATATGTTGAATAAGCAGACCGCTATATCGTTTGCAATATCGGCTGTCGGCTATGCTAAGGGCATAAGATGATTGCCCGGCGTCTGCTATTTCATTTATTGATGGAACAGCAAGGACCTGAGGCGCTGCTTTATGTATAGCATACCAACAGGCAATGTCTCTTGCCATGCCGAGCATCGACATCGCATCGCCGCGGTTAGGTGTAATATTTACTTCTATCGTATAATCTGAATAGACCGGGTAAATATCACGTAGCGGAGTACCGGGTGCCCATTTGTCATCGAGTACTATAATACCGTCATGGTTGTCACTGAGTCCTATCTCATCTTCAGCACAGATCATGCCGTACGATTCTACACCACGAATCTTAGATTTCTTAATCGTAAACGAGTCCCCTTTAAACGGATATAAAACAGTGCCGTTTGTAGCCACAACCACTTTTTGCCCAACAGCTACATTAGAAGCGCCACAAACGATCTGTAAAACCTGTCCATTACCTATGTCTGTTCCGGTAACGCGAAGCCGGTCAGCATCGGAATGTTTATCTAATGTTACCACGTGACCAACCACCAGCCCCTCAAGACCGCCTTTATAGGTTTCGTAACGAGCGATGTTTTCCACTTCAAGCCCCACTGCTGTTAGGATATCAGCAATAGTTTCAACCGATGGTTTAACGGTAAGGAAATCGAGTAGCCAGTTGTATGATATTTTCATAAGGTATGACGAACGCAGCTAAAATAATCAAAGCCCTGCGATTACTGCCTGATATATTCTGCATTTACCTGAAGCACCTCTTTACTATCGGGCGTATTTCGGGCTATAAAAGCAACTACCCGACATTTGGTGTCATTCCATGCCGCAGGCAGTGTGAAGGAATAATTACGGTTTAATATCGTGCCCGCCGGTGTGGCCTCGGTAACTAAATCGCCAATGGCGCTGGTTAATACGGCACGAAGTACGTGCTTATGAATATAAAAGGTATCAATTCCGTCCGGTGTTTCCTGCGCATCAATGATATCATTTTCTGTAATGAGCACGCTTACGCTTTGTGCGTCGGTAATGTCTTCGAGATATTCGAAGTTGACATTCACCGTTAACTTACGGTCGCCGGGATTATAGGCGTTATCGAAATTGACTTTAACCCGCAGTGGCTCCTGAAGCTGAGCAGTCGCATTGCCGGCCCAGAAATTTTTATCCATAAGCAACTCCGTTTGTCCCGAATATAATTTACGATCTATCGCCGCCGTTGGATAAAACGAGGCAGGGCCAACCAGATTTTCGATAGCCGTGCCTTCAGCAATTTTAAAATTATACAGGCTAAAGTTGTACGGTACTGCATAAAAGCCACTGTGAATTGATACAATCTCCACGCGCCCATTGTTGGCGTCGGCTATATTTTGAGCAATATCGTGTCCCTCGGGACATTGCACACATTTAACCCCTGTAAATTCTTCAATCAGGATGTTTTTCTGTTGTGTGGTTTGCGTAGTGTCGTTCGGGGTATTGGATAACAGCGGACATTGTTCCTGACAGGCGTATAGACTTGTCAGCGTGACCAGTACTAAAATCGATCGGAAGCTATTTGTCATGGGTTCTGATTTAAAATGATGTGGCAACGGTAAAACGCACGCCACTGAATGCAGGTTCGAAGCGACACACCCCCCCCATACAATTTACACCTTCTACCTGTCGCACATAAGCCAGAGTAAAGCGGTTTGCATTTCTATTGTATGCAAAGAAGATATTGTAATAGTGATTTTCTCCGGGACTGTTTTTTGCATTGGGGGCGATGTTGTACATATCGCTCACAGCGACAGAAAACCTTGGAGCTAAATTATATTCCACCAAGGCCCAAACCCATGAGCCAAAATCCTGCTTGGTATTTTGGTACTGTAATTCGGTGCGTATTGATTTTTTTCGTGTGATTTTATAGGTATATTCAATAAAAGGGGTATGCGCAATAACTGAGGGTTCATTTGGTTTAACCCGATAAACTTCCATGTTGTAATACACCAGCTGATAACCAACAACAATATTCATTTTCTTCCATTTGTTAATCTCCAGCTCCGAATAATATTCCTCATAAAGTCTTCGCTTGTTGAGGTCGTGAACATTGGAATAGTTTAGCGTGAGGGTAAAGCCATCGTAAGGGGTTATAAATAAGTCCGCCTGGTAAGCCATCTCACCCAGTGCAAGGGCCGCTGCATTATACCTTGCCGGTAAGCGGAACGAATTTTGACGCGTGAGGGGCGGCAGGTAATTCAGCACACCCTGCAACAATCGCTCATTAGGTGATGTGCGCAAATCAAAACTTTCAGTCCGCTTTGCCTGAACCGTTAAACCAATACCGGTGCGTGAATAGGTTAGCGAACTGTACAGCACGGAGCCGGGTTTGTTCACCAGTTTATTTTCTTCATTAAACGTAGCTTCACTGCTCTTGTAGGCGGCCTCGATATACCAACTCAGATTTTTATAGTTGGTTGTATTGTAGAACGAACCCACATACACATTATATTTAGGACAAAATTTAAGACTATCGGGATAAGTATTCAGGTTAGAAACAACAAAGTTCATAGATGATGCATCCAATGTACGATTGAGTGCGGCAATGCCGGGATTGATGTTGAAATGATCATTAATCGTTACCGAGCCTTCCAATCGTGCGCCCTTAATAATAGGTTTATAAAAATCAAACCATATTTTCTGCCGCCCCGTAAATGCCGTTGCCTTCCACTTATCTGAAATTTTGTAATCCAGTTTAATACCCACAGTCGCATAGTCTATGCCCAGAAATCGATCTTCATAAGAGCGATAAACAATACCGCTTCCAAATTGCTCATAAAAGGATCCTGCGGTAATGGTAAGTTCTTTGATGTTTTTTCGCAATTGCCAGAAACCTAAACCTTGACCCGTAAAGGCTTTCTGTGGGTTAATCAGGTTGGAATTGTTAAACAAGTCGAAACGAATGAGTGCGTTAAAATCATTATAAGTATAACCTAAAGTGAGCCAGCCCTCGGCAGAGGAAAGAAAATTATCATACAGTGGGGTATTTGCGGCATTAATAGCCGTATCACGCTGAAAAAAATTGGCATTAAGCATCAAATCGCCGGACAACTGACCTGTTTGCGCTATTGCTGATGTTGCGATCAGAACTATCATCAGCAGACAGAAAATTCTATTCATTAAAGAGAACTCGTAAAAAAAAGATGTGCTAATATCATTCATTTTACTGAATGTATAATTATAGTTTTTAAGGATTTCTATATGTACTTTTAGTGCATCTAAAAAAATGGCAGGATACTTGAACCATTTCAATCCCAAAACAATCCTTACTATGAAACACCTTATTGCATTAGTTTTTTTGACCGCATCTTTTTTCACAAAGGCACAAGATAAAAATCTCCCTCAGGTGGAGCTGAGTGATCTGTATGGCCAAAAGGTAGATCTGAGCACCATTACCAATGGCGAAAAGATTATTGTAATTGATTTTTGGGCTACATGGTGTATCCCCTGTAAAAAATCGCTGAACAATATGCTTGAGGTTGAAAAAGAATGGAAGGAAAAATATAATGCCGAAATCGTTGCTATATCGCTTGATGATGCCCGAAACACCTCTAAAGTAAAAGCTCAGGTTGAGGGTGCTAAATGGCCATACAAAATTTTACTGGATCCTAATCAGGATTTAAGAAGACTGCTCAACTTCCAAAATATTCCCTTCTCTATGTTGGTTGACAAAAACGGCAACATCGTTTATATGCATCAGGGTTATGTTGATGGTGATGAATTTGAAATGGAGGAACAGATTAAGAAAATTGCTGATTTGAAATAACAAGGTAGTTACCCATCAACGTTCTATTACGCCCATGCGTGGTCAGCTTTACTTTTTACTATGTTTTTTATTGATAATTCTGGATGTACGGCCTAATAGTGCCTATGCACAGATATATCTCGATACCCTATTTACTATCCAAAGCGTTACCGATATTACTTATGGAACCGGAACAGAATTTTCAGGTCAGGAGCGGGAACTTAAACTGGATGTGTCGGTGCCGGTGAACGCCCCACTGCCCGAGTGCGGCAGGCCTTTAGTCCTGATTATACATGGTGGAGCCTTTCTCGAAGGTTCTAAAGATGATGTCGGCATTAAACTATTGCGACAAGATTTTGCTAAACGGGGTTACATAGCGGCAAGCATCAGTTACCGGCTGGGATTTTTCCTTACTGATCAAAATCTGAATTGCAATGTACCCAAATGGAACTGTCTGAATGCCGCAGATGAATCAGAATGGATCAGAGCATGGTATCGCGGCGTACAAGATGCCAAGGGGGCTATTCGCTTCTTACTTAAACAAACTAATGATTTCCCAATTGATCGGAATCAGGTATTTCTTTTAGGCGAAAGTGCCGGTGGATTTATTTCTCTGGGTGTTGCATACCTCGATCAGGAAGCGGAGAAGCCGATTTCCTGTGGCGCAGTAAATGCTGTGACACAGCCCAATCCGTCCTACTACGATGTCTGCATTGCCCCCAATATCTGGGATATTCCTATTGCTCAAATGAATACCCAAAGGCCCGACCTTGGACCTGTAAGCGGCCTTTTACATACCGATGCCCCCGATTATCACATCGTTGCCGTAGCCAACATGTTTGGTGGCCTGATTGCAGAATTGTTTTCGGAATATTCCGGCAAGATGCCCGATCTCTATGCGTTCCATCAGCCCAATGATTTGATTGTACCATTTGGTTATAGCCGCATTTTGCAGGGGTTTAATGATTGTGCTGTTGCTGCAAATTGCGTTAATATGATTAACAGACCATTTGTGTATGGTAGTGCCGCTATCACTCAACTCATAGACACCCTTAACATCGCTGAAGCAGATAAACCGATAGTACAATTCGAACAAACTACGAATACATCCAATTGCATTCAGCAGGTAATTGACCCGGCTACAGGAGGGCATCAATACGACAGCTACTGGCTGAGAACTACCCAGGCGACAACTTTTTTTGCATCGCGCATTCAAGAGAACACCTGCCTCAACGGTATAGATAAGGCTCCGGCTATCAGCAATCCAATTGCCGTTGATGTGATGCCCGACGGGCTCAGGGTTCGCAACATTGGTGCTGTAGGAATCATTGAATTGTTTGACCTATCCGGAAAAAAAATTATTACGGTTCGCGCCACTCCGGATTCGGTTCACATCCTGTTACCTCCCCTAAGCGGCCTATTTATTATGCGATATATAACAACACAGGGCATACAAGTACATGAATTAATGTTTCAGAATTAATAACTAATTCAAAGAATCAATAAAATAAGCCGGCTGTAGAAACAGCCGGCTCAAAACCCAAACCCATTCTATGAATGGTTATCACACTATGCCTAAAGCATATGGATGATGTTAAGAAACCTTAATTGATTTCGGTCCTTTTTGTTTTGCCTCTTCCTTTTTTGGAAGATTAACTTTTAAAATACCGTCGTTTAGGTCGGCATGAATTAACTCCGCGTTTACATTTTCAGGCAAGGTGAACGTGCGACTGAAACTGTTGTAACTAAACTCTCGGCGTGTGTACGATTCTTTTTCTTGATTCGATTTTTCTTCATGCTTACCGCTGATGGTGAGCAGATTGCCATCGAGGTTTATATCCACCTGGTCTTTGTAAAGTCCGGGTACAGCTAATTCCAGATGAAATGCCTCTGGGGTTTCCTTAACATTAACCGGTGGCACCTGAGTGGTGATACGTGGCATAGACGAGAAATCGGTGTTAAAGAAATCGTCCATCAGTGAGTTAAACAATGACGGTGCTTGTAAGCGATCGTTTTTGAATTTAATGAGTGTCATAATATTTTGTTTTTTCTCAACATGAATCAAAGCAGATACCAATTAAACAATACAGACACGATGACCCGATTTAGTTGATTAAACTGACAAATAGTACGTAAGGAAACTTTTTTTTCGGAAATAGTTTCCGATTGCATCATAAAAATAGCAATTTTTCTGTTCAGCAGAATAGCCGAGATCTAACTCGAATTACTGAATAATAAACTTATAGGTATAGTTTTCCTGATCTATTGTAACATGGGCGATGTAAATGCCCTTGGGTAAAAAAGAAACATCATATTGATTGACCGGCAGTGTAATGAAGCTACTGAAATAATTTTTACCATCAACGCCAAACACTGAAAGCGGTATTGACTTTTGATAAGGAGTATTCATATAAATGATGAATTGATCTGTGTCGGGTGATTTAACAAATGTAATTGGCGGAGCACTTTGGGGAGTGGAAACTGAATTGATAAATGAACAGGGAATGTCTAAAGGAGAACCTACTTCAAGAGTACCTTTCTTAAAATAAACAAGGCCATAATAATCTGAGGAATACTGCAAGTTAGTATACTGGGTGGATTTGCTTCTGTAGACTGCGCCAAATCCTTTGGAATAAACAATATCATTCTGATATTGGGTATAGTATAGGGAATCGTAATTAATATAGCAATCGGGTAATGTATTTGATTTAAAATAAATTCGTGACATATTTTTAGTTGGCGAATTGATTATTTCACCACCTATGTAAAGTGTTCTTGAACCCTTATAATATCTCAACAGATTGCTATCGATAGTTGAACTCAGCATATTAAACGAGGAGTCGGTTACATAAGCATTAAAATCAAAAGTTTCTGTGATATCATCTTCCGCTATATAAATCGTATCAAAAACATCTGCTCCTCCATCGCCATCGGTATCAATATCGTTTCGTTTTAACTCGCAACGGTGAACGTTGTAGGTTACAGCAGAGCTGTCTGCATTATATTGTTTACCGGTAATGCGCTTCGCTGTAAAAAACCTGGTCTTACTGTAGTATCCGATTGATCTAGTGTAATGAAACTCATCATTAACATCGAAGTTAAATACATCTATCGGACGCAAATAGTAAAGCCCGCCTAACGATGAGCCGGAGCTAATATCTATAAAAGCACTCGGAAATGCGTTAAAATCTGTGGCGCGTATCATACCATGATTTTTTGAAATGAGCATGCTATCGTTACTGACTATGGTCGTAATAGGAGTGCCATTATCAAAGCACTGAAACCGAATGGTCTTTACCGTATCAACAGTATTTAAAAAACTCATTTCACTGATGTTGGTTACCGTGGCTATCACTGTTACTGTTGTGCCTAAAGTATGCTGATAGAAGGTCCAGCTATCGTTTAGTTGCTTCATATTGCCCAGTACGATAGTATCCTGATACCGATTAATTAAAACCTCCTCTCCGGTGCTGTTATTTCGGCTCAGTTCCTTGCCCGTCCAGCCCGGATAAGGACAAGTTTGTCCATAAGGGTCGAATTGATAAAGTAGCGTATGATAGAATATGGTTTCGTTACCATTGTCAACAAATGAATCGAGCAGAACGGTATTGCCATAGCCAAATTCAACGGTATCGCCGAGATTAAATGTATGATAATTCTGTGCTTTTAAGATGCCGGAACAAGTAATGGCTAACAGAATTAAGAGTGTTGACTTCATATGATTAAAGAATAGATTCAAATATAAATGCTTTTTTTTATGCACACATGTTGCGCGCTAAAGCCTTACAGTACAGGGAGTTTTCCATAATTCAACCCCTGCTGAGCTCGGTTTGCAACCGAGCGGAACGGGGGAAAAAGTGGGAAAGTTCATGGAATCAACCCGAAATGAAGATAGAAGTAACTAGAAATAGAAGTTGGAATACCGATATCAAAAAGGTAAGAAAAGCCATTAAAGAAGTTAGATCACTTAAAAAGGTCTATGTGTTTAACATTGAAGAAACTGCATGCTGGAGAATCAGTAAACCTGAATTTGATGAGGAAGATGGGAACTGCTTTTCAGGCGTTCTCAAATTTAACTTTAAAAACAGTTTGAGGGAGTAATCTGCTGTACTTCTTCAATAATTATTGATATGAACTTACTCGATTATAAATCGATGATATTCTTTTTTTCCTTCACGGATAATGGCCAGTATGTGCAGGCCTTTACTGAGTCCGGACACCTGAATCTGCCGGCGCACTAATCCGGTGCTCTCAATCTGCCCAAGCATATTAATAATTTCGTAAGGTGCCTGATCCGATTCCATGCTAACATACAATACGTCGGTAGCCGGATTCGGATAAATGATTAACTGAGTTGATTCATCCGATCCGTATTCCAACCTGAACGGGGATGTTGTAAAGGTGAGTAAGGAAGAATATGGCGAAAACTCAATCGGATCGTTACTGCATTTGACTCTAATCTGATATTCGTAAGTAGTAGCGGCATTAAGCCCTTCAATTAGGGCCGTAGTTGCCAAAGGATTTGCTACAGTAAGTAATAACCACCCTGTTGTGCCCACCGGACGATAACGAATATGATATTGCACTACTCCGGAAACAGAAGCCCATGTAATCAATGTAGCGTTTGCCGTGCTGTTGGTGTTGGCAATGTTTTGTGGCGGCAGGCACAATATACCCTGACTGTTGAGTGTAGTAAATGAGCTGATGGGCGATAGCTGAGCAACCACACTTCCATTCTGAGAGCACTGTGTTCGAATCCTTACCTGATAGGTTGTGTTGGGTTCGAGTCCGGTTAAGGTATGCGATGTCTGTGGAGCAGATACCAGTATTGTTGTTTGTGTTCCGGGCCCTACTTTTTTAAGTATAATCCGATACTTTGATGCACAGCTCAGCGAAGGCCAGGTGACTGTGGCTGTGTTTTGTGTTATGTTACTGATCGTTTGTGAGGTAACCTTAGGACAGATGCTTCCGGATATGGTACCGTTGCCGGTGGCTGAACAACCGTTGCTATCATTTACCGTTATGGTATAAATACCTGAGTTCAGATTTTGCTGATCTGGAACTGTAGTGCCATTGTTCCATTGATACACATAGGGCGTAGTGCCGCCGGACTGAATGGATGTTATGGTTCCGTTGGGCAATCCACAGCTACTGCTTGTTGGCTGAACCGACACCTGCAGATTACTTCCGTTACATGCTGAAATACCGGTATATAAGGCTAGCACCTCGGCCTGCGTTATGGCTCGGTTCCATACGGCAACATCATCAATTTTACCATTTAGCATACGAACCGGGAAGAAATCGCCCTGCGAGCCGATACGAAATCGATCGTTCGGAGCCTGAAGTACATTGAATGATTGCGAATTGGATATATCAAGATTTCCATTTATATAAATTCGGGTGCCTTGCGTGGCACTGTGAGTAGCCACAATATGATACCATTGGTTTGTACTCAATATCGTATTGCTGTTTATATTAAAATCACCTCCGCTTGTAGGTGTGAACCAGATATTTATCCGATTGGTATTTATGGCCAGAGCATAAGAACCTAAAAAGTTTACATCATATTTTGCAATTATCGTTTGATAGGTATTGTTGAGTGAACCGGTATTAATCCATACAGAAAATGAACAATCGTTGAAATTCAAAGAGCTGTTATTACCGCAATCAATCTGAGCGCTTCCATTAAAGTAATAGGCCTGGTTGGATTCATTATTACGGTCGGTTGTGCCCGTTGCATTGATAACAGTACCATTATTGCCATAACCACTTAAATCATTGGCATTACCGTTAAAGGGCCACCAACCTCGCAGGCCGTATGTAGACACATAAGATGGAACGGAATTGGCACTAAATAAACTCTCAAAAGCAATGGCGTAAGAATAGGCACCACCACAGGTGCTCAGTGCATCCCAATTGATAGACCAGGTCATCATGCCTCGTAGCGTAGGATAGCCACCACTCTGACTCAACGTATAACTGCCTGGCTGTGGACCACTGCCCCTAAGGTATTTGATGGCCGCTTTCATTTCGGCAGGACTAACATACCCGCCACCGGCCGCCAGCGAACAGGCCGGCAGACCAACAGCAATTTTTGAAGCCGGCAGTCCTGCAAATAAACCACCTGATGTATTAAAACCCGCAATCAGCGCCTCACTCATCGCAACAATAAAATCGGCAGTGCCCTGCGTATAGGTATTGCCATTGATACCAAACATGGTGCCGCTGTTGTATAACTGCATCTGTAATAA